>Ga0209930_1003425_pt1 | contig 15871 bp, 12 predicted proteins | sample ThiBiot_500_biof_2_FD_183948 | JGI IMG/M metagenome (GOLD analysis project Ga0209930, IMG submission 183948) | Wastewater bioreactor microbial communities from Cape Town, South Africa - Thiocy_cont_500_biof (SPAdes) | ecosystem: Engineered > Bioreactor > Thiocyanate-remediating >... | reverse complement strand
ACCATTATTTTCTTGTGAATATAACATTACTGTTTGAGTATCAGATAAACCGGCTAATGGATGAGCTCGTTTTGTACCTGCATGCCATTCAAATCCATCCGATGAAATTCCAACATAAACATAACGTGCTGGTTCATGTTCATAGGTCATTTTAAAGATTTCGGATCGAGGAATTCCTGAACGTGTATCAACAAAAACTGAACCTAAAAATTCATTGACATCTGTAATAAAAACAATATTTGTTGGTACACTTGGTTTTGTTCCATTGGCTGTATATGGATAATACCAAAACAATGGCTTTTCCCATCGAACTCCATCACTACTATTTGCAACACAAATTGAAACATTATTAAAAAATATAATTGTCGAAGAATCAACACATGAATAATAAATCAAATACATTGGTTTGCCTGTTACGGACAATTGAGATGGAACTTGTAAGAAATTTGTATAGAAATGAACTGCCGATTCCCATGGATATTCAGGATAAACTATTGGATTATCTAAATCTTTTTCAATCAAACCATTTTCAAATTCTAATGTTGAAATATCATCCAAATATTTATTATCAACAAATAAATGAACTTCAGTATTTAAACGAATTGGTTCCAATAATTGACTTCTTATTCCAACAAAAGAAACAACGACCAACAAAACAAATCTTAACAACATACTTCTATGCGTTCTTTTGTACTTTCAATGAATTTATCTTTTATCTTTTCAACCTGAAAAATATTTTGTTTTTCTTATCTTTTCGTTTTTTTTTATTTCATTCGAATAACATCAGAATCAGTAGCATTGATGACAAATGAGCCCAATGCATACGGAATATACGTTGTTACAATTAAAATATACGAAAATGATCTCTGTAAAAATACATTGAATAGAAATTCATTCGATTGAAAATCATTCTCAATGAGAAGATTTTCACTTTGATTCAAAGGATTAAATTGATTTTGATAGATAAAAGCATGGATTTCAAATGTCGAATCATTTCTACTTTGAAATCTATAAAATCCAGTTGTTAACACAGTTAATGTTAATGATTGATAAAAATATCTCGATGAATTGTTAATTAAATAAGATGAACTGAGATAGGTCAATTCCGATGAATAAATATAACTATATCTCAACAAATAATCACGCATATAAATTAAATCAGGACCTGTTCCAATCAATGACAATGATCCATTTGTATTTGGATTGTATGTTGTTACAACTAAAATATATGATTTCAATGTTTCCAAACAAAGATTTAATTCAAATTGAGTATTTCCACCACCATCATCATTAAATGCTATTTGATTGATCGATGGATTCGATGAATTGAATTGATTCACATAGAAATAACCAAATGTATCCATAGAACTAGAACTTACAATTTTATAACATCCACTCAATGAAACAACTAACACAAATTCTTTGTAATAGAACAATTGATTTGAACCACAAGATTCACTTAAATTATAACGACAATATGTCGAACTAGACGAACTCAATTCTAATGAATAAACATCTAAAATAGATACGTATAGGACAGACAAATATTCAAGATTAGGATTTTGTATATTTACAATCATAGACAAGATCTGTTTCAGCAAAATTGACAAGACTTGAACCAGTTAGAATAATAAAGAATGATCCAATATCTTGTGGATCAATTGTTGTAACAACAAGAAAATATTGTGTTGAAGATGTTAAACTAACATTGAATAGAAATTGTTGATTGAAACTATGATCAACTTCATTTTCTTGAAGAAGATTTACAGATGGATTTGAAGGATTGAAAAACACTTCATACATTGATCCATACAAATTGAATGTACTATTACTTTCAATTAAATAATATCCACTTGTTGTTATACTTATTGGAATTGATTTATAATAAAATATTGATGAATCATTTGAACATGATATATTCTGACGACAATACACGGAACTTGAATTTGACATTTCCGATGAATATGTACCTTCAATTCAAAATCAATTACAGGAAAACATAAATGTTTTTTTGTTTTTACTTGTTATTGATACTTGAGCAAAATCAATGGATCCTGGTCCAATAGCAATAATACTAAAAATACCAGTTTTACTCGGTTCAAATGTTGTGACAACAAGTGTATAACGAATTGATGATTCTAATGTTAAATTCAATTGAAATTGTTGATTATTTGCATTAATATCATTATTTTGTTGAAGTAAATTATCGTCATTTAAAGTTCCTTGATAAATATATCCATATGGATTCATTTGATCATTATTTGTACTTGTAATAATATAATATCCACTTGTGAATACAGTTAATTCTCTTGCTTCATAATAAAATTGAGCTGAACATGTTATTACTCCAGGACGACAATAATATGAACTAAATGTTGTCAATGAAGATAGATAACCCGACGAAATACTCGATGAACTTGTTGCATCGTGAATTGTCGTTTGAGTATTTGTCGATCGACTTCCTAAAATTGAACCAAGAATAATTGCAATGATACTCAACACAATGAAGAAACAAATTGGAATTAGAAATCGTTTCTTTTGATACCAATGACGTTGTGAAACACTTTTAATGATTCAAAATCATCAATATGAAATTCTGTTTGAAGAGAAGAAAATGTTTAGTTACTTTGTTGTTGTTGTTGTTGTTTGAGGATAAATTTGTGCACCTTCGAAAGGTGGTTGAAGTAGAATTTTTGAAGGTATGATTTGTTTCAAATGAATAACATAAAGATTAGCTGCTGGACTTAATTGTGATTGAACAATGAAATGAGTTGCAGGTAAAAGAAGAACTTCATCTTCATTAGGATAATTCGAATGTTTATTAATCGATCGACCATTGATCACTTCAGCAGAGAATAATGTTCGATCACCGATTTGTCCTAAAAATTTATTATTTTTGAGAACAGGTAATTGAGTTGTACATGATGAAAATGCCCACCAAGTCACTGATTGACCAGCAGGAAATCGACAACTTAAATTTCTCGTTACTCCTCGCCAAACAGTCGATGGAGGAACACATGGTAAACGAACTAAACCACTCAAAAATAATTTCAAATATTTAAAATACGGTCGAAGTGCTTGTCGATCACCACTATTCAATATTGAATTCAAATGAGAATAAAGACTTTCTTGTCCTCTTTGCCATTCACTTGTATAAAGACGAATCGATGCACTTTCATCAACAGTTAATCCATCCGATGGTTTCGATGGCGTTCTTCGTAATGCTTCGTTTACATAAAATGAAAGATTCCAAAGAAGATGTTCAATTGGTTGACAAGCTTCGACAAGTGATACCAATGGTTCATTTGCATAGTCTCTTAGAAGATCATTAATACCACTACCCATCAATACCGGTTCATTTTCATTGGTTATTATATCGATAAATCGACGAGTTTCAATTGTTAAATCATCATCATCATCTTTAATTTCAATGATTATTTCTTCTGGTTTATTTTCATCATGAGTTCTCATTGAAATTAATTCGATTGATGAACGATCTGCTTTTTTCGTGTATTTATTCATCGTCAATCAAAAGTATGTGTATATGCACATTTTATTTGCCTACCGTCATAGAATGAATAATAAGAGAAGTTCGACAAAGAAAAAAAAAGAAAAATCATTCTATTTAGTTTTATTCGGTTTTTTTGCTTGAGAATAATTAACAAAAGGTAAACCGAAATAAAATCGAATTTGTAAGTGTTCTTCGGGTTTAAATACGTTTCGAGACGATGATCGATGCAATTACTATCAAACCAATAGAACATTTTATTAAACATTTTATTCTTTTATTATTTCGATAAGGAAATTAAACGATACAACCAAATTAATTTCACAATTCCAAATAAAACCATTAAAACAAAATGAATTTGAAAAACAAGTATAAATGTTTGTAAACTATGAACATATGTCTTCATAATAAACCATAAGATACGCCAAACAATATTAATTTATCTCTTTTGAAATCATTCGAAATATGATTCATTCGAAAGAGAATTCCATGAAAATAAACCGAACCAAATCCAACTAAACCAAAAGATAAACTTAAAAATAAAAATCATTTTTCAATTCGATTTTTGAAACCATGAACGAATAACATTCCAGCAAAGAGACACATCACTAAACTTGATAAACAATTACAAAATTCAGCGATATACCAATCGATTGAACTTGTTGATGGTGACCAATAACCAATTTTATCATCGATTTCTTTTTCGAAATGTTTTACAATTATTCAACATTGAACTTCAATTGAAAATAATGATGATTAATATAAAAAAAGTCAGTTTGTTTTTTCTTATCACGATGACGACATCTGTTTATCGATTGCCTGTCGACAATCATAAACGCAAGGGCGATGTCTATTTCGGATGATTAAGCAAAGGTGAAAGTACTGGATTCATTTGTATAACGAACAAATTAAACGATGAGTACATCGACAAGTACATATGGATATTTTATTGGAATTGGAAGTAATATTCAACCAAAGACCAATTTCATCAAAATCATTCAACAACTTGTTCAATTATTTGGTCAAATTGAATTGAGTCGTATTCTCGAAACAGAACCAGTGACAATTGAAAGAGATAACAAATTTGTCAATGCTGTTTCATACATTGAATCAAATCTCGACAAAGATCTTCTCAAACAACAATTGACTCAAATTGAAACCGATTTAGGATGAGACAAACAATCCAAGTTCAACTTGTAATAATCCAATTGAAATCATATTCAATAATATGTCCATTGGATTACAACCAGCAACGATTACATTCAATCATCAAACCAATCAATTCGATATTCAATTGAAACATGCTGCACTCATCATTGATCTCACATCGCAATTAAATCAAGCTATTGCGAGCACTTTAGCTCAACATGGTTATCACATTGCTCTTCTACATTTTTCACAACAAAATAACTTCGAAATTCAATCGTTACTTGATATTCTACAAACCTATCCTTATCTCGATGTTTTCATTAATAATACATTTAGTAGTGAACAAACAACTCTTTCAAATCAATTCTCTCAATTAATTCCACATGGAACTATCGTTGACATTGTCGATAAGAAAACATGTTCTCATCGACATTCATCATCATTATCATCGAATATTCGAGTCAATACAATTGATTGTGATCAAAATCAACAATTGACTCATATCAAACAGATTTGTGAGACATTGATGTTTTTCATCAGAAATCGTTCTCTCAATGGACATCTTATTCGAATTGATCGAGAACAATCTACCAACGATCAACAAATACAACTCATTGACAATCATTATCAACAAATTTTAACAAATCTTGGTGAAGATATTTCACGACAAGGTCTTTTCAAAACGCCGAAACGTGCTGCTGAAGCCATGTTATTTTTGACAAAGGGTTACGAACAAACAATTGCTCAAGTCGTGAAAGATGCAATCTTTGATGAAGAATGTCAAAATATGGTTATTGTTAAAGATTGATAATTGTTGTTTTAGTTCAAGAACGACTCACTCGACAAATAGCTGAAGCAATCAATGAAGCTGTTCAACCATTAGGTGTCGGTGTTATTGTTGAATGTGTGTAAGTTTATTCAAATTGTAAATGTCTTATAGATATTTTCGTATTTCTCTTTGAGTCATATGTGTATGGTGATGAGAGGTGCTCAAAAATTGAATTGACGAACAACATCATTGGCTATGCTCGGTACTTTTCTTGATAATGCTAAAACACGTGAAGAATTTATGCTTTTGACACGAACCAATTCAAAATAAATTTTCGTCATTTGAAATTCAATGTTATGCAAATACTCCTACGTTCTTTTTTTTCGGTTCAAAAGTTTATTGAGACATATTTCTATTGGAAGAATATTTACAATTGAAAAATGTGTGAATATATCGTTTTGATTAAAGACAATTAACAATTCCACAAACAGTTGAACCAATGCCAATACCAATGAGAACAATTCCTGCAGTAACAGCACCAAATGAAGGTCCTGCAGAACCAAGAAGAATTACAATTAGACCAACGATTGTTGTTATCACGCCGAACATAACAAAGAAACTATAAAACCAATCGGATCCACCACCACGAACACGAACGACACTTTCAGGAACAGATTCAATATCATTATTAGTTCTTCGATTTTCAACAAGAAATTGACGAATAGATGAATAGAAACGTTGCATGTTCACAAACAAAATATGAAGAGTAAAGTTCAACACGTAACTAAAACTTTCGAGGAAATAGTAATAAGTGAACTGTACGTAACAGGAATAGAAAGAAAAAAGAAAAAGAAAAAAAAACGTTTGAATGTGTACAGTAGAACTTTTTTTTTTTCTTCGTTCTGTTCTGTTGAACTACGTCGAAAGAAGAAAGAAAAGAAGAAAAAAAAAGGTCACTGAATTTTTTTTTTGCACTCTAATAATTATTGTTTGTAGAAATGTGTGTCGTTGAAGGATGTGTTCATAGTTTTATGAGCCGTTTGTAAACCATGATCAATCATTTGTCGAATATGTTGAGGTAAATCGACTTTATTCAAAAGTTCGTTACAACGTTGAAAGAATAATTGATGTCGATTGGAATGCCAAGCACAAATACTATTCAAAAGTAAAAGACCCCATTCATAAATCCAATTTTCAACAAGAAGAATATCATTTGGCAATGGAATATTCAATCCAACTTCACTAATCAAATAACATTCATCGTAATTTCCATTGTTTTTATGATATTCTCCAAGATAATACAACGATTCAGCACGAATCGGACGAAAATCAAATGTTTTCCAATAAAGTTCTTCAATAATTTGTGATTGACGAGGATTGACAAGTTGTTCAAGTCGAGCTATTTGTAATAAACAAAGAAATCGTTCTTCATCGAATTCATCGAAATCAAATCTTCGAGAAAGAATTTCAATTGCTTTTGGATAATTCTTTGTGAGAATATACGATTGACCAAGATAGAATAGATAACGAGCATTGTCCGGATCGTTTACAAGAGCTTCTTCAAGAATTTTAATATCTTTTTCAATTGTTTTCGCATCTTTTGATCTTGATCCATCATGCAAATAAATATAACTGATATTTTCCAATACTTCAGAAGTCAACGAAGAAGACGAAGGAACAGACAAATATTCATGAAGAACTCCTTTCCATTTCAAATCCAGTTGACTTTTAAACAATTGAATTCGTTTATGTTGATGATTTCCATCGAAAACGTTCATAAAATAAAAATCTTTGTCAAGATTTGTAAATTGAAAATGTGTTTGAAAATTGAAAATATCATCAGCATCAATAATGAGAATATAATCTGCTTTGTCTTTAGCCAATTGTAATGCTTCATTTCGATTGAATTCAAAATTAATCCAAGATCTTTGATGTAATTCACCTGGAATATCATGAAGAAATTGACGAATGACATGTTGAGTACCATCTGTTGATCCTGTATCAACAATTATCCAATAATCAATTAATGATTTGCAACTTGAAAGACATCGACGAATTGTATCGATTTCATTTCGAACGATCATATTCAAACAAATACTTTTCTTAGTTGTTCCTTCATTTATTTGAAAATTACACAAAATAACAAAAAATAACAGACAAATTTTCATTTGTCAATCTTTTTCGTTTGTTTTTTGTCGAGTTAAAGTTGAAAATATGTGAAAGAGAGAGAAAAGAAGAAAAAAGTCCATTAAAATGTAAGTGTTTATTTGCATTGTTTCTTTTGTTTATGATGAGCAATAATAGCACCAGTAATTCCACCGGCACCAGCTCCCACAGCAGCACCAGCAGCAGCAGTAGCTATTGCACAAGGACCACAAACAACACCAGCAACACCGCCAACAGCAGCACCAGCAACCGCTCCTACACCAGCTCCAGCCACAGCACCAACAGCCACAGCACCTTTACCACCACCACCAATACGTACAGGACGAACATGTGAACAATTCTTCTGTTCATCATCATCATTATCATTTGGACATTTAATATGCAATTGATTCTTTGCAATTTCATACGTTTTTTCGACTTTTTTACGAATTCCTTTTTCATTTCCAATTAGTTTACAAAATTGTTTAATACCAGGTTTCATTCCTTTGTCTTGTTGTTGTTGTTGTTGTTGTTGTTGTTTTGTAAGTTGTAATTGAAAGATCATCTCATGATAAGTTTTATCTTGTTGTTGTTTAACAAATAGAAATTGTTGTGTCATTTGTTGAATTTCCGATTGAAATAATTGTTGATTACTTTGAATACTCTGATATTGATCTTGAAGAGTTTGTCTTAATCTGTGTAATTGATTGTATTGAACAACAATATCCATAGACATTGTTTGTTGTTTTTCATGATGCTGTGCAATAAAATAAAGAAATCGATCTCGATTGAGACCAAATTTGTCATTTTCATTAGCATTGAAATGATCGATGAAACAGAAATCTTGTAATGAAATCGATATTGGATATAACAAATTTTGAAGTACAGTCAAAAATGTTCCTTCAAATGTTGGTGTTCGTTGACTGGGCACATTGTTAACAATAAACATCAATGATTTCGATGGAAAATTGAATGCTTGTTGAAATGCTTTGAAAGCAATAATATCATCATAATGTGGTATTCCATTGATATGTCTCCATACAAATATAACAGCTGACATTGGACATTCTTTAAATGATTTCATAATTTCACATTTATTTTGTTCAATTTTTGTTTGATTGGAATCGATTAATCCTGGAAGATTATAAATACGAAGATCATTGGTTGATTCAGTATGAAATTGATGATATTCAGCCGTTGTTGTTATTGATTCTTGTCGGCAATCACTCGTAAATCGTTCATAACCAATAATCATATTGCAAAGATAATTTTTACCTGATCGTTGATTACCCAAAATCATGAGACCATAATCAGACTTTGTTTCCACCATTGTTGTTATTTGTCAATCGATCAATGAATAGATCAGACGATATTATATTACTTTTATACAGCAAATGGTGAGTCAGTACAATAAATATTTACGATTGCAATGATTGACTACGAATGAAATCGAATCTGATAAAATTGTTGTTTTTGTTGAAAAATCATGAGAACCGAGGGTGTCGATGATTTGTTATCTATGCTGTTGGACGAATCCTGTTGACTTACAAAGATAAACTTATTTAAACGAATATCAACAACAAAACGAAATTCATAATATCATATTTTTTTCGTAAATTGGTGTGCAAATGGATGAAGATACAATTTTTCCTGCTTTGTCTGTAGGCGAACAAATCATAGACAAATATCGTCATATTGAATGTTGCAATAGTATCGAAACGATTGTCATTTTAACGAATATTCGTTTATTGATTCGTTGGAAAGAACAAATTTTCTGTTGTTTTCATCAATCTTTATATTCTGCAATTGAACTCAATTCGATTCAACGTATCGATGAAACTCGTCTAAGTATGAAAGCATTATTTTCTTTGATTATATTGGCATTTATAAGTTTTATTCTGATGATCATTGGATATGCTGGTCACAATGCAGCATGGGGAACAACAACACTTTTTGTTTTCCTTGGTATTATTGCCTATGGTGTTTATTATTATTTTACTCTTCAATGGAGATATATTACATTGAAAGGACATTTTGGCAGTCAAACATTGAAATTTGAAGTTGGAGTAGCACGACAATTCGAAGCAAGATTAAGTGAAATGATGCATCAAACTGGAAAACAACAACAACTTCCTCAAACATCAGTTTTAATGCCTTCCAATTTTGCATAAAAAAAGACAAATCTTTTAACGGACAAAAAAAAAGAATTTTAATAAATAAATACGAAAAACATCTTTTCAATCTTTTCAAAGTTAAAGATTAAAGATAAGAAATAAAATAAAATAAAATAATACGAAGAAGAAAAAGACGAAAAAGAAAGCAAAGCAAGAAAATGTTATTTGTTGTTGTTGTTGTTGCATGTAGATGTTTGTTGAATACACGCTTTACGTTGAGAAGAGAATTGCATTTGATTTGGACATTTTAAATGTGCAAGAGGTTGATCTCGACCAGGCACACAAACATAATAGAATTCACAATTTAATTCATCAGCAATGAGATCTTTGTTTTTGACTTGACTACATGGATTCGATGAATGTTTCGAAGGAATTGTTGAATCACGTGAAAACACACGTGATACAACTGAAGCAATAGGAAATGCACCTTGTTTACATGATAAACCAGTAAAATCATCTAAATCAATGGAATCAATGAGAACACCACCGATTTGAGAATGTTTAATAAATTTGGCTTTTAATTCGATAGTTCCATTGATTGATGTTGTTCGATTGATCTGTAATGAATGTGTATCATCAAATGTCATGAATTCATAACCTTTTTTACCATTAACAATAATATTATCATTCGAAAGAAATCGTTCGTATCCATCGAATTCAAATCGATCACAAATTTCAAATGTTGAAATAAGACCTGGTGTTTGTGTCGTTGGACCAGGTAAACCTTTTGAAACGATGAGATCACCAATTCGATATTGATCTACACTTTCTAATGTATAAGTTAAACCATACGTTGGAATACTTAAAATTAATTTCTCTTTTGGAACACCAACTGATAATAGAAACATTAAAATTGAAACCATTGAAAAATCACCAATGTTCTTCTTCGGATCAGCTTGAACAAATGAAGTTAAACTATTCCATGGTTGAACTTCACGAAAACGTTGAATCGATTGACCATGAAATGGAAGAATAAGAAGATAATCAACTGATTGATACAATTGAATCATATCGAAGAAAGACGCTTGTTGAGTTGGATCAGTTGGCAATTGAAATGAAATTGTCAATAAACGATTTCCTTTCAACAATTTCGATAACTTTTCAATTGGATCAATTAAATTTCGAGTAAAAGTATTTGAATTTAATTGAAGATTAATTCCATCGATTTCATCCAAAGATAAATCTTCTTTCATTTGATTGATATCACTTTTTTCACTGAAATCAACGGAAATCACAATTTGAAGAGCTTTATTGACGTTTTTCAATGTTTCAAAATTTGTTTTCGATACAAACGAACTATTTTTGTCGATTAACAAATGTGTACAATGATTAGGATTGAGATGACTTAAATCAAATGAAATCTTGTTCGACACTAATTTTGAAAATGAACTAATCGAACAGAAGATTGATGAATCATTTTCAGATGGATCTTCTTCAGTTTTCGTTTGAATTTTATTTGGTTGGAAAATATTCGAAATTGAATTTAAAATCGGATAAGAACCTTGACCACATTGTCCATCGATATCATCCATACCGAGTAATGATAAACTGATGCCTGCTAATCCTTCGAATTTAGCGTATTGAGCTTTCAAAGAAATATCATTAATTGTATCTGAACTGATCCATTGTTTTCGTTTGATATTGAATGCATACGATGAACGACTTACTTTGTTATAACTACGTGTAAATTCTGGACCTTTGATGATTTTACAAATAGTTGAATAAGGTAAAATTGTTGATGATCCGACAATAGGTGAACCAATGTCATTTTGATTTCCATCAGCTAAAGCAAACCAACGACCATGAGTCGGAATGCCAAGTGTCAATTGTACTGGTGGAATACCAATTGTTAAAACATAATCAATTGTTTGTTTAATACTCGATGTTAATTGATTATCAATGGGAAATAATGGATTGACAAGTGTTGTTACACCTTTCGATATCCAATCAAACGCCATTAAACGAATGAAATCAACTGTAGAAGTTATTTTAGAAAATTCATAACTAAAATCAAGAATATTCTTTTGTGCACTAATGCCAATGGATAATGAAAGTTGTCTCGAAGTAAATAGATCTCGTAATTCTAAAAGCCAAGTGGACAAAAAGAATTTATCGTATAATGTTGATGTTGAATCCAATTCAACATTCCAATCAATATCAAAACCATCGAATTCATTTTTAACAAGAAATTCTTCGAGTTTAGCATTGAAATCTTGTCGTTGTTGTGTATGACGAATCATTTCTAAATGTTTCGGATTCCATTCACCAAGAATTGAATATAAAATTTTCAAATTTTTATTTTTTGATTTCATTGTTTGAAATTGTTCCAAAATATTCGATGAAATCGATGTTGAATCAAATAGATTATCTGTATTTCGTGATTTCGAATCTTCAATAATAATTAAATGTGTACATAATTTCACATTGAGTGTATTCAATACAAGTGGATTCACAGTTGTCATACAAATAACAGATGGAGATGGTAATTGAGATGGAGGAACCACTGGTGGAACAAATGAACTTGTACTTGCACTTGTCGTCGTTGTCATGGTCGTTGTCGTAGTTGTCACAGTAGTAGTAGTAGTAGTAGTGGATGATGGTGCAGTAGGAATATCAATGGGAAGAATAACACCCGATCGAATAAGATTAACAACTGTATTCATCAATGGATATTTGCCACGATTACAAAATTTGCCCTGAAAATCATCAAGATCTGGTGCCCAAAACATAACTCCACCAAGATCTTTGCCAATAATATAATTGGCTCTAATAGTTAACGTATCAATATTATCATATCCAACCCACATTCCATCACCATATGCATACATTGATTTTTGTACATCATCATATTGACTTTTCCATGTTCCACTATTTAATTTCTCACAAATTTCATAATAAGATAGAAATCCTGGTTCTCTGGTATATTTGCCTGCTTGTCCAGGACCTGATGAAGGTGCTCCAACGCCATTGTTCGATGGATCAACTAATTGAAATGTTCGTCCATAAGTAGCTAAACCCATATTAATTTTATGTTTGGGTGTTCCTTGTTGAATCCAATGGTTAACAGCCCAATTTTGATTCCATGTCATTAATTGTTGATTTTCTTCTGGTCTTGCATAGAGACCTGTATGAAGTCCGGTGATATTTTCCCAAGAACCACCATGAAAATCATAGGTCATTAAATTAATAAAATCAAGTTCCGAAGCAATTTTATCGATTTCATAGGCTGTTTTTATTGTTGGTTCACCAGCACCAACAGCTGCTGTCAATAATAAATTATACGGACGAAATGCTGCTTTTAATTCTCGAACTAAACTTGTAAAATATTGTTTATCTTGTGGTCGACTTCCTTCTCGATTGCTTGGATATTCCCAATCGAGATCGAGACCATCGAATTGATGTTGACGTAGAAATTGAACTGAATGTTGAACAAATGCTTGTCGTAATTGTTGATCTTGAACCATATCTGAAAAAGGTCCCGAACCAAAATTCCATCCACCAACAGCCAATAAAACTTTAAGATTTGGATTTGTTCGTTTTAAATTCATAATTCTTGAATACATGCCTTTACTCCATTCAGTATCTTCGTCATTCCATTCGAATGGTGCAAGTTTATGATCTTTTAAAACGGCAAATGCAAAAATAATATGCGTACAAAGTGATCCATCGAGATCTTCAGGAAAGAATTTGCCACCATCGGGTCGATATTGTGCCCAATTAGTATAATAACAAACGATACGTTTATTTTGACCTGTTGGTGGAAGTGTTGTTGTTATGGGTGGAAGAGTTGTTGTTGTTGTTGTTGTCGTTGGAAATGATGTTTGTTGACGTAAAAGTTGAACAGCTGTATTCATCAATGGATATTTACCCTGGTTACATTGACTACCAGTAAAATCATCGAGATCTGGTGCCCAAAACATAATACCAGCTAAACGCATATCTTGAGCATATTTTACTTTAAAACTAAGTGAATAAGCATCATCGAAACCGGCCCATTCTGTTCCTTTGAAAGCATAATTCGCTTTTTGAACATCGTCAAATACTTTCGTCCAATTTTGTTGTTGAATTCGAACACAAATTTCATAATAAGCTAAGAAACCAGCTTCACCTGTATATAAACCAGCTGAACCAGGTCCAACAGCCGGTGCACCAATGCCTGTATTTGTTGAACTTGACAATCGAAATGTTCGTCCATAGAGACCTAAACCTAAAACAAGTTTCGATGGTGAACAACCATTATTAATCCAATAACGAACAGCCCAATCAACAGTTAATTGTTGATTAACTTGAGAATCAGTTGAACGAGCAAATAAAGCCGTATGAATACCCGTTTGACTTTCCCAAGATCCATGTAAATCATAAGACATTAAATTAACTAAATCGAGTGTTGAACAAACTTGTGCAATTTCATAAGCAGCATCAATCGTTGGTTTACCAGCACCAACAGCAGCTGTTAACAATAAACTATACGGACGAAAAGCAATTTTAAGTTCACGAATCAATTTCGTAAAATCTTGTTTATCCGTTGGTCGTGAACCTTCACGTGAACCAGGATATTCCCAATCTAAATCGAGACCATCGAATTGATGTTTTTGTAGAAAGATAATTGTTGTTTCAATGAATTTAGCTCGTTTAATTGGATCTTTGACCATATCTGAAAATTTGCCACTTCCATGATTCCAACCGCCGACTGCCAATAAAATCTTTGGTCGACCCGATCGACGTAAATTGATCATTCGTGCAAACATTCCCGTTGACCATGCTGTACTTTCATCATTCCATTCATATGGAGCGAGAACATCATTTTCTAATTTAGCAAACGAATAAACAATATGTGTACAAAGATTGACATCCATATTCTCGGGATAGAAACGACCTGGACCATTTCGATATTGAGCCCAATTTGTATAATAACAAACAACAACTGCTTCGTTATTATTATTATTATTATTATCTTTAATTAAATGTTGATCTTCAAATGAAGGTGACAACCATTGTTGCCAATTCGATGGAAGTTTATCAACTTCATTTCGATTAGAAATTGTAAATGTTTGAATGGTCACAGTTGTTGTTGTTGTTTCAATTGAATCAATGGAGGATGAAGCACGTTTTATTTCGAAATTTAAACAATACGTTTCATTTGTAAACACAAATTTCCATGGGCAATTTTTATCTTCAGTTTTTTCAAGTTTCGAAATAATTGAATTGATAATATACGAAAGATTTTCGATTTTGAGTTCAGTTGTTGAATGAACTACTTCGGGATTTGTTTCATTGAAATTGAATGATTGTTTATCTAATTTCTTTGTTAAATCTTTGGAGATTTTATCGGCAAGTAATGGTGATGAACGAAGATCATGTTGAGTTAAAATATATTCTGTCAATTGTTTTATAAATGGTTCAACATAAGAAGTTACATTTTCACCATTGATTTGTAATCCATTGAATAAAATCAACACGATGAACAATTTCAACATCGTTTATGATCAAATATGAATATTCGTTCTCGTTTTTATACGTCGACAATTTAAAATCAAATGATAAATCTCTTCTGTCAATCTTTTACAAAAAAGAATGAACAAGGTCAAGGTTTAACTCTTCATTGAACACATTTTCTCTATTCTTTCAAAGGTGAAGGATATATTCTCATTCATTCAACCGTGTACATTCGTAACAAATGTACTTCTCGTCTTTTCTTTTCAACGATTCACCATCAAATTAAATACATTTTCTTCGACTAACGACAACTACAATTCTCATTTCAAAAGAAAATCAGTTCGACAGCTGTTTATCGCGATTCGTCATTTTTCTTTTTTTAATGTTTTTCAAATAAAGAGAAGAAGAAGAAGAAGAAGAAGAAGAAGAAGAATCATAGATTGATTGGATAAGATTTGTGTTGTTGTGCTTCTAGTAAAGCATTTCGTGCTATTAACCACCAATCTTGATAATATGCTGAGAATTTCATTTTCGATGTTGGATCAGTTTCATTGGGCCATGAAAGTGTTTCTGAATGAGCACCATGAGATGGAATAGCACTAAAAAAGACTTTGTTTCCAGCTCGTTGACGTATACGATGACTTGCTTTCCAATCATCTTTCGGTTGCATAAGAGTATCTTCGAAAGCTA
>Ga0209930_1003421_pt1 | contig 15889 bp, 7 predicted proteins | sample ThiBiot_500_biof_2_FD_183948 | JGI IMG/M metagenome (GOLD analysis project Ga0209930, IMG submission 183948) | Wastewater bioreactor microbial communities from Cape Town, South Africa - Thiocy_cont_500_biof (SPAdes) | ecosystem: Engineered > Bioreactor > Thiocyanate-remediating >... | reverse complement strand
AGATTTGTTAAAATAGCTTGAATTTGTTCTTCTTGAGCACGAGATAGATTCGCTTGTCCTTGTAAATATGATTGTAGATCATCTATAGTAAACAGTATATCTTCAGGTGCCATTGATAAATTGAAATATTTTGGATCAAATACTATTGATTGGTAATCATCATTCAATGACTGATTTCTTCGTGGCTCTGTTGTACTTGTTGAAAACTTTGAAAAGAAACTTTCGGGGAATGATGATTCTTTCGAAAGATAATTTTGAATATTTTTCTTTGCTATATCTGATATATTGGAATACCCTTGTAAAAATGATTTGAGATCGTCATTTGTGAATAGAATTTCACCGGTATCTGAAATAATATTTGAATCTATTTCTTCAGAGCCATCCAAAGAAAGATTACCACCAGGAATGATAGGTCTTGGTTTCTTAAATACTGATGGATATTTTGGAATTATGTTGCCCAGGAATGTTGAATTCTTCACAAGATACTGTTGAATCACTTCTTCCTCCATCTTAGTTAGATTGCTGCGTCCTAACAGATATGATTTTAAATCATCTACGGAAAATGGTAAAATAGTTGATGGTACAGTTGAAGTTGTAGAATGTTTTGAGAAAATGTCAGCAGAAATGGAGGATTCTTTTGAAAGATAATTTTGAATATTTTTCTTTGCTATATCTGATATATTGGAATACCCTTGTAAAAATGATTTGAGATCGTCATTTGTGAATAGAATTTCACCGGTATCTGAAGTAATATTTGAATCTATTTCTTCAGAGCCATCCAAAGAAAGATTACCATCAGGAATGATAGGTCTTTGTTTCTTAAATACTGATGGATATTTTGGAATTATGTTGCCCAGGAATGTTGGATTTTTTGCAAGATACTTCTGAATCACTTCTTCTTCCGCTTTTGTTATATTATCATGTCCTAACAGATATGACTTTAAATCATCTACGGAGAATGGTAATGTAGTTGGTGGCATAGTTGAGGTTGAGGTTGTGGAGTGTTTTGAGAAAATGTCAGCAGAAATTGATGATTCTTTCGAAAGATAATTTTGAATATTCTTTTTGATAGTATCTGAGATATTTGAATTTCCTTGTAGAAATGATTTGAGATCATCATTTGTGAATAGGGGATCACCGGTGTCTGATGTATAATTGTAATTTCCTCCAGTATCATATGTGTCTATTTCTTCGAAGTGTTCTTCAGAGATATTTTTATCTGAACTATTAAATCGTCGTGGTAATCGAGTACTAGTTCGATGTTTAAGAAATAGATCATTGATGCTCAACGGATTTTCAGACAAATATTTCTTCATTGCTTCTTGTGTCGTGTTTGTTAAATTACTACGACCGAATAGATATGCTTTGAGATCATCTGTAGAGAAAGATTGAATCTCTTTATCTATTGTTTGATTAAGAGTTTTAGCTGGTGTCAGTTTGCTTGGGTGTGTTGTAGTTGTTGATTGTCTTGCTAAATAATTTTGAATATTTTTCTTGACTGAATCCGATATATTCACACGTCCTTGCAGCAATAATTTGAGATTATCACCTATGTCAGATGTGTCATTTCGACTTTCAGTGTCGTTTCTATACAATAAATCTTGGATTAATAATGGATTTTTGGCTAAGTACGTTTCAATTTCTTCTTGTTTTGTTTTTGTAAGATTCGTATGACCTTCAAGATAATCTTTGATGTCATCTGCAGTGATAGATAATATTTTTTCTGGTTTCTTGGTCGTTGTTGACAATTTTGAAAATAAATCCTGAGAAAGAACTGATTGTTCAGCAAGATATTGCTGGATGTTTTTCTTTGCTATATCTGATATATTGGAATATCCTTGTAGAAATGATTTGAGATCATCATTTGTGAATAGAATTTCACCGGTATCTGAAGTAATATTTGAATCTATTTCTTCAGAGCCATCCAAAGAAAGATTACCACCAGGAATGATAGGTCTTGGTTTCTTAAATACTGATGGATATTTTGGAATTATGTTGTCCAGGAATGTTGGATTTTTTGCAAGATACTTCTGAATCACTTCTTCTTCCGCTTTTGTTATATTATCACGTCCTAACAGATATGACTTTAAATCATCTACGGAAAATGGTAAAATAGTTGATGGTACAGTTGAAGTTGTTGAATGTTTTGAGAAGATGTCAGCGGGAATGGAGGATTCTTTTGAAAGATAATTTTGAATATTTTTCTTTACTACGTCAGATATGTTTAAATTTCCTTGTAAAAATGATTTGAGATCATCATTTGTGAATAGAATATCGCCGGTATCTGATGTATAATTGTAATTTCTAGTATTGTCTGAATCTATTTCTTCAGAAACATCCAAAGAAAGATTACCATCAGGAACGTTAGGTCTTGGTTTCTTAAATATCGACGGATATTTCGGAATCAGGTCCGTCAGGAATGCTGGGTTTTTTGCTAGATACTGTTGAATCACTTCTTCTTCCGCCTTAGTTAGATTCTCACGTCCTAACAGATATGATTTTAATGTATCGGCGGAGAATGGTAATATAGTCGATGGCATAGTTGAGGTTGTAGGAATTGATGATTCTTTCGAAAGATAATTTTGAATATTTGCTTTGATAGTATCTGAGATATTTGAATTTCCTTGTAGAAATGATTTGAGATCATCATTTGTGAACAGGAGATCACCGGTGTCTGATGTATAATTATAATTTCCGGTGTTATATGAATCTATTTCTGGGAATTGCACTTTGGAGAAATTACTACTTGAATTAGTTAAATATTTGTGAAGTAAATCGCTTGGGGATAGAGGATGTTTGGAGAGATATTTTTGAATGATTTCTGCTTGTATTTGTGTAAAGTTAGCACGACCCAATAAATATTCTCTAAGGTCATCCGTTGAGAAAGATGGCATTTGTATATGTGTAGTACGAGTCGAATTGTTGTCATGTACGAATGTTGAGTTTTCTAGTGCTAGTGATTGACTTGGTTTTGATGTGCTGCTTGTAAGAGACTTTGAAAATAGATCAGTAGGAAAATATGATTCTTTTGCTAGATAGTTTTGAATGTTTTTCTGGATAGTATGAGAAATATTGGAGTACCCTTGTAGGAATGATTGTAAATCGTTATTGGTAAATAAAACTTCTCCAGTATCTGACGTATAGTTAAGGTTAGCATTATCATATTGTTGTATTTCATCAGAATAATCATCAGCTGAACTTCCTTCGATATAAGACATATTGCTATCATTGTTTGAATAAATTGAAGCATTGTAAAGAGAAGAAATTGTTCGTCGTGGTTTACGTGTACTTGTTGACGGTTTTTGAAGCAGATTATGAATAAAACGTGGGTTATTGTGAAGATAGTTTCGAATTGTTTCTTTTTCAGTTTCTGTCAAATTACTTCGTCCAAGTAAATATGATTTAAGTTGATCTATAGAAAAGTCTATTGTTTGATTGATATTGACAGTTGATAAAGTTTTAGTTGATGTCGTCGTACTCGAATAGATTTTAGAAAATACATGGGAAGGTAACGAAGATTCCTTTGATAGATACTTCTGAATATTTTTCTTGATAATATCCGATATATTCGAATGACCATGTAGAAATGATTTGAGATCTTCATTGGTAAATAGAACTTCGTTTGTGTCTGATGTATAATTATAGTTTGTTGTGTTTGTTAAATATTGTTGAATTGCTTCTTCTTGCGTTTGAGTTAAATTAACACTACCCTGTAGATATCCCTTGAGATCGTTCACAGAGAAAGGTAGTACTGCCGCGGTTGTACTTTGATATGTATCTTGTGCATCAGGTAATCTACTGTCACTTGACACGGAAGATTTACGTGGTTTTGCAGTACTTGTCGAAAGTGTCGAAGGCTGTTTGTTTGCTAAATAGTTCTGGATATTCTTCCTGACACTGTTCGATATATTTGAACTTCCTTGAAGAAATGATTTCAAGTCGTCATTCGTAAATAGAACATTTCCTGTATCTTCTGAGTAATGCTCTGATGATGAATTATCCTGTGGAAGTAGATCACTGGAAGATAATGGATATTTAGTGAGATAATTTTGAATTGCTTCTTCTTGCGCCTCTGTTAAATTAGTACGCCCAATAAGATACGTTCGTAGGTCATCTGGAGAGAAAGACGATGATTCTTCATCTGTTTGAGTTTTTTCTGGTTTTATAGTGGATAGATAATTTTGAATATTTTTCTTTGCTACATCAGAAATGTTGGAATATCCTTGTAAAAATGATTTGAGATCATCACCTGAGAACAGAATTTCACCTGTATCTGAAGTGTAATTGAAATTTGCAATATCATCAGAATAATCTTGAGAAAGATTTCCACCTGAAATAATAGGTTTTGGCTTCTTTAATATTGGATTTTTTGCAAGATACTGTCGAATCGCTTCTTCCTTAATCTTCGTCAAATTATCACGTCCTAATAGATATGATAAAGGTTCTCTTGTTGAAGTTGAATATTTCGATAGAAACGGTTGAGATGAAGAAGATGTTTGCAAATAAGATTTAATATTCTCATGAGTAAACGTTACATTTTCTATATCGGTTATCTTAGATCCATTTTTTAATTTATTCAATATAGATTGTAAATCAATGGGTAACGTGGTGTTTGAAAGTATACTTTGATTAGTTGATAATTGTTGTAATGGATGTTTTAAAAACGTTTGGATTATTTCTTCATGTTGTTTTGAAAGATTCCTTTGTCCTGTGAAATATAAATGTATATCATCGGTACTGAATGTTGTATTTTCGATATTAATAGTTTGATTTTTTGAGAATTGAAATATTTTGTTTAACTCTTCAAGAAACGACTGAGAATTGCCGTTCAATATGGAACTATCCTGTGTATTATAAACAGATGGAGTTGTTACAGGAGACATTGGAGTTGTAAAATGAGAAAATGGTTCATAGTTAACTGACGCATCATCTATTGGAATATCATCATCAAAGAATTGATCTGTTTGATCTTCGAATTCTTCTGAATTATCATAAAATTCCGAATTATCATCGGTATGAGCCCATTGAGATTCTTCTGATACTCCTATTATCGATTGATCAGTTAGTGGATTAAGTGTAAATGTTTGACTAATATCGTCTAATCTCGTTGTTGAACGCTGTTTAGATTTCTTTCGTTTTCTTTTTCGAAATCTTTGAAAAGCTCTTCTTGGCATCGATGTAAATTGTACATAATTTTTTGTTGTATTTGGACTTGATGGATACAATATTGGCCAAAGTTTTGGTGTATTGGCAACATCCGCTACAGTTTCATTCAAATCTAATTTTTCTTCCAAATTGACAACTATAGACAACAAGTGAAGAAGTGTAAATATGAAGCAGGTTTTTTGTGCATAAGAACATCGAAAGCGAAAGAACAACAACAACGATAACTAGACACAGATAACTAATTTTCCTACCGCGATGTCGAGTTGGAGGAGTAACTCTATCTGGTTCTAGAATTTAGACAAGAAAAAAATCCAATGGATTTCAGATTATTGAAAATTAATTACCTGTGAAGAAAAGTATATTAAATATCCAGGGAGGATTAGGATTTGAAGCATGTTTAGTAATCGTTGTATAAGCATATGTTGTTGCATTTAATCGCTCGAGTATAACAGGTAAATCCGATGATTTTGAAAAAACACTTCGAATGGTCACATTTTCTTGAACATACATTATCCAAATCATCGAACGTGTCGTAATATATCTATTTCAAAGAACAATATCAAAAATAATCTTAGAAAATTTTGAAACATACAAATGATTGCATTCATCGGCAATTAATCCAAATGGATATTTAATACCTTTTTGTTTAATAACTTTTCCATAACGTAAATGAAAATCTTTTGAAATAGATAACTCATAAATTAAATGTTCTTGTCGACTAGCATAATAAACAAGACCCGATGCTGATATAACAATACTTCCTTCATTTAATGTTTCATTTAAAATTGATGATTCACCAATTAATGAACCAGTATGTGTATCAAATATTGAATAGATTATGCCAATATCAGTTGATATGAATAGAAGAGATTTTTTTGTTCCAGCATGATCACGTTTTATTGTAAAACCATGTATCCGTAGATTCGATTGATCATACTGAATCTTTATTGTTTCAATACAATAGATATCATCAAACAAAAATGTAATCATATTAAATCGAACTTGACATGTACGTAGTGAAATAAGATTTGTTTCTGTACTTGTTTCATAGAGAAAAAATAGATCATGCTTTGTATTGGATATTAATGATGATGTTGATGCAGCAATAGCAACATCTGTTGTACTGATATTGACAAGTAATTTTATTGTTTCAGCATTATACACATGTATTTGATATTTTGGCTCGATAAATATCAATAGATTCTGTACCATGGAATAAGTTAGAAAATTTTGAGTATAGAAACGTGAGACATAGGTTATATTAGATGAGATCTGTGATGTTTGATATTTACCATACGAGAGCATTGATTGCAGCTAGAAAATAAAATAGTTCAAGGGTAAAAATTGAAAAACCGCTAAACATCGAGGATGAACAAGGTCATATCAATAATTAATAATATTAATATAGACTCTCAGGAATAAATTCAATCACTTGAATTACAAATAAGAGTTATTTAATTAAAAGACAGTGTTTAGAGAATAGTACCTATTAAAAAACTTTCGAAAACAAAATCAAAGCAAGTTTTTTTTTCTCGCAGCAGCAATGTCGTTTTATTTTATGGCATCTGCATAATGTAAATTGTGCCGCCCTCATCATCATTTATCATACACATGTTACAATTCTTGTCATGTCTTATGTTTGATTTCTTTCAATGAAATCTATTTTTATTCTTCAAAACGTTCGAGATAATACTAATAACATACCTTCGTACACATCTGACGACTTGTTGATGGATATCCAGTTCGAGCTGTATCTAAAATATTGAATTTATTTCGTTGAAAATTATTGCGAAATAAAAGAAAATGATTTCTCATCTTACCAACAACAATAATCGTTTGAATGAGGACAAATATTAAATATGAACTAATACGATAAACATACATTGTACTTGTTCTTGATTTTGTAGCTAAAGTTCAATAATAAAGAATATGTACTAATCGCATGATTATCACACGTCTATATATAGATATATTAATATAATGACGAAAAACGAAATATTTTCTTTTTTATTTTCGACGTCATAGACTTCCGTTCACTTCCATTGGGATATGAACATGCTTTAAAGTGTCACAGAAGAAAAATGTTTTAGTCGATTTTTAGAAAAGAGAATTTATTGCTTCTATTCTCTCTTTCTCTCTCTCTCTATGCAAGTTTCCGTTATTCATTCATTGATTTCTGACATAGCAAAAAACAGTAGACTGATTACTCAACAAATTAAAGTCAAGCTCGGATAGAAGAAAAGAACAAGAAGAAAATTTTTCTTCTTACTTATTATTATTATTATTGTTGTTATCGACGTCTCTTGAGAAGCAGTACATAGGTGTGTGGAGTGACAGACGATAGAACAAGAAGAGAGAAACGGAACTAATCGAGTTAGAAGAAAAAGAAAAGGAAGTCGATCGAAAATATACTAAAATTAATCAATAAATTAATGAAAAGAGATAGTTTCAAGTGAATATTCAATCGTTTATAGAATTGGTTGATTTTTTTTTCTAGGCTGTAGAAGGAAATGGATGTTCAAATATGAAAACTACTTCTTCAAATAAACAAAGTACTTTCTTTATGTTCTCTAACACAAAAACACCTATGAGTTAGATTTGAGTTAATGGACATTTATTTGTAAAAGAAAAATAAATAAATAAAAGAACAACAATTTTAACTTAGCAAAAGGGAACGTTCTATTTGTGAGCTTATTCATTTAATATAAGACTAAGATTTATTACGATGTCGAAACACGGTATCACGCCAATATCGTGCATACATTACTAATGGTACAAAATTATCATATGACTCGAAATTAATTTTTGTGAGAAATTCATCGGTTATATTCTGCCAATTCTGAACGATTACCGATGGAATATTTTCAAACAATGGATCGAGACCTGATGTTAGCGTAATTGGTGCTGCACCTAATAATAGAGATTCCCATGTTCGATGACAATCAAGTCCATTGCCTGGTGGTGCTAAAACGAATTTTGTATTTCCAAGGTCTTCTAAATAATTTTCGAATGTCATCGGTTTTTTAGCGAAATGTGCGTATTTCAATGTTTTAGCTTGAGCTAGAGCAGCATTTCGTTGACCAGGATTTGTACCAGGACTAAAATTAATATACAATAAAATCGTACGTTTCGACCATGGTTTTCGATATTTATGAAAAGCTTCGATAAATTTCGTAATATTTCCGAAAGCCCAACGTGTATTAGCTAAACCAATTGGAATAGGATATATTTTCGGATGATTACGTAGATCAGGATTTGATGCATACCAAGCAATAATCTTTTTATCTTCTAATTCACGTTTATGTTCTCTTGGCGCATAGAAATCACTATTATGTGTAACAAGAACAAATGGATTTTTAATCGATGCGTACGGCTGACCGAAAAATTGAGAAAACATGTCAGCTTTGACGAAAACGACATCACCATGTTTAACATTTTCTAAATTATCTTGTCGTGTTTCATCGAAAACAAAATCTGCGAATGCACGAAATGTATCACCGCTAATAAATGGATACGATGAATTTCGTGCTGTTGTCGAATGACGATAGTAAATTTTATTTAGAGAATTTTTATCTTCATTAAGAATTATATCATGTTTCGATAGACATTTTGTTGTTGAAAATGGTGAATTTGTAAGATTAACTCGGACAGGAGATATTTCGATTTGTGGAATTCGTTTATAATACCAATGTCGAAAAATAAATAATATAGAAAAAAATATCAAAAGTCGAAATAAAAAATTATTATATTTCGATGAAAAATACACGTTCTTCATTGTTAATAACGCACAGAAAATTCATGTAAATTAATCCGAATGAAAATCATTCTACAAAAGAAAAACTTGCCATTTGCCGCTTTTTTATTAACATGTGAGTGTACTCTTTACCGTTAACCAATCATGAAAAAAAACTCATATTCATACTGTACAATTTTACTTTTTTTTCATTCTTTTTCTGTGCAAACAAAAGGCTCTTTTAAAACGAAATGGAATATTTTTTTTTCTTTTTCTTTTTCTTCTTGACGACATACTATGACGACACATGTGCGTTTAATTCTCGGTGTCTGTTAATATCATTAGATTTTTGTATCCAACAATTACTCAAAAATTCCTCGATATCGACTAGAAACGAAAAAGACAGAGAATATGTGCACGTAAACTGAAATTCAAGAATAAGTTTCACTTCTAAGAAGTTTGAAGTATTACAAGTAGCTAAACAATCCAATGAAGCATCGAATATAATACCTGTCGGCGTATGGCTGTATACGTATATTGAATGTTAAAAAAACATATGAAAATTGTTTAGGTTATTTTGTTTTATTAATTTTACCTATTCTATGTTATAAAGAAAAAGGAAAAATTTATGATAAATATTCATTACTGCTTCCAGTCCTTCGTGTCTGCTTATAAAAATGAATAACTCGCATGTAAATCTGTCAAAAACTGTTAAGAAAATCGTTTTTTTATCTGACATGTTTGGCTTTATTATAAAATTCAGTCTTAATCTATCTGTGAATTTCAAATTTATCCTTCACGTATATATTCATACTTACCTATAAACTTTTTTCTACCATGTTGTCAACAATAAAATGATTGATAAATGTCAAGTATTCAGCTATAAACTGCGAACATGATTTGAATACGACAAGTTCTCTTTTGTAACGAAAAAAATAAATAAAAATCTGTCGAGAGTATTTATCATCCCAGACACTTTCGCTTAATTTTAGATTATGTTCATAGTTAAACGTCTAGTCTTTCGAAAAACTGAAATCCAATAGCTTAAATATAATATTTACTTATTTGTACCACGTAGAATTTATTATAAATTCAATTTTTTTCCTTCTCACTGTCAGTTGTTAGCCAATAAAAGAAGAAAAGTTAAGAGAAATAAGAAAAAAAGAACTTCAAAAAAAAAAGAAAGAAAATAATAACCATTTGCGCGGAATAAATAGAAATGAAAGCAGTCTAGTTCATTTAAATATTGACTCAATTCTATCAGAAAATTTTCTTTACTGACATCACACTAGTCGGCTATATGAAAGTAAAAAAAAAGATCTGTTTACTTTTCTTTCAAATCAAATTCCAAATCGTTTTATTCGACGTGCACTACTAAAAGTACAAATACCTACAGTTGATCATGATTTTTGAAAGGAAACAAAAAGACATTTTCTTAACTTACATAGACAAAATTTGAATAAAAGAAATGATTCCCTCTCCATGTTTTAATTTTTAAAAAGATGTTTTTTTTTCTCTTTTATTTCACAAAAAAAGTCTAACAAACATCAAACATTATTGCCATCCTTCAGAATTTATTAAAAATCAATCAAATAATGTCCTCATTATAATTGGTCATATGGTTTCTAAATAATGGTCATTGATATTACCTATTTCTTCATATATAATTGGTGATTTATTGTACAGATAGATGTATGTTCTACACTAATAATCAAATGAATACTTGAAAATTATGAGTCTATTCTTTTTTTTTCTAATATAATATCAATATCTTATCAAAACGGAAAAATGTTTCTCATACATCAGTAATAAATTGTTCGAATTCCAAAATTCCTAATCATTGTTCGTTTTTAGAAGAAAAAAAAACATTTAGAATATTACCCGTAGACTGTCATGGAAATATTTCATGTTCTACATGTCTCTGTTACCAGTTTGCTAAATAAATATACACAATTTTTCTCTATCGGGCACCTGTTTCTACGTTTTTTTTAAACAGAACAGGAAAAAAGTATTCCTGTGAAAATGAACTTAATTTAGGTAGATATTATAAGAACGAGCAATATTTATCCTGTAGAATTATATTGTAATTTTTATTTCGATTTGCAATTAGTCGTTGAGTGAATTGAAATTCTTTATACATAGAGAGAGAAAAAAAAAGAGAAAGATAGAAAATAATCACCGGATATATAGAGACTAGTTTATATACAGAAATAACACAATGAAATTCATGTTGCTTTGAGTTTTTTGCCTGCTTGTGATGGAACAAAATCATCGTCATCGTCCGTTAAATCAATAACTTGTCGAGGTCGAACTGAGGATATTTTTTGTGATAAGATTGGAACAGCCTGTGAACGTTTTAAATTGAGATTCGACATTTGTGATTTCGTTATTGTGATTTGTTCATGTGTATCTTCATCATCAGTTAATTGATTTTGCTCTTGTATGACTCGTGGCATTGAAATCGGCCGTCGAGCCATAAATTTCTCAAATGCCATTGATTTCTTTTGTTCACCTCGATTTTCTATCGGCGGTTTCTTCTCTTCATCATCATCATCATCGGTCAAATCATTGATTTTCCATTGTCGATAATTTGTCGTTGTATTTTCTTCAATTTTCTTTGGTACTTCTTTGAAAGGAAAAGGCAGACTTTTAGGGCGAAGGAAGAAAAAAAAGCATTTTATACCGATTAATGGCGGTAGAATTAAACTTAATCTTCGTTCTTCATCATCAAGAATTTTATTCTCTGATTCCTGTTGTTTTTCATTGGCATTGATTTCTTCGAGTTTTTTCATTTCAGTGACAAATGTCTCTAAATCATTCATTGTTTGTTGATAATTTCGTGAAATAAAAAGACGTTGTTTAATCCAAAGTGAAATTTTATTTGTCACTTGTTTTTCATTCATACTTTGAGCTATACGTTCATCGACAATCTAAAATCAATTCTCAGCAATTCAATTTCGTTTGATTTTCAACATACAAACAATGCTCCCCAATCATTCTTATGACGAATACATCGTCCAAGTGCTTGATTCAATGCTCGATAAGCTTGAGAATCATACCAATCGCTGCCATTCATGACTTGTGACAAACGTTTATTTTGTTCATTATTATAATTACGTTTGAAATTGACTTCTTCATCTTGAACATTTGGATATGGAATGCCGAGTGTAACAACACAACGTGCATTGTTATCAGAAAAATCGATACCTTCAGAAGCTCGTCCTCGACAGACAGCTAATAGAAGGCCACCTTTGACAGTGAAATAAGGTGAATTTGTTGTTTCATTTTCAGTATCGACTGTGTCCGATGTGTTCTTTCGTTTAAACATGGCTTTCACTCGTTTAGCAGCATTCGACAATGGTTTGACTATTTTCAATGTTCCATTAGCTTCACGAAATCGATCTAAATTATTGTTTACCATAATATATTCATTTCGAAATGTCAACTTTCTTACTGATCGTATTTTGAAAATTGGCACTATTTTTTTCTTCGAAAAATACCGACTTATGTTCATTTAATTTCTGCCAAAGTCCACTCGACATCCAACGAGCAACAATGACATTCAGAAATCGATAGGATGGTACAAAACAAAGTACACCATATGGCACACGTTGACATATATCCAGTAGAAGAAGACCACATTCGTCCTATGTTACACCGAATACAAACGAATATTTATTCATTTTTGAAGACGTTTATTCTACTTGAAATTCGAATTTGTCCGTGTTTTGATATGTGGCTCGAAGTTTAACATTTGGATTTCGTCCATGACTTAATGCTGTTATGAATGTTCGTCGAAGATCAATAACATGATTACATTCTAATTGAATATCGAATGGAATCTTTAATTCTCCTGCATAAGTTGCTAATGGTGCTAGTGTGCCCGATGCAAATATCAAACTGAAATGATCATGAAAACAATATTCAAATTGTGTTTCTTTTTCGTTTTTTTAAATTACGATCGAGCTAATTTTAAGTCTTTTGCAAATGCAACACTTGGCGATAGACAATAGAAAACTAATTGTTGTGTATGAAGTGGATAGCTGGTATGTGTAACCGAACGTTGAGATCGTTTGAATTGAGTCGATTTTTGACTCATATCGACCCATTCACTATCCGATTGATCTTCGATGGGAATTGTTTGCATTTGTGCGAGTGCATTGGCACTTGGTTCGAAAGGAATTGTTCGTAGAACGATTTTATAATCGTCAACAAATTGATAATCATCAGCATATAAAATCGATAGACATCTAATAGAAAATATTAGATTAGTTTTTTTGAAAATTAAAGGTTTGTTTTGCTTTTACAGATCGAAATTTTCAAGAAAGTAAGCTGTTTCATCACTAATTCGAACGTAATCAGGTGCATTGAGAAAACATTTAGCAATAGCTTTACGTATTCGACCAGCATCTTGAACAACACCACGTTTCATTGCTGGATGAATTTTTCTACAAACAAAACTAGATGATCAACATTTTTCTTTGTTTCTTTTTCGTTTTGCATACGTTGCTGGTTTATGAACATTGATAACTGATTTATCGATAAATTTTGCTTGATGAAATTGTTCAATTAAATCTTTAGGTGAGAACGTGTATTTTTCTTTCGGATCTTTCGTTTCAAACCAAAGACTTATTCTTGAAAATCTATCAGCGAGAAATTTCAATGCATTCGCTACTTCTTGATCTTCTGAACTCAATGAATGAGCTGATTCTTCTTCATTATTATTTCCATGTTGATCAATATTTAAATGTTCAAGTAAATCCATTTCATCGAGTTCGGAATATCCGGGTATACGATGAGCTGCTTGTTGTTGTGTTAAATTCATCGGTGTCGATGATATTGGCATTTGTGTACAAGAAAAACCTGATTCATTTGTTATTAATTGTGCTGCTTTGATTTGAGCCATTTCCAATGCTTTTTGATTGGAACGAAATTCGTCTAGTGCAACATCGAAATCGTATTTTCTCATTTCGAATTTCATCGATTCACGAGCACAATCTTCGATGTTATGTGCTTAAATCAAAAACGAAACAAGAATGAATACGAATAAAATTCAATCGAATTACCTTCATCAATAATAATAACTGAATTATTCAGTGACATTTGCATGGAATTTCTGACACGTGGATCAATAAGATAATTATATGGACAGAGAATAATTTGTACATCATTGATTAGTAATCGACTTGTGTAATATGGACAAACAACATGTGATGTTTGACAATATTCAGTAAATTGTTCAATATCAAAGACACGTGGTAATTGTTTTGGACCGGCTAGACGTGTAAAATCATTGCCGATCTTGCCTCTCAATCGTTCGTAATAACCACAATCACTTTTAAAACTTTGCTGACCAATACGTTGTTGATCAGGTCGAGTTAATTTCGAACATTCATGATTTTTATTCGGTCCTTTTGAAACAACCGGATGAACACAATAATTATCACGTGATGATAATAATGTCATACGAATTCGATCTTTATAAATTGTATTACTTAATTGCTTGGCTACTTGTTCGAGTTGTTTGTGTGTTCGTGTACAATAGAATATTCGAGATATTGGCTGTGGTTTTGTTGTTTCTGTAGAATTATCTTTGTTTTCATTGCTAGATGACATTCGAATTTGTTCGATTTCTTTTTGTTGCCAAGCTAAAGCTGCACAAAGTAATGTTAATGTTTTGCCAGTACCAGTTGGTGATTCGAGAAGACAATTTTTTGATTGTTGTAAAGCTTTAATTATTCGAGCAAGCATGGCTATTTGACATGGATATGGTTTATAAGGAAAATCAACTTGTACACCTATACGAAAAATAGTTTTTATTTCAATATTCAACATCGAAAAATTACCTGACATAAGCATTGTTTCCGATTTCGTATTGTTCGCCATGAATGTGTTTTTCTTTTCTTTTTTATTAATTCTCGAGATTATTCAAAAAAGAACGAAGATTTTCATTAATTGGTAAAATCACATTCATATATCTTTCGAGAATCGTTCGTGGTGACATCGATCGACCAATGCAGTTAGGTCGAACCTCCGATTGAATTCATTAGAATAAAGATGGTTGGCATGTGTGTTCGTTATTTTGATTTCAGCGGCAAATAGAGTTTCATAGTTCAATTGAAAATATATCAATGGTAGATAAATAAAAAAGAAACGAAAATTTCATTCCGAGAGATCGAATTGGGTAATTCACTTTGACCTCGTTCGAATAGTGTGCACTTTACCTTGACAGGATACAGTGGTTAGAGAAATATTGAGAGAAAATAGTAAAATAAGATATACCTCTTTCTTCTATGTCTATAGCTAGAATAGAATGCGCGTTAGAATATAAAACGATATAATAGTTCATTTATTTCGTATTCGTAAAATCCTACACAACACAAAAATGCTATGCATTGATACGTATTGCTGACCGTAGTTCGATGAGTTATTGCTGTTTCCTCTTTCTCGTTGCATTGTTTCCCTTGCAAAGAAATTTATATACCCACACAAGATAATTCCATAGGAAAATGGCTGTTGACGAAGTTAAAATTCAAATTATTCTCTTTTCTGAAAGAAAGGGTTATATGCGAAAAATTCGCTCTAAAAATCCATAAAGTTCGTCTATCTGTCTGTCCCAAACCAATCAAATTTCAGCATTAGAAGGATAACAGATATTGACCACTGACAGGTCGAACTTGGTTGAATCCTAGGTAATCGAGGTCGGGCAGTTCGATTCTGGGTACATATTCAAGGTCAATGGTCAAAATAACATCTATTTGAGACAAACTGCCATGACGATCGTTTCGACTGAATTGTACAGTCTCATCAGATGGCTTAATCTTGGATTATGCGTATGGGATACATACTTGAAATCTGGTACTCGGCTTGTCCACGCAACGCGACACTTCGGTGGCCAAGTTTTTATTTCTGATTTTGCCCTCTTTGTCTATAGCATGCTGTAGAGGATGTTCGAAAGTGTAGGAAAACATATTTTGATACAAGAAAAGT
>Ga0209930_1003420_pt1 | contig 15890 bp, 11 predicted proteins | sample ThiBiot_500_biof_2_FD_183948 | JGI IMG/M metagenome (GOLD analysis project Ga0209930, IMG submission 183948) | Wastewater bioreactor microbial communities from Cape Town, South Africa - Thiocy_cont_500_biof (SPAdes) | ecosystem: Engineered > Bioreactor > Thiocyanate-remediating >... | reverse complement strand
AGAGATTCGACTTTAGAAGAATTAACAATTACACTCTATTATGTTAACTTTGCGAAATCATTTCCTGTTTGTACATTAACTAGTCCATTGTTTCGGCAAATATTCATTCGACGTTTATTAAAATTATGTCGACTCGATCGAAGATTCTTGAACAGAGTCAATCCTATTGGAAGTACTCGAGCAATGACTGTCTTCTAATCCTCTTACGAACAAAAAGTTCTAACTAAAAATAGATAGACATGTTCTATTTTTGTCACTATCGTTCATGTCTTTTGATTTTCCAAGTACTTATTCGTTTGTGAAAACGTAGATAGAAAAAATGAAAGAGAATATCCTATTAATCATAATGAATTTAATAAAACATGTATTTGTTTTTCAATTTGTAATTTAATATAAGTATAATACGTATGTTTCTATATTTAGAATGGACGGATTTATTATCTTTAGTTTTTCTTCTTTTGTTCTTTACTATTTCGAAAACAAAAACTGATCAATCAAAGTTTTGATTTTAATTATTAACGACGAATTTTTGAATTCGATGGTTATCTTTATCGACAATATAAAGATTATTTTCGTCATCGAATGATAATACAATAGGAACATTCAACTGATTTGGTTCATCTCCTTTGCTATTTCCACCAGCAATGATACTGCCTTCTTTTGCACCTTTTATCCAACGAACTATTCGATCATTACCCGCATCCGCCACATAGAGTGTACCTAATTTATCAACGAATATTCCTTGAGGACTATTCAATTGTTTTAAGCTAAGTCCTTGGCTTTGTCCACGAGCAACAACAACTCCTTGAGGACGAAACAGTTGTTTTAAACTAGTTCCTTGGCTTTGCCCACCAGCAACAATAATTCCTTCTTTTGCACCTTTCATCCATTTCATTACACGATGATTCCTAAAATTTGATACATAGAGTGCATCATCTTGATCAACAAAGATGAAATGTGGATAATTCAATTGATTCAAACCATCTCCACATCCATTTCCACCAGCAACAAGAACCCCTTTATTTTCACCGATTTTCCAACGTCTTATTTCGTGTTTTTCATCATCACAAATATATAAATATTGATTTTCATACATGATTAAATCAACACACCTAACGTCTTTTATGATTGTTTCTCCACATAAACTATTTCGACGAGGCCATCGAACTACTCGTTTGTTTCCATAATCAGTAATAATCAGATTATCATTTACTTCATCAAGAATTACTTTTATTGGACAATTCAATTGGTGATTTTCACTTCCTTTTCCATTTCCACCAGCTACGATTTCACCACATCTTGCACCTTTCTTCCATGCAATAATACGATGATTATACGTATCAGCTATATAGATGGTTTTTTATTATCGATATAAAAACCACATGGTCCACTCAATTGATTCAGTTCTTGACCTTGACCATTTCCACCAGCAACAGTGATTGCATCTTGTTTCCACTTCAAATTAATCGGAATATCCAATATTTCTAAATCAGCTAACTTACGATGTTCAATATCCACATACATAAGATTGATAAATGATGATGATAAGTTGTCTTCTCTCACTGAAATATTCTCAGGGTTATTCAATTTCTTTTGTAATCCTTCTAGCTTATTTCTTAAATCAATCAAATTCAACTCATTAAAATCACTTTCTTGTCGAATTTCTTTGATTTCATGGGTTAAAAGATTGAGATCGATTTCAATGTTTTCGAAGTGTTCATTCATTTGTTTCAATGTCAATTGTCTATTTTTTTCTGCAGTTTGTTGAATTTTGTTGATCGAACGTTGTTCCCAATGATTAATTTGTTGAATTAAATCGTGTTTATTTGGTTGTTTGATTTGTTCGGAGAGAGTTTGTCGAAAAATATTTTTTTCATTCTCAATTCGATCTAATTCTAATTCTAATTCGTTTTCATGATCTTTCAAATGTTGTTTGCAAAATCTTTTTGAACAACCATCGCATTTATACGTCACTTTTTCTTTTTCACATATAAAACAGTAAGTTCGACTTGTCTTTGCTGCTGTCGCCATTTTCATATTTACCAAAACAAAAGATGAATAAAACGTAGTTTGTTTATTCACTGGAGAGTTTTTCTCATTAATGACGCGTGTCGAATGTACATGTATTCTTCAACATCCGAAATTAATAGAAGGCGGTGTATTATATTGAAGAAAGACAGAACGAAAAAAAAGTAGTTATTTATTGAGTTTTAGTCAAAGGTGATTCTGTCTACGATTTGAAATGCTTCATCGACTTTATTCATTAGATGATCGATTGATTCAATGTATTTTGAACTCATGATTTTATCTCGCTCTTTGATCAATTTGTTGACAATTGGTTTTTGGAGACGAGCATATAGTAAAAATCTCTTAAATTCAAAGAAATAATGATTTTAGTTTAGTTTTATTTTATACTTTTTATTCTTATTCAACGAATAAACGTCAGTTCTGACAACTTGTTAGACAATTTATAGTTCTTTAAACTCCATCAATCTTATTGAAAAGTGTTGCACGGCAATAGCAAAGAGAAGGAAGAATTATACTTTGATAATAGAATCTTTTACCAATAGTAACCAAGAAAATATTTACTTAGATTTCTTTTCTAATAAATAAAATCTTAAGATATATCGTCTGAAATATCTTTGTAAAATTAAATAAAAACAGCGTGTTTATTTCAAGTAGTATTGTATTCAAACAATATTCAATTTTCATTCAAAAAAGAATATTTAAAGTTATAATATTTGTATACAATTCTGAAAAGTTGTTGTTATACGCTTGTATTTGAACATTATATAAAAACGACAGACTATTTTTATTTTCTAAGATAAAATATTTGCGAGAAAACAAACTTAAGAAAGAATAAAAAAAAATCTTATAGGTAAGCTAATTAGTTGAATTTTGAGAGTGTATATATATATAATGCACTTTTAAAAGAAAAAGGTAAAATATAATGTCTACGAAAAACAACAAGGGCGTTCTTTGGGCGTAGAGTCGTTCATGCATGAATAAATATAAATATGCATATGAAAATAATTAAACAACAAGCAGACGATGACTGACGAAATCGTAGTGTCATATGTTGATGAAGAAGTAAACGATTTAACTGCTCCGTATTATGAATTAGAAGCGTTTGACTCGATCTGGGATGCATTGACATGGAAACAAATACGTACACGAGTACCTATATGCATGAAAAAAACGATCCGTAGTCGATATATGCTGGCAAATTTAGTCTATTTAGGATATGCAATTGGAATATTAATTATTGATTTTAATCCGCATGTAAACGGATCAACAAGTTCACGTTCTGATGAGCCAGCAGTTGGTTATACACTAGTGAATCGATTATATATAGGTAAGTAAATGTTTATCGATCGACAAAAAAACCGTCTCATTCTACGAAGGTTTTGCTGGAGTTCATATCATATCAGCTTTTCTCTACTGGTGGGCATGGAAAGGTCGATCCTGGCTTGATGTTATTATGATTCCTGAATATTTGAATCATATCGAAGCAGGTTTATATATGTGGTCCGCCATTTGGTACACCAAAGAAACAGCATCAAACAGTTACTACACTCTATCCGTCCATAAACTCGAAATGACAGCTGCTACGGTTGAGTTAGTCGCTTCATTCGGATGGTAAAATCCGTTTTTTTTTTATCCTAAACAAATCGATATACTCTCTCGTAATCTAGGATCATGTCATGGTACATGACTTATATTCGTACACCAGGTCGTGGTTTTACATTAGATGATCCTGATACCATCGCTTGGCTATCAACAACAATAAGTTCAATTATTTATTTTATATACAATATCCAAATCAATCTTCATCCTGAACAATACGAAACGAATTATCTGTATACTTATGGTGATATTCTGTATTTTGTTGGCGCGTGTTATTATATTTTTGCTGCATTACGAGATGACAACTGGTTTTGGTTTATGCCTGTGACAGGTCAATACGGTATTGCAACGGGACGAGCTAAATTCGACTCGAATGAACCATTACCGAGATTCGGTAAAACACCGGTTTTAATGATATCTCCGTGCAAGAAACGTGTACAAAGCGGAGAGAAGATAATCACAAATCGATTTTAGTTTTTTAAGAATAAAATCTGTTTAAATCAAAAAGGTCGAATTGTCTATTGTTGAATTTGCAACGAGAAGAGTTTGTTTAAGATCAAACAAAGGTATCATCCAGGTTGTACTTGCTAAGAAAACAATGAAACCACCCAATATATTCAACATCAAACCAGTTTTGAACTAGAATTTGTCCTCAATACAACAAAATAAATCAAAGGAAAACATACGAAATCAATCGATCGTATATGACCAGTAGCAAAAACGATCGAATTCGGCTGTGATGCTATTCATCAAACAAACAGTAGAAAAACAATTCTCTTTCAAACACTCACAAATCGGCAAAAGAAATGATAACGACAGAGCCATTGTCGATGGGATAATCAATCGAGCTGGATGTATTTGTGTATTTGCAGACTAGGTAATCAATCGAATTTTCAATTGAATTTCTTCGCCTGTACTCACCAATGTACTTATTATCGGAAATAGAATACTTGCTACAGAACAAACACAAAAACAAACATTCAAAACGAAAGAACTTTTCAAGCAGACCGATGGATAAGTTGTTTATAAATTGTGTAGTTATTTCACTCAGAATAATGATTGTTATTAAAATAACGATATAAGGAGATCGATGAACAAAATGCAATGTACCACCGAGAAGATCCGAAAGTTTCGAAACCTTAAGAAAAATAAATAGTTGAATCAACAAACAGAAGAAAATAAAACATCAACTTGAAATGCTTGTGCAATCGACAGACCAGCACCAAGTATTGTCAATGAACTCCAAGGGAAATTTTTCGATAGATCCGACCATGCAATAATCGGACTATATTTCCAATTTTCTATTCGATCATAAAACTATTTCGTTAAAACAAATAATTAAACAACTAACTTAATTGCGGTCTGTCATTCGGAATAATCATTGTTAAAATACTAACAAACAATGCCACTGTTCCATTCGATACAAAACTATACGTATACAAAAACTTAAGAATTTATTTTATGATTAAACATTGTACTTCGCTCGAAACAATCGACTCCAACCAAAATCTCGTGTAATCCATAGTGTAATTGCTAATATAAACAAACCAGTAATAATCAATTCATTCCATCTGAGATTAGAAAACAAAAAAAGAAACAATTTTTATTTAACAGATATTCTTCTTCTATACCGAAACGATCCGAGTTCGTCGTATTGTTTTTGTAAAGTTTCTTTTAAATGTTTTTCTCGTTGAATCATCGACGGGCTTTTCTTCCAACGACATTGAACAAATTCTTGACGATTGTAAACAATCTGTAACCATAACCAACATGTAATCATCATTAATATCGTCGTTGGCACAGCTAACAGCAGATAATTAAGAAAAGTAATACGAAAATTTGTATTCGGAAAGTGTCTAAAGCAAATTTTTCAATTCGAAATCGTTCGAACGAACTCGAATCATACTCATCGACGAAACCTTCGAGAAAAATTGTCGCTGCTGAACCAACAATTGTCGATAAACCTCCATAAATAGATCCATAGGCAACACATAGAATCAAACCCTTTTTCAAGTGCAATAAACGATCCGACGAGAGTCTCGAATCGGCATCGTTTTCATTCGTATACGATTCATATTCGCCAGCAATCGCTAATGCTACAGGCAACATAATCGATGCACTCGCACCGCTAAAAAAATCGAAATTATCTCGAATATTCTATCGAGTCTTCTTACTTGTTCACCCACATCGATATAAAATACGTTGTTATCATCAAACCAGCCATTGTCCTATTCGAAAGAAACAAGATATAAAAAGAATTTTTCGATAAAAATTTCAACCATTTCGGTGAGGAGCCGATATGAGTGAGAACAAATAGAGCGATTCGTCGATGTAGATTGACTCGTTGCATTGCGTAGGCTAATGTGATACTTCCAAAGAAGAACGTAGTTGTATCCTTTTGTATCAAAAAAATCGAAGTCCATTGATTTTTATTTTCGAAATTCACAAACTTTGAAATAATTCGCTGCTACTTCACTGGCTTTTAATACTCCCAGAAGAGGAAACAGAACAATTGGCAATAACGATGTTACTGGAATGGCAATCGCTTCTGAAATCCAATAGATCAGCAATATCAAAACACTATAGCCACATCTCGATGCCTGACAAAAACAAAATCTTCATTTATTCAAACAACAACTAGTCCTACATCAGTATTAAAAACAATCAGAATCGGCATCAGAATAATTGGCGTACCGATAACAATCGCAATTTTGTACCATTCTTTCATCCATATTGGGATATTCATATTTGAATAATAAAAAAAAAACAATATCACTTGTGATTAATCCTTTTATCAATAGAAGAAAACAACAGCAAAGGTTATGTTCTCATGAAATATTTGTTATCTTGCGAATCATTCTATTTCGTCTTTTCTTTCATGACGATGGAAATCGACGGATATTATACGATCGATTTAAATGCAAAATCGAATGATCTTTACGAAAAGATTCGTCATGATTTAATTACATTCGATTATGTCAAAATCAAATGTGAGAATATTTCGGCGGCAAATTATGAAACTGTCTGTTTGAATATAATCGAAAATATCGGAGGTATTGGTTGTCCGTATGGAAAAGATCCGAATGGTCTTGTTTGGTCAGTCAAAGTCGTAGCTTTGGATACGGATCCTGAATCGATCCATCTGCCAGGTACAAATGTCGATCGAGAACTGCATTTGCATACTGACTGTTCGTTCGAACGAGATGCTCCGGATTATATCGGTCTGTTCGTCATCGAGCCCGATCGAAGCGAACACGGAGGCAAATTTCAATTAGTTCGTACGGGAGAAATTCTCAGCCGATTATCATCGACAACGAAACAACTTTTACACGATGAAACGTACAAATTTATTGTTCGGTCAGCTTATCAAAAAGACGGCAAAGATTCGATTTGGTTGCCGATTTTATTAAATAATGAACGAATGCGTTATCAACCGGATTTAATCGATAGACAACAATTAAACAATGAAACCATTGAAAAACAAAACGCAATCAAAGATTTAAATTCAGTGATTTTCAACGAAGAGAAATTGAATATTTTCCGGCCGAAACTCGAAAGTGGAATGATGGTTCTATTTAATAATCATCGATTTCTCCATGGCCGAACGAAAATCCAAGATATCAATCGTCATCTACTCCGCCTACGATTTAATTTAAAAAAATACTAATATGTAGGCGAGACACATGATGATTTTTGACGTCATAATTATTCATTGAAAAATAAAAATAGCACCTGGTTCCGTTTTCTCTCACCGATAAGCCTATATATATATGTGAGAATCTTAAAAACACTCTTCACAGACAGAAATGTTATCCGATACTTGTCACATTATTGATTGCAGCAAGGATAATAGTGAATTATTTCGAGAACTTCGAAATGAATTGCTAGCAAATGGATATGTGAAAGTCAAATGTGAGAAAATTCCCGATGGAGATCGTGACAAGGCATGTATCGATGTGATTCAAAGTGTTGGAGGTGTTTGCTGTCCGTATAATGACGAGCCTGATGCTCTGATTTGGCCGGTTAAAGTCATTGAATTAGATACGCCTACATCGAAATTACAAGCGTCTCAATTAGATCGTGAACTTGTGTTTCATACTGATTGTTCGTATGAACATAATGCTCCGAATTTCGTTGCTTTGTATTTCACTCAATGTGATCGAACGGAAAAAGGTGGTAAATTTCAAATGGTACCAACCAAAGAAATCGTTGGTAGATTATCAAAGGAAACACGAAAAGTACTTCGTGAAGAAACGTTTAAAATCAATGTTCCACCGGATTTTCGAAAGAATAATCTTGAATATATTTGCGGACCGATTCTGATTGATAGTGATGAACATATTCGATATCGACGAGATATTGTCAATAAACAACAATTAAAAGAAGAAACACTCGAAAAACAGAAGGCAATCGAAGAATTGAATTCGGTGATATTAGCCGAATCGGAATTGCCTATTTTTCAACCTACGACTGAAAATGATATGATGGTTATGTTTCATAATGCACGTTTTGTTCACGGAAGAACGAAAATCCTCGATCTTGAACGATATGTTTTACGTGTGAGATTTAATATGATCTAATTCAATAAAAATTTCTCTTCTTTATAACGATTTTTGGTACATACTACTGAGAAGAAACCGTACTCGTTTGATACTTTTCTCATTCTTCGTATACCCTCACAGATATTTTTTACCTTAGAAAGGTACCGAATCAGAAAATGGATACTAATAAGGAAAACATACTAACTAGATTGGTTTACAACCAGGGTAAATAGAATATTGGATAATAACTATCAGAACTAATATCATATGATAAACATATGATAATTGATTCTAAACAAAGGAAGGAAAGGAGGGAAATAAATGATATCCATGGTACCAGTAATTATCTTTAAATGTTATCATGCGTGTAACATATGATGTATAAGTTTTAAAGAAGCGGGTTATGTATAGGGAAAGAAAAAGAAAAGCAAAAATCTTGAATAATAGTTAGTGGATTTGTCGTGGAGAATACACTAAAATGACATTAGTTTCCCATCTCGCACAGAAATTTCAATTCGGCACTATGATGAATACAAACATATATCTTGTCATGAGGTTCTAATTGTTGGAGAGAAAATAAATTGAACGTCCTTGTATAAATCAGTATGATGTATAAAATGTAAGTTAAAGCGATTTGCGAAGATGTCCGAGTTGCGTGGCGATTTTTGATAGAAAAAAGTTTCTCTCTATCGCAAATCGCATCGTTTCCATAAAATGGACACGTTTATATACTTGTTTCTGTGAGAGAGAAATATAGCAAAACAAATCGAAGTACAGGGCCAAATATTAAGGTCGATACATTCTTAGGAGATTGTTACGTTCTTATTTTGAAATGCATCATGTTCGAGTTTATTATTAATTGAAAGAAAAAAACTGATATATACACACGAAAATCGCTTCATGGAGAAATGTAAAATCAATGTTCCACAGGATTAGGGATGGTACTGTAACTTTACTTTAATTAAAGTGTACCCTCACTCTCAACATCAAATCAATATAGTTATATTACAAAAATCCTAGAATTTCATTGAAAATAGTGATTTTATATAATTTATCTTAATATATTTTTAATAATATATTAACAATTAGACCACTTTGATTTACTGTCTTTTCTCGCGTTCTAACGAGTATTTATGGAAAAATTGCCATAAAAAAATGACTAATTTTGTCCAGTTTGTACCAGGTTGTAAGGACTTCTTTCAGTGATTGCTTTGTCACAAACAACAGACAGATTTTCGCATCAATGAAACAAATAGATAATGAGATTCATAGAATAGAAGACTATCTCATGACTCCTGGCTTTCGAAAAAATCCAGATTTTTGCAATTTGACTTTTGGTAACTCTGTTGTGCATTGAATGAGCGTTCTTTTGAGCCATGCGAGCATATAAACAAGCTAACAATTTTGTTTTGTATGTTTCTTTTCTATGAGAAAGAGAATACTAAAAGAACGACTATGCGAGATAAATGTATACATTTATTTATTTGCACTCCGAGTAGAGAATAAAAAACGAAAATATGCAGTTAAACATATGCAAAAACTATTCATGTGTATCAATCTTGTTATTGGTAAAAATCAAGAAACAAATATATACAAAAAACTATTCATGTGTATCCATTTTGTTATTAGTCAAAAATCAAGAAACTATAGTCTTTAAATCTATAAATACGTAAAGTCGTTTTCTCTCAATACAGACAAATAAGCTTGAAAATATTCAATATCAATTTTCACATTGAGTATGTCTGAAAGGCTTTCATTTTGATTTTTCATTTTAAAATATTTTAACTATAGAATTAGTTAGTTGAGAAGTAAATTGCGGTCTTGAGCTGATCTCCCCAATCGCATCTGTTGTTAACAAAAGAATTATAATAAAAGAGTTGTAAAGTACCGAAGACCTATCTTTCAGTCTTTAATATTTTTTGCATCTTGAAACAAAAGAGTGTATGCAGATCTTTTAACCAAACGATTAATGTTCATAATTTTGAACTTCATTTGATTTATTCACATTGATTTAGATTTCAAATAATTGAATCGTTATTCAACTAACAATAAGAATGGAAAACAAATTTTTGGATGAATCCGATGCTATTCCTGATGATAATACTTCGAACATAATCCATGATTACGTCAATGAGAGAATCATGACGTTGGAAGAAGCTGTGACAACCATTCAAAATCTCATCCCAAGAGTCAGTGATTATGTTAAAATAGCAAACTCTAGATGCACATGGAACGAAAACAGTATATTAACAAAAGACGAACATGCATCTATTTATCTCTACACAATGACTGGAATTCCGTTTTACAAAGAATTAAATGATAGTCTTCGATGCCAAAAATCTCATAGAATAGAACCATGGTATCCGTATTTGAAACTACTTATTACCGCTCTCAACAAGTTACCGTCGTTCAAAGGTATTGTCTGGCGTGGTCAACCGAAGGATATTAGCAGTGTTGACTTAGGTGCTTATGGCCGTTCAAACTTGGTGGTCGGTAACCTCTACATCAAAACATCTGGGAGCTGTTCAACCATTTCTCGGCGATTCTGGTATCTTATTTGCTATTGAATCAATCAATGGTAAAGATGTTTCAAAATATTCAGCGAATCCTGATGAAGCAGAAGTTATCCTTATGCCAGGAACACGAGTAGAATGTCCGTTTACTAATTTTGCAGGTAGTGACAGGAAACAAGCTTTATTCCATTATAAAGAATGGTAAATGAATTATAAATAATCTAATGATTAATATTTTGAATAATTATATTTTAAGTACTATAAGTATACTATTGAGATTTTTGTTTTCTAGTTCTTTTATACCTCAAGGCAAACATATCATGTTCTCTTATCATATCAATGATCAACACATTGTTGAGCAAATACGTGCAACTTTCGCTGAAATATCTATTCCAGTTTGGCTCACCAGGAATCAAACAGACGAAAATATTCATGACGAGTATATATATTCAAACAAATCATATTTCATACTATTTGAATATTTTTTTCAGATTAAAAAATGGAATAAATAAAGCTGCGTTCATTTGCTGTTTCATTAGTCCAGAATACGAAAAAACACCGTATTACAAAATGGGATTGCAGTATGCGAATAAACTGAAGAAAAGAATTATTCCATGTCTGATTAAATCTAATCAAAATTGGCAAGCTCCTGACTGGCTGAAACATATAACACAAAAATGTGATTACATTTATTTTGATGAAATCTCCAAATCAAAAATAGATTCGTTAATTTCCAAACTAAAAGATTTAGTTTATGTTCCAGGAGATTACTCTCAACGATCTTATGTTTTATTCGAAATGATCAAATATGATTATATGCGCAAGAGTCGTATTCAACTTTTTATCAACCCGTGTCAACATTTTCCTATTGAGCAAAGTTACATTAATTTGGCAATAATCGAAAACAGAGAACAGAAAAAAAAAGAAAACAAACTTGTCAATACTAAAAGCGAATATGCAATTCAAAGTACATTTGAAGAGATTTATAATGTTAAGACACCAATCGATATCAAGGATATTTTTGAAAAGTGTCGAGATCAATTGAGACAAGTGGTTGTTTTTGGTAGAGCTGGAATTGGAAAATCAATATTTTGTCGATACGCTGCATATCAATGGGCAATTAATCAGATTTGGTCAGAATATGATTTGGTTGTACTTATTCCTTTACGATCTTTGACAGAATATAAGTATCAACCTCACACTGAGTATTATCTTGTAGATATACTCAAAAATCAATACTTTTATAATATACGTCTATCAATTGAAGAAGAAAAAGATTTAACAGAACAGATTCGTAAAAGTCGCGTCCTTTGGCTTCTTGACGGTTATGATGAAATAGCACAGAATCAATCAGCACATTTGAATGGTTTACTCCGTCAGCTATTAGAAACGTCAAATCACATTGTGACAACTCGTCCATACACGAATCTTGGATCATACAATGTTGAACTGGAAATTACCGGTTTTACGGATGCTAATATACCCAAATATGTTAAACAATTTTTCGATAAAATTGGGCGACAATCATCCTCATACTCCGATAACGATGCAAAAATTTTACAATTTCTCAAACAAAACCCCATGATTTGGGGTATTTCACATATTCCCATCAACCTAGAGCTAATCTGTACTGCTTGGAGTAATACTAATTGGTCAGAGGGAGAATTCCAAACAATCGCATGGCTTTATCGAAAAATTGTAGCATCGTTATGTCGTCGACAAATGACAAGAAATGGTCAATTTACTCCGATGATTGATACAGATATTCTGAAGAGATTTCGTAGAGAATTGTCATTCTTGGAAATATTAGCTTTCAAAGGAATGACAGATAAGACTAATAGTATTATTCTGAGACCAAACTTAATAGAACAGGCGCTCATAGAATCTCAGTATACATCAAGCAACTTTATTAATATTCTCCATATTGGTTTTTTAAAATCATTCGATGAACATAATCAAGTTGGTGACGAAGTTCAAGCAAATCAAAATCATTATTTTGTACACTTGAGCTTCCAAGAGTATTTTACAGCACAATATTTAGTTAAAATTTTAAATGGCGATCAAAAACAGATACAAATAGCAATTGATTTCATCAAACAGAACAAATACAATCAACGCTTCGACTTAGTTTTCGTTTTTGCATCTCATCTTGTCAATACAGTAGGTAATGATCAATGCCGCACAACTTATTGGAATTCAATACGCGAGCAATCAGTGGATTTGGTTGGCTTTCGACATATTCAATTACTTATTTCATGCATTGACGCCGTCAGTTCTGACTCCACTATTCCGCGACGAGCATCTATTACTAATTCTATCAAATGGTGGATAGACATTGCTGTAAATATGAGTGATGAGACCCTAACAAAGCTTCTCGCAAGTTCATTTCAGAGAACTGTTTCACTTGCCCATGATCAAACAATATTAAGTATACTAAAAACGCTCCTAAAAAGCGCATCACCAAATCAATATCAAACGGCAAGAAATGTGCTTAAACTCATATCAGCATTATTACCTTATAACTCCCCATCTGAGCTTATTGAAGAACTGTTTCACATAATGCAGAATGGTGGTCTTGGTATTCAAGAATATGTTTATGATGCTCTCGGAAATATTCATATTGGAGCAAAAACTGATAATTTGCTCGATAAATTAATCGATATTGCAATAAACAGTACAGATCCATATGATTTATTCGGTGCAAAAAATGTTCTTGTAAAAATCAGTAAAAACACACCATCTATATCTGATCGTATACTTAGTAAATTGGAGATTGTGTTAAATGCCTCGAATTCGGATGATAATGTTAAAACAAGTGTATGCAGAATTCTCGGGAAAATCGGCGAAACAACAGCGAATAGTCGTGCGATCGGTCTGTTAACAAATGAATTGACAAATGGAAATGATCATGTTAAATTTATCGTATGTGATACTCTCATCGATATTAATGAAAATGAACTAACAGATAATGTTATCGAACAATTGCTTATTGCACTAAATCATACGAAAAATAATGTCAAAAAAAGTGCATGCAAAGCTTTAAAGAACATAGTACAAAAAGGAGCAAAAGATGACGTCATCAATGCATTATTAGAAGTACTAAGAAAAGGAGAGTATGATGTCCAATTGATTGTATGTGAAGTTCTTGGTTCGATGGTTGGAAATGCAGTAAGAGATGATGTCATCAATGGATTGTTACAAGTACTAAGAAAAGGAGAGTATGATGTTAGAATCGCTGCATGCAAAACCATTGGTTTGATGGCTGGTAAAGTACAAAAAGATAATATAATCACTGAATTGTTAGAAGTATTGAGAGATGGAAATATCAATATCAAATTAGCCGCATGTAAAGCTCTTGGTTTAGTATGTCAAAAAGTAGCAAGAGATGATGTCATCAATAAATTGTTAGAAGCATTGAGTGATGGAGATATCAATATCAAATTAGCCACATGCGAAGCTCTTGGTTTAGTATGTCAAAAAGTAGCAAGAGATGACGTCATCAATAAATTGTTAGAAGCATTGAGTGATGGAGATATCAATATCAAATTAGCCGCATGTAAAGCTCTTGGTTTAGTGGGTCAAAAAGTAGCAAGATATGATGTCATCAATAAATTGTTAGAAGCATTGAGTGATGGAAATATCAATATCAAATTAGCCGCATGCGAAGCTCTTGACTCAATCGGAGAAAAAGCCGCAAGCGCTAGTGTATTCAAAGCACTCATAGACACGTTGATAGATCAATTGTCACATAATTACGCAGACTTTGCATTCGAAATTCTTGAAAAGATTATTGGAAAGGTTACACTCAATGATGATGTCGTCAATAAAGTTTTGGATATACTAAATATGCATACATCTAAGGACACATATCCGATGATCAATATATTTAAAACGATTCTTTGTTCAATAACTTTCGAAATGTCTTTACAGCCTGGGACCTTATGGAAACTTTCCCGTAATATGGACCGATTTTGGTTTGTGGAATACGAACGAGTTCAATTAGACCAATTCGTCAGATCATATATCGATCGCGAATATTCAGAATGGCTTTCTCCAATTGCTTCAGTGGCTTTTCAGCAAGGAAGTGCCGTAACAATCACTGAAACTAGTGTGACTATCTATGACAGAAAAGAACCAGTTATAATGGAAGTTCTGTCAAATAGCCTGCTACAAGACCTTAAACAGGTATTGACTGCAAAAATACAAGCTTTTGAAAGGAGAAACATGTGAAGAAGATAAGTGTGAAGGAGAAATTACGTTTCGTTTCACCTCTTCATTCTTAAGCGTCATACAAATTTTAAATTGGTACCAATTTTGACTAAATCGCTGATCACTAATATTTTATTTCACAGAAGATATTCGAATATCAGACATTTACAAGATTTGAAATATTTTCTGATTTCGTCAAAGTTGGAATTTTATCATCATGTAATATACTATACGTTTAAAATCATACCAGATATCAGACATCAGACATTTATAGAAATCAAAATGTTTTAGAATTTCATGATGCATAACAAGAGTTCTAAGAAATTCAATAGGTCTTATATAGGAAGGAGAGTGTGTAGCTTCACATCTGTTGTGTAGCCTCAATAAGAAAGTCAAAGAAAGTTGCAACAAGCTCAAATTCTTATATGGCTTTGCTTATTGATATCGTCGAGAGAGGATTCAAAGGAGAACAACGAAAGAGAACGTTGTTAGTATACATACGTATTTTGCCCGTAACATATATTTAATCAACTAGTTTATTATTTTGTTTCCTCCGTATTAATAATTGAATTAAGTAATGGTATTTTCTAAGTATATTCTGTTACTTTAGTCCATACTTAAAAGAACGTTTTCTTAGTGACAGATAGTCAACTTTTGAGATTTATGTTATATCTGGAATTAATTTAGGTCTTATTGATTATTGCGTCAATTATTCTTATTTCTAAATATCTGAATACGGATGGTTTTAGAATGAGAAAGTTTTATTGTGGAGTGGATCTTGACAAATGGATACTTTGAAAAGAGTGGAGTGAATCTCAAGATGAGCGTTATTTGTATATCAAGAGAAGTAAACGATCAGAACATTCGAAAGTCTGGAATGCATCATGTTCGAGTTTATTAATTAATCGAAAGAAAAAAAAAACTGATATACAAACACGGAAATAAGTGAGAGATTTTGTACAAAAGAAATCAGATCGAATGAAAGACGCGTTCATATAGT
>Ga0209930_1003419_pt1 | contig 15894 bp, 12 predicted proteins | sample ThiBiot_500_biof_2_FD_183948 | JGI IMG/M metagenome (GOLD analysis project Ga0209930, IMG submission 183948) | Wastewater bioreactor microbial communities from Cape Town, South Africa - Thiocy_cont_500_biof (SPAdes) | ecosystem: Engineered > Bioreactor > Thiocyanate-remediating >... | reverse complement strand
AGAAGCGCGAGAAGGAGGAACGCAAGCATCAAGAGGAGGAGCGCAAGCGACTCGAGAAGGAGCGTCAGAAGCAAGAGCGACATCGCATCGAGGCCGAGAAGCAACTCGCCAAGCAACGCAAGCATCAACAACAAGAGGACGAGCGTAAGCGCCATCAACTCGAGCTCGAACGCAAGAAGCAGCAGCAGCTCGAGGAGAAGCAACAGCGCAAGCAGGAGCAGGAGCTCGTACATGATCGGCACACGCAGTTGCTCAAGCCTCGCTTGGGCAACAGCGACGATTATATCGACCAGAGCCGTGACTCGAATCAGGACGGCGAGGCCCAACATGACGCAGCACGAGATTTGATAGACTATGATGATCTCGAGCTGCCCGAAGTGCCATCGTTCGATGATTACTTGGCGAGCCCTTCGAGTCGTCAGTCGGCTGGCAAGGCCGAGCGTACATCAAGCAGAGACTCATCGACAACTCGAACAGCGACATCCTCGTCCTCATCGTCGTCATCATCTTCATCGACATCATCATCATCATCGTCAATCTCTCTCTCGGGTGCACTTGCTTCCCAACCAGAGATTCAACAAGTTGTGCAAGAGCAAGTCGGCAAGGCAGTTGCAGAGGCCGTGTTGCGTCCCGAGGTGCAGCGCGAGATCGGTTCCAAGGTCTCGGAGCTGAGTTCGAAGCGCGAGTACCAAGAGCAAGTCGGTAATGCCATTGCATCGAACACCGACAATAAGCTCGTCGCCTCGATCGCGCAGCACCATGGAGTGCAGCGAGTGGTCGGCGCCGTGATCTCCAAGACGGCTGGTAACGAGCACGTTCAACAGATCGTGGCTGAGCGCGTGGCTCATGCAGCGCAGGACAAGGAGACGCAACGCAAGCTCGGCAAGGCCGCCATCGCCTCGGGCGGCTTCCTACTCGATCAAGCAAGCAAGGAGGAGAATCAACAACTCGCTCTCGCGTGCGCCAAGGACGCAGGGTCCATGGCGATCGAGCACATGAAGGACGAGGAGAATCAGAAGCGAGCCATCAAGGCTGCCAAGAAGGGAGGCGCCTTTGCAATCGAGCAGATGAAGGACGAGGACAACCAGCGACGAGCCATCGACGCGACCAAGAAGGCCGGTGCCTACACTCTCGAGCAGCTCAAGGACGAGGACAACCAGCGCAAGGCGCAAGAGGTCACTGCCAAGTCGGCCAAGTACGTCGTCGACCAAGTGCGCGACGAGGAGAACCAGAAGAAGGCTGCCAAGGCCGCCAAGAAGGCCGCCAAGTACATGCACGACAAGGCCAGCGATCCTGAGGTCCAAGCGAAGGCCGCCGAGATTGCCAAGAAGTCAGCCAAGGCCACAGCCACCGGCGCCAAGAAGGCCGGCAAGTACGCGTATGACAAGGCCAGCGATCCCGAAGTCCAAGCGAAGGCCGCCGAGATTGCCAAGAAGTCAGCCAAGGCTACAGCCACCGGTGCCAAGAAGACGGGCAAGTTCGTTTACGACAAGGCTACCGATCCCGAGGTCCAAGCAGGCGCCAAGAAGGCCGCCAAGGCCACGGGGAAGGTCGCCGTCGCAGGCGGCGTCTTCCTCGGCAAGGCTGCAGGCTCCGGCATCAAGGCCTTGGCATCGGCTGCGACCAAGTCATCCTCCTCCTCCTCATCGGAGCATGAAAAGTGAGAGCACACACGTGTGCCATGCCATCTACCTATCTATTGTATGTATATAGAGCTCGAGGTTGTACATAGACCGCTATCTATCTATCTTTCTATCAAGTGATTGCAATCTACCTATCCATCCATACGCTGCCAAGGCTACTAATTTATGTAGTACTCATCGATCGATCACACAAATATATACTCTCTACTACATGCAACAACAACAACAATGCGAGTACGGCGAATGCGTGTCTCAATTGATCGGGTCATCGCCTGGTCAAAATACCACGAGATTGTTCATGTCGTTCGGCTCGATATCGCGCAGCGTATGGAACGCCGAGGCATCGTCCTCGTAGCGTATGATGATGGTGCCTCCCGGCTCGATGCCAAAGTACTCGTTCTTCCAATGTACCAGTGGCAGCAACACTTGTTCCTCCCAGTCGACATGGAATGCCACCAGTACCAGCAGCAGTACCAAGACGAATCCAAGCTCGAGCACCATAAAGGTCACGAATCGAGTCGAGAAGGTTGCAGGATGCCGAGCGAACTCGAACTCGTACGGCGACTCGTAGAGTTGTGGCAGCAAGTGTCGCACGATCCGTTGCGCGATCCAAGCACCACAAACGATTAGAACGAACAGCATGACGGCTTCATAGTTCTGCCATGAAGTACGTTCTGGCCAGTACCAGCACACGACCATGAACACTGCCACCCACGCACACATCAAAGATATCTTGATCAATATCCAAAGAGCCTGCGTGATCAGAACACACACACTCTCTCTTCTGGTCATTGGTTCGAACCTACTCGACAATACAAATGCTCGAAATATCCACAAGAAGTGAGGGAACAGCTCGCGTCTCTTAGACAATGGCGGCAGTGATCGATGAGGCTGCCCAGAGCGCCAAGCATAGTTGTTCCAATGTGCAATGTATCTCTCACGAGGCAGAGGCAGTTGTCCGTAGATCAACTCGCGTGCCACCGTCACCGGTACGGCAAATGGCATCGAGAACCCATAGTACAACGCCGACATGGTCCACATGATGAAATAATGGGTGGCACGCTTGCGTGCAACAACGACAAGGGCAACAGCAGACAGGTCGTTCACGAGAGCCGTATCCCCGAGTACCGGGGTCAGCGACGAGACTGACAGCGAGATTGCTTTGGCTGGCCAGTCGAGCGGACCTCCCTCTCACAACCTCTCTCCTCTACTCGATACAAGTAGCGTGCCATTAGCCTCACTTCAGCCACGATGCATGGTAGATGAGATTCTTGTTTTGAGAAGCAAGGGAAGGAGCCAATATGCTCTATCTATTGAGATCAAGACAACGAAAAACAATGACAAAATATAGATGAGGTTGAGGCGTTAGTTAGGTAGTAGATAGATAAAAGAGTATCTCCAAACGACAAGATGAGATTGATGAATAGTATAGGTAGAATGAGATGAATGAATGAATGAATGAATGAATGAATGAATGGGAGTAGGTAGATAGGATAGAATAGAAAGTAGACTCTGTCTACACTACAAGATGGTGCAGCAAGCCGAGCAACTGTCGAGACAAGTTACATCCTCGACATTTTTGACGTTGGTGTTCGGGCCAGTTGGAACGAGCAACGGTGCTCGTTCGCTCATGTTGCTGCTGGCTCTCTTGGGTTCGCTGACAGGTGCTGAACGAACACCACGAGCTGCACGTCGACGAGAATCGATCAGTGGTACATCCTCGTACTCGGCAGGTTCCGAGCCGTCGTCCTCCTCCTCGTCGTCGTTGGGACGGTGATTGCCGTCGGCACCACCAGCTTCGTTGCTCCGGGGTGCAGCGGCACTGCGGCGACCTTCGGCTCGAGCACGCTTGGCCTCCTCGGCCTCGCGGATCGACTCTCGCAATTGTGCAAACTGAGCCACCACGGCCGGGTCCTCGGTCGCATGATATCTAATGGATGGGCATGACACAAACGTGAGCCTTGCACCAATCTTGCATCGAAGCCAACCTCCACGCTAACCCAACCTCCACGTACTCGAGGAATTTAGCCTCTCCAGAGCGACTTTCAGCAATGCCATCTTGAACTGTTCGGCACATTTGATCGAGAGCCTGCTCATCGCTGACGGACACCTTGAAATACTCACCATCGGCACGTTGAATCACGAGACCATCTTCAGCAATTCCAGAAGACATCATATCTAACGTCCAACGGCACACATAGAAAGAGAGCGAGAGTGAAGCGAGAGTGAGAAATTCAACAAATGCATCATGGTAGCGACGGCTTATAGCAAACAGTACCCTTGTAGTTCATGATCCATTTGAGTTTCATGACAATCGCATGGTTGATGCGCTCAGTGACCTTGAGGTAGAACAAGGCATTGTCGGACAGCAAAACGATACGCTTCTGCCCGAGGGTTTCATGAAGCAGATAGTAATGGTTGTGATAACGACCACTGTCAAGAGTGCGCAGTATCGCTTGGCCCTCGCTCTTGGGCGCATCGTATTTGGTAAGAATACGATCGCGGCCAAAGTAACGAGGAGCACGAATAGGCTGCATGGTCTCGGTATCAAAGAAGGTCGTCGTATTCTTGATGCCCTCCGTAATGTTGGTGACCGTGTCCACGACACCGACGACTGGCTTGAGGAACACTCCCGTGACACCCTTGCCGATGCCCTTGACGAATCCGATGCCTCCCTCGCGTTGTGCGCCCTTGATCGGCTGCGCTACGATGCCGGCAATACCTTGGATCACTCCAAGGCCAAGATCGCGAGCTCCATGTGCAATGCCTTCGCCAATGTGTTGTGGCTTGTTGCGCGCACGAATTGCTCGTTCGCGTTGCCAGTCGGTATCCATACTCACTTGCGCTGCTGCCTTTGTGAGTGATCCCGTCAACTTGCTCACCGAATTCATCACGCCAAAGACCGAGTTCTTGACGAGCGACGTTGTGCCTCGCGCCACACCTACATTGCAGCACACGCGCACCAATGGCATCAAGTAAAAGTGAGTATAAGAGTCATTATTGTCGACAGACGTAATCGATCGAAGCAATACCTTTGGCGAATTCAGCAGGACTCGTAACGAGACCTTCCTTGGGCTCGTTGAAAAAGTCATAGACACCAGTTCCAAGGTTGCTGACGAGCGATACGGGATTGCCAAGAATGTCGGCCGAGCCGAGAATCTTGTGTACTTCGTGGAGACCAGCACTAATGTAGTGCTGCGAAATGATGCCAATCAGTTCGCTCGACGAATGGAACGGATGTCGGATCGAGAGACCGTTCAAGCAGATGGGTGCCGAGTCGATGTTGGCGAGGAATCCACCGGTTCGAAGGAGCTTCTCGAGGTAGCCGGGATTGGTGCTCGAGTCAGGCAGCCCGGTCGTGAGGAACGACAGGCGCAAGATAAAGGTGTTGATCGTCAGCCAACCAATGTAGATCAGGTCTGCCTCGCCACCAATGTCGGCCGACAAGGCATTGAGCTTGGTGTTGACGAACACCTTACTCTCGAGTTCGAGATCGCGTTGCTGACGCAAGTAACTCGTGGCGGCATCGGCAAACTTGAGCAGCGACAATAACAACTCCTCGTCGACCATGATCTCCATCTCTTGTACGAGAATCTCGAAAAAGTACAAGTACGTAATGTCGGTGTACTGCTTCGACTTGGAGAGCGAGATGTGCACGAACGATTGGTTCGGAGCAGGCACACTGTAAAACATGATCGGATACGGGCTCAAATAGAGCTGGTTGTCAATCTGCAAGTGCTCGACCTTGAACTCGAGCGCCGTGTTGGTATCGTAGTCCATGTAGGTCACATGGAGGCCGCGAATGAGCAAGTACAACAACTCACGCGGCGACTCGTCGACAATCGACAGGCCGATGCCAGGGAACGAGATTTGTGCCGTCATTTGCAGCTTGGGTGCACTCGCTGCCTCGGGCTGCTCGGCTCCCTCGCTAGTGGTATCGCGCGAGTACGAGGTACTCATATCGAGCGACGACGAAGCAACCATCGATGCCAGTCGGTTTGCAGATGACGTCGAAGATGCCAACGACGATGTCGATGCCGCAGGCGTTGGAGCTACAGCAGGCGTAGCAGGAGGAGTCGGTGCTGCTGTTGTCGATGACGACAAAGACGACGACGACGACGACGACGACCCTTGGCTGCTTCCTTCTTCTTCAGCAGCAGCCGCGGCCGCGGCACGGTTTGCAGCCTCATCGAGAGCCGCCTCGCCGATAGCTTGCTTGGCTTCCATGGCCGCCGTCTTGCGCGTCATTTCGCGATACTTTTCAATATCGAATATGTCAAACAGCTCGAGAACCTTGGTCGGACCCACGGCTTTGACTACCATGCCCAAGTGCGTGGGATTCGACTTCTCGGTGACCGCAGCACCGCCAGATACCGCTGGCGTCGAGGACGCCAAGGCACGAGCCGGGAGTGCGATAGGATCGAGTGTATGGATCGTATCGAGGTCGATAGAGCAGCGCTGGTCCGTGTGAGCGACGTTCAACAACAGACGATTGCGCTTGTCGGACGGTGTCTCCCACGTAAAGACGAGCGATTGTTCGCTGACGACCGTCTCGGGCGCCAGAGAACCGCCTTGCTGCGACACGGTCATTGTGCGACTCGAGTGATTGTCGACGCGATACTGCGGGAACTTGGGCGTCAAGAACACGACCATCGAGGTGCTGTCTTGAACCGAGACACTGACTCGCACCAACTGCGAGGTGCCATCGTTACGGCGAATGCGGAATTGTACGCTACCCGGCGCGGCAATGTCGATCGCAGGAGACCAACTCGAGTACTCGTCGTCGATGCGCATCTCGAGGCGCTTCGGAGCGTTGACGTTGGCCCAATCGAACGACATTTGCTGATCGGTGCCGAGGGCGATTCCGCCGACCATCTCCTTGGCCTTCTGCTGTCGAATGAGGATCAATTGCTCGAGCTTGTTGGCGACGATGAATCGCGGTTGAAGTACAATCAACGAGGTACGATAGTAGCGACCTGGAGCTGCTCCAATGTTGGCCGATGCTGATTCGCCGGGCGCGGGCTCATCGGGTATGTCGATCACACCGCTCGCACTCACCAACGGAATGTTGTTCGAGAAGCGTGACTTGTTCTTCTTGATAAAGAGTTTCGGTTCGCTGAAGATCCAAGGAGCCATCAACTCGGCTTGAGTCTCGAGTTGTAGTTCGGCTTCGGAAGACTCTGCTCTCGAAGGTACCGTCGGTGAGGTTTGAATCGAGGTGTCGGTCGACGATGTCGCGGTAGTCGAGGTCATCGAGCTGCTCGAAGAAGACGAAGAAGAGGAAGTGGCAGCGGCTGCTGCAACCTTGATGGCAGGAGGTGGAAAGTCTTGCTCGGAAGCGTTGGCCTTTCCATCGTGGCTGTAGATCAGCTTCGTATCGGTCTTGTTGAAGATCCAATACTGAGCGTACACCGTGCACGTGACGGCCGAATAGGAGGTTTGCAGGCAGCTGAGCATGAGCGAGAGCGGTTGCCGGCTTTCCTTGTCGGGTCGGTGCAAGGCGACCTTATGGTCGCCACTCGTGAGAGTCATGGGTTCTGACCAATCGAATCCAGGTACCATGACACTGAGCGCCGAGTGCACGCCCTTGGATCCGCGTTGGAAGATGTCCATATTCTCTCCGGGTGCAATGTGTCCTGCGGTCGTTCGGCCCAACTTACGGTCCTCGACACGGTAGCGAAGGTCGCACGGAAGGCGGTTCTCGAGAACCAACGGCGTGTGGAGTGTCAGAGACAGCGGCTGTACCGTGCCAAACTTGCCACGTCTCGCAATGCGCTCGCCAGTGATCTCGAGGCCATACTGCCACGATGGCGAATCGGCCAACTTGGCATCTCGCGAGGCACATCGCAGCGTGCCTTTGACGCAGCCGACGGCGAGACTGCCACAGCGCAACTCGGCATCGCTCCAGTCGTATGCAAATCCCTCGGGGCGGAACCGCAGAATACAGTTACTGCGAGTTCGCGCAATCGGGAGTGAGGTGGAGGCACCGGGTGCGAGGCTAGGTAGCTCGATGAGTTGTTGCGTTGTTGTGCCGAGCGAGGATGACGACAGGGTGCTCGTCGGCAACTGTGACAAGTCGAGAGCCATACGCAAGGGGATGATGGTATTGTTCTTGACAGTCACATCCGATCCAAAGCAAAGGATCTTACTTCCTTCGCGATAGAACACTCGATACAGCAGCGTGAGAGGCATGTTTTGCGTTCCAATGTCAAACACATATGCCGTAACTACACGCGAGAGAGTGAGAGAGGGATGCGTGCACAAGATGGTTAGCGACGAGTTATTGGTAAATACGACAGAATATGAGAGGAAGTACCTTGGTTGAAAGGCAAGTTACACAAACTTTTGCCGTTACCAGGTGCATCGGTAGCATCATCGATATCGGTGAATTGAATCGAGATGGTGGTCGTGAGATTTTGCTGTTGGTAGCGCTGGCCGAGTGGGCGAGCCTTGGCCTCGAGCGCCATGAACTCGAGTGGCTTCTCTGAGCCAGAGTCGAGCTTCCAGCGCATCTGTGTTCCAGTGATCCAGAACGTAAAGTCCATGCCGGTTTCGTTGCGAATGTAGAATGGCTTGGCAGTACGCTTGGCAGCGGCCGTATCGTAAAAGTCCTTGTGCCACTGCGAGAGGGCTCGCAGCATTGTCTCGACGAACGCTCGCGTCAAGTTCATGTTCAATACTCGCGCCGAACCGAGATTGATCTTGTTTAAGCACACCAATCACGCACGACAATCAATCAATACAAGTCCATGTGACTCTTGTGTTTGAACGACGAGTTTAGGTAGTGACTACATACTTGCATGCCCGTATCGGATGTAGTGACAATTTCGATCCACATACTCCAAGGTTCGATCAAAGGCTCCTCAGCGTTGAGATCACCGTTAAAGTAGGTTGCTTCGACATTCGAAAGCTTGAGATTGCCATTCAACAGGTCCGACCAATCGTCGACGAGGGCCTTGAGTTCCGAGAGCTTGAAGGTTGCTATCGGACTGCTAAAGTCCGACCCTTCTCCTTCGTAACAATCGTTCAGCAACCGCAACTCGATACCGATAATGATAAAGTCAAAGTCGAGGTGTTGCTGCTGCTTCACGGCTGCCGGCTTATCGGCGACCACTGACAAGTCTCCGATACTAGAAGCTTCGGTATCGGTCATGGAGCTGCTGCTGCTGCTGCTGCTCGCAGTGGCAGAAACGACCGAGTCGGCAGAGGCAGAGGCAGAGGCAGCGCCACTGGCGTTAGAGGCAGCGGTGGTGGATGCTTCGGAAGGCGCATCTTCCAGTTGAGCAGTAGCGGCAGCAGGAGGTGAAGCGGCAGCAAGAGCACCAAGCCACAGCTCCTTGAGCGCCATCACAAGCTTGAAATCTTGGTACGAGAAGAGAATGTTGGCAGAGTCCATGTTCATCGAGATTGATTGTCGCTCAGGACTCGCATCGTAGCTACACATCAGCAATGATAAAATGTTACTCATGAGGCCTTCAGCGAGGAGCAAGGGAAGGGAAGGGAAGGAGGGAGTGGAGGAATGTGCTATGGTTCATACTGTGCAATCATGGAAAAGGGCGAAATGATCGATACGAGTGTGGTGTTCTCCGAGGAGAGTCGGCACTTGTAGAGCTCGGCGCGAGTAAGATCGAGCTTGATCTTTTGCGCAGGCCCGACTTGCACAAAGTTGACCTTGATGGTACTCAACAAAATGACGGCGCGCGAGTCTTTGATCTCGGGATTCTCGACGAGGCAGATCTGAGGCTCGATGATCGTGACAGTGGCCGAGAGTGCAGCTGGCTCGGCAACGGTGGTGCTCGCTGAGGAGGCGTCGCGTGCTGCCGATGGAGTAGCAGGAGTGGCGGGTGTAGCGGGCGTGGGTTCTCGCACTGCTAGTCTGCTACCGGAACTCGCAGCCTCGGCGAGCTTCTTTGCCTCTTGTTGCTTCTTGATGATCTCGTCACGTTTCGCTGTGGACTTGTTGACGATCTCGAGCATGTCGAGGCCGAGAGCCTTCACCGTGAAGGCAAACTCAGGTACGGCGAGCACGCGGAACGAGTTGAGTTTCACGTCAATCTCCTGCGCTCCGTTGGCGGCCTTGTCGTAAGTGACCGACAGCAGCTTGGGTTGTATGGCACCGCGCGAAACCGTCGGACTAATCAATCGCGCAAACTTGTTGGTGGTGTTCACTCGCTCATCGGTCAAGGTCACGGCTCCGATCGACACCATGGCCGACATGGACGAATCGGATTTCTACAGTGAGTTGAGTACGGATCAGTATGAGCGAGCGAGGGAGCGAGCGCGCTTTGTCTTGTTGCTACGTACCATCGAGAAATCGATCTCTTGATCCTGTATCGCAAACGATACGACCTGCAATGGTGTTCCATCGGCAGCGATACCGATTCCTCGAGCGAGAATGAGCGACACTCGCGCCATGGTCACCTTGGCGACAATCTGAGTAATGACATGCTCGGGTTTCTTGTCGTCTTCCGAGGCACCAGGAGGAATCACCGACGAGAGGTCTGACTCGTTCGATGACGAGAGTGATGGCGAGCCGGCAGGCTCGACTGATCGAGCGTGTGACTTCATTCGTCCACGTGAAACGAAGCGCTTGGCCTGCAGTACGTCTAACGACTGCTCGGTAGGCGCTTGCTCGAGGAGATTGCCAGCAAGGAGATTGAAGATGGCTTCCAGCTGGCTCTCGCTCACAATGAGATTAATGTCGGAAAAGTTGCCAATGACCGCGAGGGCCGGGAGCGTGTGCATGGCTTTGCTTGCGAGAGGACGCGTGACGCCGAGGGTCAAGGTCGAGTCGGCGATCAGTGTTTGTGTCGGGGTAGGCAGCAAGGGTTGAACCGACTTGGCTCCCAGATCGGCGATCTTGAGCGTGATTCGATCGAGCAGCGCCACGTCGTCGAGCAGGAGCTCGTTGCTCACGTGCACCGAGCCCAAGTAGGCCGTGAGATGTTCGTCGCTATCGGCCGAGATCGGTACGATGACGTGAGGGTTATTGATGGTGACATTGAAACGCAGCTGCTTGCTGGTCTGCTGCACCTGCTCCTTGGTCGAGACGGCGGCCTTCTTGCCGGCGCTCTGGATCAGCTGCTGCATCTCGGTCAATTCGTTGAGATACTTGAGCAGCGAGTCGACGAAGCGATTGACGAACACGGCGCGAACCGCCTCGATCTGCAGCCGAATCTCCATCGAGCCACCGTCGTTGAAGCCCACGGCCTCGAAGCGCTCGGCCATCGACTTTTCGGGGTTGCGCATGCGAAAGTCAAAGTCCAACACACGCTCGCCGACACACTTGACGATCTCCGGCCACTTGGTGCCTGCCGTGCAGTCGGAGATGCCAAAGTTACCGAGGCTTCCGCTGGCCTCAATCTCGTTGTTGTTCTCGATGCCGGCCGTGATCGAGGTGTCTTGCAGTGCTGCCACCACAAAGTGCGCTCCGTTGCGCGCAAGTGTCACGCTGACACGACGCACCAAGATCGAGACTGCGAGCAGACGATGGCTTGGTACGCGCTTGATCTCGTCATCCAAGCCATCGTCCTCTGGCTTGGGCGCGTTCGGCACCTCAGCCGCCACTGGAGCGGACGACGACGACGACGAAGCACCAAGAAGCAAGTGCTCGTCCGATTCATCGAGTTCGTGCTCGGTGCTGTCGCCGAGCGTATCGACTCCGACTGGCGGCGGTGCCTCGTCCGAGGACGACTTGGAGGACTTGGCCATGACCTCATTGACAGTCTCGAGGAGCGACAGCAAGGCCACGATCGTGCCACGATTGACGACAATGTCGAGTGTGTTGAACTCGAGCGAGAAGGTGTGCTCGGCTCCAGTGTCCTTGAACGACGGAGAGGTAAAGGGTGTGCCGACATACTTGATGACAATCAGCTTGTTGCCACCGTAGTGGCCCGAGCCCTGCGAGAGCGATTGAGAGGTGGCGAGATACTTGCACTGCGGTCCCCATTGTTGAATTCGATCCTCGATAAAGAAGGTCTGCAACTCAAGCTCTGCATACATGGCGTACGTGGTCTTGAGGGCGACGATTACACGATACCACAAGAGCGCAGGCAGTTGGTGAGAAGAATGAGCGACGCCATATCGAGCGGTCGTGGCGATGACGATACCTTGGTCAAGGCAACCTTGAAGGCGTCGAATTCCATGTACAAGAAGGTGATCTCACCTCCCTTGGAGGTCTTGCCATCGATTACTACCGCCAGTTGCGAGATCTCAAAGTCGATTTGGATCTGCTTGCTGTTGGGTAGCGTGGCGAGTGGGACGGGCTCGGGAGCCGGTAGTTCATCCGATGCGCCCGATGCAGCTGCAGCGACTGCTTTGATCTCGGACTTGGCGGCAGCGGAGGCGGCGGCGGCAGCCTTGGCGGTTGCTGACGGTACGGCCGAAAGGAAGCCGTCGAGGATCGCGAGTACCTGTCCGATCTTGGTCGGAGAGATGGCGACGCGCAATGACGGAAGCCGTCCGGCAATCTTGATCTGTGCCAAGTCGTTCGATGGTACGGTACAAATGGCTAACGCAAGCGACACGTCGAAGCGTTCGACGAGTGAGAGCTCGGTTTTCTTGGGCAACAAGATGGCCGACGAGGAGGTGGTGACGGCGGCTGAGGTCGACGGCGTCGAATTCCAGAAGGCATCTCGCGTCGTGACGAAGGCGCATGTGTCCGTGACCGTGAGCGTGAAGCGGTCATAAAAGTAGTCCTCCGACACGGTGGGCGAGGCGGTGGCCGCAGCAGGACCGACGGCGGTATTGGGTGCATACGAGACGGCGCGCTGCTTGCTCTCAAAGTCCGAGCGGAGTGCCAAGTGACCGAGCATCAAGACCAACATGGGGCCGTTGGGTGACGTAAAGTCACACGGAATGATGACGTTCGGCGCCACGACCTCGAGACGCACGTCGAGTCGCTTGCGCGTGTCCATGGCGTACTTGATCTGCAGCTCGGCTTGCTGCCGAAGCGTGTCGTAGGTATTGGAAGACGCGAGTCGAAGTTGGGTCGTATCGGCCGTGTGCGTAAAGAAGCTCGCGAGTCGATCGATCAGCTTCATGCCCGGCTGAATGTTGAGTGGACGACGTGCGATCAACGAGACGCGGGTGTCGGCCTTTCCATCGAGCGGATTCAACTCGAACGAGAAGGCAAGGAAGTCATCCTTGTTGGTTCCAGAGAGCATCGGCGATGATGATGATGAAGGAACTAGCGCTGACGATGATGATGACGACGATGACGACATGGCAGTCGATGAGGTCAAGGCGTTCTTGGATTCAAGCTGCGCGGCGTTGGCAATGATCACCAAATCGACAGGATGGCCGTTCAACGTGTAAAAGTCGAGCACGTTGAGCGTACGAAGGCCTCCCTCGATTGCCATGGAACGCATTCGCATGAGCATCTGGATCGTAAAGCCCTCGAAAAAGGCCGAGAGAATCGTGTCGCCCAGGCCTTCGTGCTCGTCCGAAGCGTGCTCGCCGAGGCCGCGTGGACGCTTGAGCTCGATCGAGAACAAGCGCAGATCGTACGAGATGCTCATCTTGACATACTCCTTGGGCGTCTTGGATGAGGCGGCTTGCTTCTCGTCGAGCTCCTCTTGTGAGACACCGAACTTGCTCATGGTGTACAGCTCGCGCCACTGTGGTAGCGTCAGCGTGTACACGTCCTCTTCGATCTCTTGACCGTTGGCCGCGCTTCCGCCGAACCAACCGCCGAACCATCCGCGTGAAGCTTGTTGCTGTTGCGCTTCTAACTCCTTGCGTCGACGGTTCTCACGAGCGATCGATGCATTCGCAAGACCACGGAAGTCAAGAACGTCTTGATACGGCAGCCGCTCCTCGAGTGTCGCAAGTTCCTCGGCATCGCCTGGAGGGAACGACTTGCCGAGCTTACGCTTACGCTTGTACAGATGGATGTAGCGAAGCTTGCGCTTCTTGTGTGCCTTGATCGACTGCCACTTCCATTGCGAATTCTTTTCTCGAACGTCGCGCAACGTGGCGTCCTTGACGAACTTCCACCATGGTAGTGCGTCGGTCGTTGGGCGCACCATGATATCTGGTCGAAACGGATGATACTATTTCGGACAAAGCGAGTGAGCGACAGACACACACACAGTCTCTCACAGTAACAGGCGCTGCCAAAACAACATACCTTGAGACCGCGTACATAGTACGCAAAGTAGTTACTGACATGCATAATGTCGTTGAATTGATTCTGCTCCAAAGTCAAAGCCACTTGATCGAGCGAGATATGGATCACCATCTTGGGGTTGTTCATGTCTGGTTCTTCGTCCTTGTTCATTTTCAGCTATTATCCGCCGAGCAGCAACAGCATCAGCAACAACAATAACACCAGAGCGAGTGCCATAAGAACGGGTGTAAGCAACTCGTTGTAAACGCCAAAGCAACTACCGTGAGCGCGGGTACCTTGAGATCACCACAAATGGGCTTGATCAAGTAGCTGTGGGGTAGGGGCTCAACTTGTTCACTCTTGCAAATCTGATGTACGATTTGAAAGACAAACAAACAGTTAGATCACCGCATACGAGGGCGGCTATGCAACGCAACAACGCAGCATCATACCAGATGCTTCATCTCGGAGCGCATCTTCTTGACATCCGATAGATCGATAAACGAGCTCTCGGAGTTCCAGTAGAATGCAAAGTTTTGAAGCGACAGTTTCTACATCCACCAAGTCGTTCGAGTGAGTGAATGAGCGAATGAACGGAACGGAACGAATGAATCAATCGAACGACTCTAGAGATGAGTTGGAGGGTGGAAGGAGTATCTCGAGCAGTCTCTATCGGTGGTTACCTTGTATGCAAACTGGTTAGGGCCTGAAACGAACTTGGTATTCCAAGATTCATCGGTCGACTGCACTCGCACATGCTCGAGCGTGATACCGCAGGCAAACGGATGCTGGTGCAATGCAGGAGCAACGGCGCGTGGGTGAGATTAACGACGATGCAGAGTCGCGAGTGGATGCGAGAGTCGGAGGTGAGACGTACGCCTGGATTCGAGATGTCGTCCTCATAGCGAATGTGAACGTGCTCGACGTAGACTTGAAAGTTGTCGACCACGGTCTGTATCAATCGTTGCGTGAACGATTGCGACTGAGGTTGGCTGCTGGTGGCCTTGGTCTTGTTCTGATTCTCCTCTTCTGCATCGATCGATCATGGCACATGATACGAAACACACACACGCGCATACACACACATACATGAATAACGAGTAAGCCAGATGAAATCAGGGTCCATATGAAGAGACCGATTGCAGTAGAGATTCTGCTGTGTTGTGTGTGGTGTGGAGCGGTTGGTGGTGCGAGGCATCCAATCGAGTGTGGTGGTTGCGGTCGCAGTCGCGGTCGTGGTGCAGCGAGACGTGCCTTCCTCGCTGGTGAGGAGCTCGGCCAATTGAAGCTGGCGCTTCTTGGTTTCGAGGGTCTTTCGAGCCACAAGCGCAGGATCATACTCGGAGGGCTTCGAAGGTCCACACACGACGAAGAGCTTGTCGATGCGCGCAACCGACGGCTTGCTGTAGATCTCGCTCCAAGGAATCTCGAGCGACAGCGAGCCCAGCATGCCCTCTTTGATGATGAGCGGCAGCTCGAGGTCAGCGAGCGCCTCCTTCTTGAGGCGTAGGTTCTCGAGCTTCACATGACCGCTCGAGATACCCAGCGAGAGATTCTCGCGTTCGAGTCCCTCGATGTAGTCGCCAAGGTATCGCGACAGGATCGTCGCGACCAACCCTTCGAGCATGGTGACGGCGGCGGCAGCGGCGGCGGCACTGGAACCTTCGCCCACTCGCGCTCGTTACGACACACGAAATGGCACCGACGATATCACGAGGCGAAAACGACGACGATGGTGTTGGCTATACTACCACACGCACACGGAGGTTCCGCTCTGCGAGGCGAAGGTCTCCAGGAGACTGAACGAGAGCGAACACCACACACACAGACGCACGCACACACGAGAAGGAGAGAAGGATCGAAGGAGGGAGCGAGAAGAGAGAACTCCAAGCACTCGAGCGACTCACAACGAGTACTCGAACGAGTACTCGAACGAGTCTCGCAAGTTACCGTTGCTTCCCGCGCTTTTATGCTCTCTGCGCGCCGCCACTGGCACACATACTACGCGCTCTGTGGATTCGCTGGTTGCTTGTGCGTCTCCTGTCCTGTCGTTCGTCATGTTCGAGGGCTTGCTGCTGCCTCCACGACCCACAGTGGGTGCCCGGTCTTCGCTTGGGAGTGCACAGTCGATCTTGGGTGATG
>Ga0209930_1003418_pt1 | contig 15900 bp, 13 predicted proteins | sample ThiBiot_500_biof_2_FD_183948 | JGI IMG/M metagenome (GOLD analysis project Ga0209930, IMG submission 183948) | Wastewater bioreactor microbial communities from Cape Town, South Africa - Thiocy_cont_500_biof (SPAdes) | ecosystem: Engineered > Bioreactor > Thiocyanate-remediating >... | reverse complement strand
CGGCGCGAAGGTCAGCACGGCGAAGAGCACGATGATCGCCGCCGCGAAGACCTGGTTGAGGTCGAAGGCCATCAGCACGAAGACGACCATGTTCCAGACGGCCGGAAAGCCGCGGAAGCCGTAGTCGGCGGTCTTCATGCGCGTGTCGGCGAAATAGATCGCGCCGACGGCGACGACGAGGACGGCGCCGGCGACGCCGAACCCCGGCGGCAGGATGTCGGATCGCGCCAGGATCAGGGCCGGGATGAAGACATAGGTCGAATAGTCGATGACGAGATCGAGGATGGCGCCGTCGAACCACGGCACGCGCTCCTCGACGCGCACGAGACGCGCGAGCGGGCCGTCGATTCCGTCGACGAACAACGCCGCGCCAAGCCAGAGAAAGGCCTCGACGAACGCCCCCCGCCCGACGGCGAGCACCGCCAGCATCGAGAATACGGCGCCGCTCGTCGTCAGCATATGGACGAGCCAGCTGCTCGCTCGCGGCCAGGCGTTGATCATCGCGCCCCTTCTAGTCTCAAGCGGAGGAGTTCCGCACCCGCCCGCGCGATCCGCGGTCATTCAGGCGCCCCATGGAGTCGATAGGGTCTCAGCCTGCCGCTGGCAAGGGCGCGACGGCGCCGAACTGCGGCGTCCTGTCGCTTGCGACATCGCTCGCGTTGCAAGCCATCCCCGTCGGGCTCACCTTGCTGGCGTTCATCCGGAGCTTGCCATGTTCGGATTCTCCCCCGTATCCGCGGCAGTCGGCGGCGCCATGATCGGCCTCGGCGTTGCGCTGCTTTGGATCGTGAATGGCCGCGTCTGCGGCGTGTCCAACATCTTCGGCAGCATCGTCTCCGGAAACTGGGCCGATCTCGGCTGGCGCCTGCTCTTCATCGCCGGGCTGCCGCTCGGCGCCGCGGCGGCGCTCCTGATCGGGCCGGATCTCTTCGCCGACATGGCGCCCGGCCTGCCCGAACTCGGCATGTCGCCGGCCCTCCTCCTCGGCTCCGGCCTTCTCGTCGGCATCGGCGCGGCGCTCGCTCGTGGCTGCACGTCCGGCCATGGCGTGTTCGGCCTCGCCAATCTGTCGCTCCGGTCCTTCGTGGCGGTCGGCGTCTTCATGGCGACGGCTGTGCTGACGGTCGTCGTGGCGGGCGCGTGACCGTGAGCGAGACCGCGCAGCGGCGCCCGATCCTATTCCATGCCGCGGCGCTCGCCTCGGGCGTGATCTTCGGCGCGGGCCTCGCCGTCTCGGGCATGATCCACCCGCAGAAGGTCAAGGCCTTCCTCAACCTGTCACTCATCCGCTCCGGCCAGTGGGACCCGAGCCTTGCGATCGTGCTGGCGATGGCGGTCATCATCACCATGGGCGCGCTCCGCGTCGCGCATCGGCGCCGCCGGCCGCTGGCCGCCGCCTCGTTCTCGCAGCCGCATGCGCGCCGCGTCGACGGCGAACTCGTCATCGGCGCTGCGATCTTCGGCATCGGCTGGGGCCTCGCGGGCCTTTGCCCCGGCCCTGCCCTTGCCGATCTCGTCTCGACATTCCCGTCCATCCTTCTATTTCTCGGCGCGATGCTGGCCGGCATGACGCTCGTCCATGTCTGGCGGCTCAGGGCGCGCCGGCAATCGGCGCCGGTCGAGGAGGTCGAGACATGAACGCAGCCATCGATGTCGCGATTGTCGGCGCCGGCCCGGCCGGTCTCAGCGCCGCGATCCTCGCCGCCCGCGAGGGCCTGTCGGTCGCCCTCGTCGCGCCGCGAACGATCCCGAGCGACCGCCGCACCGTCGCCATGCTCGGCGTCTCTGTCGAGATTCTCGAGGAAACCGGCATCTGGCCAGCTCTCGCCGACACGGTCGCGCCGCTCCGCACGATGCGCATCGTCGACGGCACGCGGCGCCTCGTCCGCGCGCCGCTGGTGGAGTTCCATGCCTCGGAGATCGGCCGCGACGCCTTCGGCTACAATGTCCCGACCGCGGCCATGATCCCGGCGCTGGAGGATGCCGCCACGGCGGCCGGCATCCAGCGGCTCGACGGATTCGCCCGCTCGATCGAGGTTCATGACGACCATGTCGCGATCGACGCCGGAGACGCCGGCAGCATCTCGGCCCGGCTGGTGGGCGCCGCCGACGGCCGCAATTCTCCGGCCCGCGAGGCCGCCGGGATCGGCCTCAAGCGCTGGTCCTATCCGCAGACCGCCGTCGTCGCGAATATCCGCCACACCCTGCCGCATGGCGACGTCTCGACCGAATTCCACACCGAGACGGGCCCGTTCACGCTGGTCCCCCTGCCCGGCCTCCGCTCCGCCGTCGTCTGCGTGGTGAAGCCGGCCGAGGCCGAGCGGCTGATGCAGCTCGATGATCGCGGCCTCGCGGACGTCTTCGGGCAGAAGTCGCATTTCCTCGTCGGCGACATCGAGATCGACGGACCGCGCCAGGCCTTCCCGCTGACGGGCCAGGCGGCCGAGCGCTTCGCTGACCGGCGGATCGCGCTCATCGGCGAAGCGGCGCATGTCTTCCCCCCGATCGGCGCCCAGGGCCTCAATCTCAGCCTCCGCGACGCCGCCGTCTTCGCCCGCACGGCCGCGGCGCACCGCAGCGATCCCGGTTCAGAGGACGCGCTCGCCGACTATCGCCGCCGCCGCTCGGGCGATGTCTATACGCGGACGGCCGCCGTCGATGCGCTCAACCGCACGCTGCTCACCGGTTTCCTGCCCGTTCAGGCGGCGCGCGGTGTCGGGCTCTTCGCGCTGGACCGCTTGCCGGCGCTGAAGCGCTTCGCCATGCGCCAGGCGCTCGCTCCGCATCTTTGAGCGGTAAGGTCCAGCGCGGCGACCATGCGTCGCGTTGACGCTTCGGCACCGATCGGGCTTTCTGGACGACGGACCAAATCCGGAAAGGCGTCAATGGGCCAGTCAGACCGCATCAAATCGCCGGAAGAGCGCCTGCGCGAAGCCAAATTCGGGATCGGCCAGATCGTGCGCCACCGACACTTCTCGTTCCGCGGCGTCGTGTTCGATGTCGATCCGGTCTTCGCCAACACCGAGGAATGGTACCAGTCGATCCCGGAGGAGATCCGGCCGGCCAAGGACCAGCCCTTCTACCACCTGCTCGCCGAGAACGCCGACAGCGAATATGTCGCCTATGTCTCGGAGCAGAACCTCCTCGTCGACGGTTCGGACGAGCCGCTGCGCCATGCCCAGCTTCCAGATTATTTCGACGAGCGCCAGGGCGACATCTATGTCGCGCGCCACCGCCCGATGAACTGAGCGCAAGCGGCGGCAGCCCTTCTCCCGGCTCTCTCGACTGCGAAACGAAAACGGCGCGCCCAGGGCGCGCCGTTCGCATGTCGGTCAGTCGCGGACCGGCTTACTGCGCGGGGGCAGCCTCGCCGCGCTCCTTGTTCTGCTGCTCGATGAGTTTCTGGCGGTTTTCCTCGGCGTTCTTCTGCAGCTGCTCCTGCAGCGCATCGCGGCGCGCCTTGCCGGCGGCGCGATCGAGGCCCTCGCCCTCATAGACCTTGGTGAAGCCGTTGAGCCCGAACGGGAACACCATCGGCTTGCCCTGCGGGTTCATGGTGATCGCGGCGACCTTGTTGCCCTTCTTCATGGACGTGGCGAAGGCGTCGTCGACCTCGGCCTGCGCGTAGCAGACGGTCGGGTCGCAGATCACATACTTGAGCGGGACAGCCTTGTTCTGGTCGACCTGGATCAGCAGGCCCGGCTGGATGAGCTGGCCGGTGAGCACGATCGCCGTCAGCGCCATCTTCGGATCGCCCTCGAGCTTGCGCAGCTGGATCGAGGCGATGAACTGATTCGTGTCGGCGCGAAGCTCCTGCGAGGTGATGCAGAGCTTCTTCTTGGACTGCGGATCCTGGCCGCATTCCTTGATCCAGGGCGAGGTGGCAGCATCGCCGGCGGCGGGAGCGGCCGCAGCCGGCTTGGCCGCCGGCGGCTTCGGAGCCGGCGCGTCCTGGGCCATCGCCACCGGAGCCGAGGCGACCATCAGCAGCGCGGCAGTCGCCAGCAGAGGCGCCCTCACCGAACCGATCTTCCAGCGATACGACATCTGCGTGTCCTTGCGTTCAACGTCTGTTCCGCGCCTGCCACCGGCGGCAAGCGGTTGCCCGGATCCGGCGACGTCATCGCGGCTGGATGACCAGCAAATGAGGCGACACGGTGACGCCCGGGCTGCGGCGCATGTTTAGCCCCTCGGAAGCGGCATTTCCAGCAGGAAGGCGGTTGCCAAGCCACGGCGGCTGGGGTCTTTTTCGGCTTGAGCCGGTTCATGCCGGTCAGGCGGAGGAAATTACCATGTCGAAGCGCCTTCTCGCAGCTCGCATCGCATGCGCCTTGCTTGCGATGGCCGCCCTGCCGGTCGCGAATGCCTGCGCCGAGCCCAGCCACGGCATGGCGATGCATGGCGAACCCGCGCTGCCGAAGGGTTTCGACCACTTCGCCTATGCCGACCCGGATGCGCCGAAGGGCGGGACGATCGGCTATGCCTTTCAGGGCACCTATGACAGCGTCAACCCGTTCATCGTGAAGAGCGCGACGACGACCTCGCGCGGCATCTGGGATGCCTCGCTCGGCAACAACGTCTTCGAGAGCCTGATGGTGCGCAACCGCGACGAGGCTTTCACGCTCTACGGGCTCATCGCCGATTCGGTCGACATGCCGGACGACCGCGCCTCCGTGACCTTCACGATCAACCCGGCCGCGAAATTCTCCGACGGCCAGCCGATCACGCCCGAGGACGTCATCTTCTCGCTCGAGCTGCTGCGCGAGAAGGGCCGGCCCAATCTCTACCCGACCTGGTTCAAGACCGTGACCAAGTCGGAGAAGGTCGGCGAGCGCGGGGTGAAGTTCACCTTCGCCAATGGCGACAATCGCGAACTGCCGATGCTGATCGGCCTGATGCCGATCCTGCCGAAGCACGCGACCGACGCCGAGACCTTCGACCAGTCGACGCTGAAGCCGATGATCGGCAGCGGCCCCTATGTGATGGACACGATCCGCCCGGGCGAGCAGTTCATCCTGAAGCGCAACCCGGACTATTGGGGCAAGGACCTCAATGTGAAGCGCGGCTTCGACAATTTCGACGTCATCCGCATCGACTATTACCGCGACCGCAACTCGATGTTCGAGGGCTTCAAGAAGGGGCTCTACGACGTCAATCCGGAGAGCGATCCCTCGCGCTGGCTGGAGTCCTACAACTTCCCGGCCGTCACGGACGGTCGCGTCGTCAAGGAGGCGATCCCCAACGGGCTGCCGAAGGGCATGCTCGGCTTTGCGCTCAACACGCGCCGCGCGCAGTTCGCCGATGTGCGGACACGCAAGGCGCTGGAAATGCTGTTCGATTTCGAATGGGTCAACAAGAACCTCTTCTCCGGCGCCTATAGCCGCAATGCCAGCTTCTTCCAGGATTCGACCCTCTCCGCCTTCGGCGTCCCCGCCTCCGCCGCCGAGAAGGCGCTGCTCGCCCCCTTCCCGGACGCCGTCGACCCGGCGGTGATGGACGGGACCTGGAAGCCGACGGTCAGCGACGGCTCGGGCGGCGACCGCAAGGTGCTGCGCGCCGCGCTCGAAGAGCTGCGCGCCGCCGGCTGGAGGCTCGAGGGCAACAAGCTCGTCGATGCCTCCGGGCAGCCCTTCGCCTTCGAGATCCTGCTGCAGGACGCCAGCCAGGAGCGCATCGCCTCGGCCTTCGGGCGCACGCTCTCGCGGGTCGGCATCACGGCGACCACGCGCACGGTTGATGCGACGCAGTATCAGCGCCGCGTGCAGAATTTCGACTATGACGTGATCATGACCTCATGGCCGGCCTCGCTCTCGCCCGGCAGCGAGCAGAGCAACCGCTGGTCCAGCGCCGCGGCCGACATGATGGGCTCGTTCAACTATGTCGGCGCGAAGGAGCCGGCGATCGACGCCATGATCGCGGCGCTGGTCGCCGCCCGCGACCAGGAGGACTTCGTCGCCGCTGTCCGCGCGCTCGACCGCGTCCTGATCTCCGGCCACTATGTCGTGCCGCTCTACTACCTGCCCGACCAGTGGGTCGCCCGCTGGACGACGGTCGACCACCCCAAGACCCAGTCCGTCTACGGCTACACCCTGCCGACCTGGTACGCCGCGAAGAAGGGCTGAGGCTCGCGCGGTCGCGCCCTCAACTGGGCCCCAAAGAGCCCCCTCCCCAACCCTCCCCCGCTGCGCGGGAGAGGGAGTCGAGTTCACCGTTCCCGACGCGTGCACCCGTCGTCTTGACGCGACACTCGTCGAGCCATGCGAGTTAGGCCCTCTCCCCCCTTGTGGGGGAGAGGTGGAGAGGGGGGTGAGTGCAGCCGTGGTGGCGGCGAATCGTCCCCTTAAGCCGCCTTCTTGCCGTCGCCGACCGCGATGCGCGCGAGCTGGGTCAGCACCACCGCCGTGCCCTTCAGCCGCTTCTCGGGGTCTTCCCAGTCGCGGATCAGCACGATCTTCTGGTCGGGGCGGACCTTCGCGAGGCTGCCCTGCTCGCCGATATAGCGGATGAGGCCAGCCGGGTTCGGGAACACCGAATTGCGGAAGGAGATGACCATGCCCTTCGGGCCGGCATCGACCTTCTCGACATTCGCGCGGCGGCAAAGCGCCTTGATGTAGACGATCTTCAGGAGATGCTCGACCTCGTCCGGAAGCGGGCCGAAGCGGTCGATCAGCTCGGCGCCGAAGGCGTCGATCTGGTCCGGCTCCTCGAGATCGCCGAGCCGGCGATAGAGGCTGAGGCGCAGCGGCAGGTCCGGCACATAGGTCTCGGGCAGCATTACCGGCGTCCCGACCGTGATCTGCGGCGACCAGCGGCCATCCTCCTCGACCTCCTCGCCGCCGCCCTGGCGAAGCTGCGCGACCGCCTCCTCCAGCATCTGCTGGTAGAGCTCGTAGCCGACTTCCTTGATATGGCCGGACTGCTCCTCGCCGAGGAGATTGCCGGCGCCGCGGATGTCGAGATCGTGGCTAGCGAGCTGGAAGCCCGCGCCGAGCGTATCGAGCGACTGCAGCACCTTCAGCCGGCGATCGGCCATGGCGGTGAGCTTCTTCTCGGCCGGCACGGTGAAAAGCGCATAGGCGCGCGTCTTGGAGCGGCCGACGCGGCCCCGCAGCTGATAGAGCTGCGCGAGGCCGAACATGTCGGCGCGATGCACGATCAGCGTGTTGGCGGTCGGGATGTCGAGGCCGGATTCGACGATCGTCGTCGAGAGCAGCACGTCATAGGCGCCCTCGTAGAAGGCGTTCATGATGTCGTCGAGCTCGGTCGCCGGCATCTGGCCATGCGCGATCGCGACCTTCACCTCGGGCACGAACTTTTCGAGGAATTCCTTGCGGTCGGCGAGATCGGCGAGCCGCGGGCAGACATAGAAGCTCTGGCCGCCGCGATAGCGCTCGCGCAGAAGCGCCTCGCGCACGGCGAGCGCGTCGAAGGGCGAGATGAAGGTGCGCACCGCCATGCGGTCGACCGGCGGCGTGGTGATGAGCGACAGCTCGCGCACGCCGGTGAGCGCCAGTTGCAGCGTGCGCGGGATCGGCGTCGCCGAGAGCGTCAGCACATGCACGTCGCCCTTCAGCTCCTTGAGCCGCTCCTTGTGCTTGACGCCGAAATGCTGCTCCTCGTCGATGATGAGAAGGCCGAGATCGCGGAACTCGATGCCCTTGCCGAGCAGGGCATGCGTGCCGACGACGATGTCGACCTGCCCTTCCTTGAGCCCCTTCTTGGTCTCGGCGAGGTCCTTGGCCGAAACCAGCCGCGAGGCCTGCTCGACGCGCACCGGGAAGCCGGCGAAGCGGGTCGAGAAGGTCTTGAAATGCTGGCGCGACAGGAGCGTCGTCGGCACCACGACCGCCACCTGCCGGCCACTCATGACGGCGAGGAAGGCGGCGCGAAGCGCCACTTCAGTCTTGCCGAAGCCGACATCGCCGCAGACGAGCCGGTCCATCGGCGTGCCGGCGGCGAGATCCGTCATCACCGCCTCGATGGCCGAAAGCTGGTCTTCCGTCTCCTCATAGGGGAATCGCGCCGCGAACTCGTCATAAAGCCCCTCCGGCGGCGTGATCACCTCGGCATGGCGCATGGCGCGGGCGGCGGCCACCTTGATGAGCTGGGCCGCCATGTCGCGAATGCGCTTCTTGAGCTTCGCCTTGCGCGATTGCCAGGCGACGCCGCCGAGCTTGTCGAGCGTCGCGTCCGTATCCTCGGAGCCGTAGCGCGACAGGAGCTCGATATTCTCGACCGGCAGATAGAGCCGGTCGCCGCCGGCATAGACGATCTCGAGGCAGTCGCGCGGTGCGCCTGCCGCCGTGATCGTCTTGAGGCCGGTGAAGCGGCCGATGCCGTGATCGACATGCACGACGAGGTCGCCCTCGGCGAGCGCCGTCACCTCGGAGAGGAAGTCGGACCCCTTCTTCGAGCGCTTGCGCGGCCGGACGAGGCGATCGCCGAGAATGTCCTGCTCGCCGATCATCACGAGATCGGGCGAATCGAAGCCCGTCTCGAGCCCGAGCACGCCGAGCCCGACGACGCCCTTCGGCAGCGCCGCGGCGGCAGGCCAGCTCTCGATCACCTCTGCGCGCTTGAGGCCGTGATCGGCGAGCACCTGCGTCAGGCGATCGCGCGCGCCCTCGCTCCAGCTCGCGATCACCACCCGCTTCTTTTCGCGCAGGCTCGTGACATGGTTGATCACGGCGTCGAAGACATTGACGTCACCGGCGAGACGCTCCGCGGCGAAGGTCCGCCCGTGCCGGCCGCCGAGATCGACGACCATCGTGTCGTCCGGCTCCGCGAACGGCGTCATGCGGATGAGCGGCTGCTCGCCCTCGCGCCGCTTCCACTCGGCGCTGTCCACATAGAGCGCGTTTGGCGCGATCGGTTTGTAGGGCACGCCGCCCTGGTTCTGGCCCATGGCACTGCGGCGCGCGTCGTAATGGTCCTTGATCTCGTCAAGCCGCTCCGCGAGCGCCTCCTCGACAAGATGATCGAGCACCAGAGCCGTGTCAGGCAGATAGTCGAACAGCGTGTCGAGCCCTTCGGCGAAGAGCGGCAGCCAGTGCTCGACGCCCGTATAGCGCCGTCCCTCGCTCACCTGCTGATAGAGCAGATCCTCGCGGTCGGAGGCACCGAAGAGGCGCACATAGGCCTCGCGGAACCGGGCGATCGACTGCGGCGACAGCACCAGCTCGCTGACCGGCACCAGATCGAGCCGCTTCTTCTGCTGGATGGTGCGCTGCGTTTCGGCATCGAAGGAGCGGATCGAATCGACCGTATCGCCGAAATAATCGACCCGCACCGGCTCGCCGAGGCCGGCGGCGAAGAGATCGACGATGCCGCCGCGCACGGCATATTCGCCGGCCTCGCGGACGGTCGCTGTGCGCAGGAAGCCGTTGTCCTCCAGCCAGCCGATGAGCTGCTCCATCGGCAGGCGGCTGCCCGGAGAGAAGGTCAGGCTCTGGCGCACCACATCGGCGCGGCGCGGCACGCGCTGCACGACGGCGTTCACCGTCGTCAGCACGACGAGGCACTTGCCGGCCTCGGTCTTGCGGTTGGCGAGTGCCGAGAGCGCCGCCATCCGCCGCGCGACGACCGCCGAGTTCGGCGAAACGCGGTCATAAGGCATGCAATCCCAGGCCGGGAAGGACAGCACCTCCTGGGCCGGCGCGAAGAAGGCGATCGCCTGTTCGAGATCGGCCATGCGCTGCCCGTCGCGCGCGACGACCAGCAGGTACGACCGGTCGTCCTTGGCGGACAGAGTTGCGAGATCGGCGACGACGCGCCCGTCCAGGCCGTCGGGAACACCCGACAGCACGGTCGAGCGTCTGCGCAGAACTGAATCGAAGCGAATCATCACTCTGTCTTGGTTTAGCGGGGCGAGGCGCCCGTGAAGGCGGAGAGCTTGCGGAAGAGCGGCGTATCGGCATGCGACGGAACCGCCGCCTCGCCCGTCAGCCAGGCGAAGAGGTCGCGGTCCTGCTCCTCCATCAACGCGTCGAGCGCCTCGAGTTCCTCGTCGGAAAGCGCCGCGATCGAGGCATCGGCGAAACGGCCGAGAATGAGGTCCATCTCGCGCATGCCGCGATGCCACGCCCGGAAACGGGTTCTGCGGCGATGGACATCCAATCCATCGCCGGGCGAAGGTGCGCCGGTCATTATCGTCTGATCCTGTCGGAGGCGGATCGCTCCACCGGCGTCATTTAGACCCCGAGGCCGCGGCTGGCAACGGTTTCGGATCGATTCAAAGCTGGGAGGGCGACGCCTGCCCCCGCCTGGTGCCCTACCCGGCGACCCCGAGCCGTTCGGCATAGATCTCCGGCTTGAAGCCGGCGATGAGGAGGCCGTCCTCCCGCTCCAGCATCGGCCGCTTGATCATCGAAGGCTGCGCCAGCATCAGCCGAACCGCCTTCGCGGCGTCGAGGTCTTGCTTGTCGGCGTCGGGAAGCGTGCGGAAGGTCGTGCCGGCGCGGTTCAGAACCGTCTCCCACCCGAGTTCCTTGACCCAGGCCGCGAGGCGCTCAGGGTCGGCGCCCTCGGCCTTGTAGTCGCGGAAGTCGTAGGCGACGCCGTGGCTGTCCAGCCAGGCGCGCGCCTTCTTCATCGTGTCGCAGTTCTTGATGCCCCAGAGGGCGATCCTGCTCATGCCGCGGTTCCTGAGGACCGATCCACCGCCTCAGATGTGGATCGCGCGGCCATAGGCACCCATGACGCTTTCATGCATGGTCTCGGAGAGCGTCGGATGCGGGAACACGGAATGGATCAGTTCCTCCTCCGTCGTCTCGAGGTTCATGGCGATCACGAAGCCCTGGATCAGTTCGGTCACCTCGGCGCCGACCATATGCGCGCCGAGAAGCTGGCCGGTCTTCTTGTCGAAGATCGTCTTCACGAGCCCCTCCGGCTCGCCGAGCGCGATCGCCTTGCCATTGCCGATGAAGGGGAACTTGCCGACGCGGATGTCGTAGCCCGCTTCGCGTGCCTTCTTTTCGGTGAGGCCGACCGAGGCGACCTGCGGGTTGCAATAGGTGCAGCCCGGGATCTTGAGCTTGTCCATCGGATGCGGATGCTGCCCGGCGATGCCCTCGACGCAGATCACGCCCTCATGCTCGGCCTTGTGGGCGAGCATCGGCGGGCCGGCGACATCGCCGATCGCGTAGATGCCGGGCACGTTGGTGCGGCCGAGCCCGTCGGTGACGACGCAGCCGCGGTCGGTCTTGACGCCGAGCTTCTCGAGGCCCAGCCCCTCGATATTGCCGACGACGCCGACGGCGGAGATCATCTTGTCGGCGGTGATCTCCTCGCTCTTGCCGTCCGCCGTCTCGACGGTGGCGGTGATCGAGTTGGCGCCCTTCGTGACCTTCGTCACCTTGGCGCCGGTCAGGATGCGGAAGCCCTGCTTTTCCAGCCGCTTGCGCACATGCGCGGCGATCTCCTCGTCCTCGACGGGCAGGATCTGCGGCAGCACCTCGACCACCGTCACCTCGGCGCCGAGCGTCCTGTAGAAGGAGGCGAATTCGATGCCGATCGCGCCGGAGCCCATCACGAGCAGCTTCTTCGGCAGCGTCTCGGGCACCATGGCCTCGAAATAGGTGAGGATCAGCTTGCCGTCCGGCTCGAGGCCCGGCAGCGCACGCGGCCGGGCGCCGGTCGCGACGACGATCGACTTCGCCTCATAGTCGCCGGCCCCGAGCGCGCCCTTCGGCGGCACGTTCGGCTTGCCATAGGCCTCGGCGGGCGCAGGCTTCACGGTGACCTTGCCCGGCGCCGCGATCTCGGCGACGCCCCAGATGACGTCGACCTTGTTCTTCTTGAGGAGGCCCGTGACGCCCTGGTTCAGCTGTGCCGCGACGCCGCGCGAGCGCTTGGAAACCGCGCCGATGTCGAAGCCCACCTGGCCGGCCGAGAGACCGTAATCCGAGGCGTGCTCCATATAGTGATAGATTTCGGCCGAGCGCAGCAGCGCCTTGGTCGGAATGCAGCCCCAGTTAAGGCAGATGCCGCCCAGATGCTTCGCCTCGACCACCGCGGTCTTCAGCCCCAGCTGCGCCGCCCGGATCGCCGCGACATAGCCGCCCGGCCCCGAGCCGATGATGATCACGTCATAGGTGTTGGCCATCGGCCCGTCCCCTTCGCCATGGCCGGGCCGCCGAAGCGGCGCCGGTCTCCCGGTTTGTCACATGCACGGTCTGGCGGAGGCGCGGCGGGGTGACCCGCCGCGAACCGTCACGCCCGCAGCCGTGCGGCGATCTCGTCTTTCAGCTGCATGCGCTTCTTGCGCATGTCGGTCATGTGGATGTCGTCGGTCGGCTCGACATCGGTCTCCGCGCGATGCACGGCGCGGTTCACCTCGTGATAGGCGTCGACCAGCTTCGCGAAATGCGCGTCGTCGGCCTTCAGGCGGGCGATCTTGTCGTGCTCGCCAGGAAAGTCCTCGGCAAGTTCATGCGGCGTGTGAGCCATGGGCGTTTCTCCCTTGATTTCAGACGCGGCGACCTTGCCCGAAGCGGCGCCGCCGTCCTTGCGCGAGGTCAAGGCGGCGGCGGGTCGCGGCGCGGTTCAGACCAGCATCCCCATCGGCTTTTCGATGTAGCCGCGGAAAGCCTGCATCAGTTCGGCGCCCAGCGCGCCGTCGACGACGCGGTGGTCGGTCGAGAGCGTCACCGACATGACGGTTGCGATCTTGATCTCGCCGCTCTTCACGACCGGCTTCTGGATGCCGGCGCCGACGGCGAGGATCGTTGCATGCGGCGGATTGATGATCGCCGCGAAGTCCTTGACGCCGAACATGCCGAGATTGGAGACCGAGGTCGTGCCGCCCTGATATTCCTCGGGCTTCAGCTTGCGGTCGCGCGCGCGCTTGGCGAGGTCCTTCATCTCGTTGGAGATGGTGGAGAGCGTCTTCTGGTCGGCATTGCGGACAACAGGCGTGATCAGCCCGCCGGGGATCGCGACGGCGACGCCGACATCGACCACCTTGTGCACGACCATGCCGCCATCGGTCCACGAGGCGTTCGCCGCGGGCACCTTCTTCAGCGACAGGGCCATCGCCTTGATGATCATGTCGTTGACGGAGACCTTGTAGGCTGGGTTGCCGTCCTTGTCCTTCGGCGCGGCGCCGTTGATCTGCTCGCGCAGCGCCAGCAGCGCGTCGAGCTCGGTGTCGATGGTCAGGTAGAAATGCGGGACGGTCTGCTTCGATTCCGTCAGGCGGCGCGCGATCGTCTTGCGCATGTTGTCATGCGGCACGATCTCGTAGCTGCCCTCGGGGAAGAGCTTCAGCACCTGCGCATCCGAAGCGCCGGCCGGCGCAGCGGCGGGTGCGGGCGCAGCGGCCTGAGCAGGCGCCGCGGCGGGAGCAGCAGCCGGGGCGGCGGCCTTCGCCGCGCCGCCAGCCTTGGCGCTCTCGACATCGGCCTGGATCACGCGGCCATGCGGCCCGCTGCCGGCGATCTTCGAAATATCGAGACCGGCTTCCTTGGCCAGACGGCGGGCGAGCGGCGAGGCGAACACACGCTCGCCGGACGCGGCCGGTGCCGGCGCAGCGGCGGCCGGCGGAGCCGCCGCGGGAGCCGGCGCAGCGGCGGGCGCCGCCTGCGCGGCCGGAGCCGGAGCAGCCGCCGGCTTCTCGGCCGGCTTCTCGGCAGCGGGCTTGTCAGCCGTGGGCTTGGCAGCCACATCGCCGCCGATCGCCGAGGCGTCCTCGCCGTCGGCGAGCAGCACCGCGATCAGCGCGTTTACCTTCACGCCCTGCGTGCCCTCGGGAACGAGGATCTTGCCGACCGTCCCCTCGTCGATGGATTCGACCTCCATCGTCGCCTTGTCGGTCTCGATTTCGGCGATGACGTCGCCCGACTTGACCTTGTCGCCTTCCTTCACGTGCCACTTGGCGAGGTTGCCCTCTTCCATCGTGGGAGAGAGCGCAGGCATCAGGATATTGATCGGCATGGTCGCCTCCCCCTAGCGATAGGTCACGGCCTTCACGGCCGCGATCACTTCGGCGACGCTCGGCAGAGCGAGCTTCTCGAGATTGGCAGCGTAGGGCATCGGCACGTCCTTGCCCGTGACCTTGAGCACCGGCGCGTCGAGATAGTCGAACGCCTTCTCCATCAGCTGCGAGGCGATCTCGGAGCCGATCGAGTTCTGCGGCCAGCCTTCCTCGACGGTGACGCAGCGGCCGGTCTTCATGACCGAGGCGACGACGGTGTCGATGTCGAGCGGGCGCAACGTGCGGAGGTCGATGACCTCGGCGTCGATGCCTTCGGCGGCGAGTTGCTCGGCGGCCTTGACCGTATAGGTCATGCCGATGCCGAACGAGACTAGCGTCACGTCCTTGCCGGCCTTGTGGATGCGCGCCTTGCCGATTGGCAGAACGAAATCATCGAGCTTCGGCACCTCGAAGGAGTGGCCGTAGAGGATCTCGTTCTCGAGGAAGATCACCGGATTGGGATCGCGGATCGCCGCCTTGAGCAGGCCCTTGGCGTCGGCGGCCGTATAGGGCGCCACGACCTTGAGGCCGGGAACATGGCTGTACCAGGCCGAATAGTCCTGGCTGTGCTGCGCGCCGACTCGGGCGGCGGCGCCGTTCGGGCCACGGAAGACGATCGAGGCACCGAGCTGGCCGCCCGACATGTAGAGCGTCTTGGCGGCCGAGTTGATGATCTGGTCGATCGCCTGCATGGCGAAGTTGAACGTCATGAACTCGACGATCGGCTTCAGCCCGGCCAGCGCCGCGCCGGTGGCAAGGCCCGCGAAGCCGTGCTCGGTGATCGGCGTGTCGATGACGCGGTCGGCGCCGAACTCCTGCAGGAGGCCCTGCGTGATCTTGTAGGCGCCCTGATACTCCGCCACTTCCTCGCCGATGACGAAGACGTCGCCGTCGCGGCGCATCTCCTCGGCCATCGCGTCGCGAAGCGCCTCGCGCACCGTCATGGTGACGAACTCGGTGCCGGCCGGAATGTCGGGATCGCTCGCGACATCGGCCTTGACCGACGCGGGCAGGACGGGCGCGGCGGCGCTGGCGGCCGGCGCCGAATTCGCTTCGCCGCTCCCGTTCTTGGCGGCCTCGGCGATGCCTTGCTCGTCCTTGGCCGGCGGCGCGGAAGCGGCGGAGGCGTCCTCGCCATCGGCCAGCAGGACGGCGATCGGCGTGTTCACCTTGACGTTTTCGGTGCCCTCGGGGACGAGCAGCTTGCCCACGGTCCCCTCGTCGATGGCCTCGACTTCCATCGTCGCCTTGTCGGTCTCGATCTCGGCGATGACGTCGCCGGACTTGACGCTATCGCCTTCCTTCTTGAGCCATTTGGAGAGCTTGCCCTCCTCCATGGTCGGCGAGAGAGCCGGCATCAGAATCTCGATCGGCATGTCTCTTCCCCGCCCTTACTTGAGAATGTCCGTCCAGAGCTCGGCAACGTCCGGCTCGGGGCTGTTCTGGGCGAAATCCGCCGCTTCGTTGACGATGTCGCGGACATCCGCGTCGATCTTCTTGAGGTCGTCCTCGCTGGCCCAGCCCTTGTCGAGAAGGCGCAGTCGCACCTGCTCGATCGGATCGTGCTCGTTGCGCATCTTCTGCACTTCGTCCTTCGACCGGTACTTGGCCGGGTCGGACATCGAGTGGCCGCGATAGCGGTAGGTCTGCATCTCGAGGATGTAGGGTCCCTTGCCGGAGCGGCACCATTCGACGGCCCGTTCGCCGGCGGCTCGCACGGCGCGCACATCCATGCCGTCCACCTGCTCGCCGGGAATGTTGAAGGAGAGGCCGCGGCGCGAGAAATCGGTCTGGGCCGAGGAGCGCGTCACCGAAGTGCCCATCGCATAGCGATTGTTCTCGATGATGTAGATGACGGGCAGCTTCCACAGCTCCGCCATGTTGAAGCTCTCGTAGACCTGACCCTGGTTGGCGGCGCCATCGCCGAA
>Ga0209930_1003410_pt1 | contig 15926 bp, 9 predicted proteins | sample ThiBiot_500_biof_2_FD_183948 | JGI IMG/M metagenome (GOLD analysis project Ga0209930, IMG submission 183948) | Wastewater bioreactor microbial communities from Cape Town, South Africa - Thiocy_cont_500_biof (SPAdes) | ecosystem: Engineered > Bioreactor > Thiocyanate-remediating >... | reverse complement strand
TCTAATTTAATTTTAGAAATAATATTAATTTAATTTTAGAAATAATATTCTAATTTAATTTTAGAAATAATATTCTAATTTAATTTTAAGAATAGTATTCAAATTATATAAATAATATTTAAATTAATATATTAAATAATATTTAAACTAATATATTTAAATTAATATATTAAATAATATTTAAACTAATATATTTAAATTAATATATTAAATAATATTTAAACTAATATATTTAAATTAATATATTAAATAATATTTAAACTAATAAATTAATATATTAAATAATATTTAAACTAATATATAAAATAATATTTAAACTAATATATAAAATAATATTTAAACTAATATATAAAATAATATTTAAACTAATATATAAAATAATATTTAAACTAATATTAAATAATATTTAAATTAATATATTAAACAATAATTAATATATAAATTAATATATAAATTAATATTTAACTAATTAAATAATTTTCCAAAAATATTATAAAATTTTATTATATTAAACATGATAATAATCAATTCACCATCATTTATAAAAACAGATTTTTATAAAACATATAATACAAATATTGTTGACATAGAAAATATTGAAGATTTATTTATAGAATTATATTTTAATGTTCAGGATAATTTTAAACAATTTAATAAAATATATTTTCATGGAAATAATGATATTAATTCTAATGAAATGAATAAATTTAATGAAATAGACTTAAAAAATAAAGTATACAATTTATATGAAATATTTTATGATATTAATGAATATTTTTATTCAGAGCCAATATTTCCATTTGAAGTAGCTATATATTTAATATATAAAGGATACAAAGAACATTTTTTATCAGATATGTATTATCTTATATTATTATATGAAACACCAGAAATTTATAATAGAATAATTGAAGATGATTATTATAGAAATAATCATAATGTTACTCAATCATTAATTGAATATGAAAATGATTATCTAAATATTTCAGATAATTTACTTCATAAATATAAGGATTATATTGTAAGTAAATATATGTATAAAGAAGGATATAAGGTTTATGAAACATATAGACCAAATATTAAAAATATAATTAATTATACAGAAATTGTGAATTTATTATACTCAAGATTTGAAACAGTTATTAATATAATAAATATACAAAATGTGGCTATTTGTGGTGGATTTGTAAATAATATTATATTTGGTAATTATAATGTAAATGATATAGATATTTTTCTTTATGGTGACTTAAATGATGGTGATATATTAAATATAACCACAAGAATAATTAAAATGATAACTTATGGATATGGTGCTGATAGAGTAATGGTTTATGATTCAAAGAATTGTATAACAATTTTATTATATGATGTTGATGAATATACAAGAAAACATACATATCAAATAATTAAACGTAAATATGTAAATATACAACAAATATTATTAGGCTTTGATTTAGATTCATCAGCATGTGCATTATATAGTGAAAATAATAAAATAATAGTGAGTTATTTACCAAGATATAAATTTGCTGTTGAAAATAAAATTAATATTATTAATCCTTATAGACAATCATATACATATAATAAAAGATTATTAAAATATTCAAAGAGAGGATTTTGCATATTTATTCCAGGAGCAGTTCACGGTGTTAAAAATTATATAAATTTTATTATTAAATATCCATCACATACATTGCAACATTTAATAGGAATGATTATAAGAAATAATGATTATGGTGTGGTTAAAGAAGATTTTATTAAATCGGATTATATGACAGATTTTAAATTAATATATAGATATATTTTAAATTCAAATACTGATTATCATTATTATGAAACTAAAATAGGACATAAAATATTAAAAGTTTATGATAAAGATAAAATAAATATTAATGAATTTTTAACAACATATTCAAAATTTAAAGGAGATAAATTTAATATGTATGATTTATCTATAGATGACGATATTAATAATACTTTTAATTTTACAAATTTTAAATATTTAGAAAAAGTATTAAAATATACAAAAGTAAATAAGAATTGGTTATCACAAGACCCGGGAACTCAAATAACTGGAACATTCAACCCGACAAATTATGATTATTTGAATATTTATGATTTAGAAAAAATTAATTACTATGATATAAGCGATAATGAATATAATTATAGCGATGATGATGAATATAATAATAGTGATGATGAATATAATAATAATGTTAATATTTCTAATATTATTGGTGGTGCTATTAGCATATCTAGAATTCCTCTAGGTAATATGTTAGAAGATATAAATAATAAAAATTATTTACCTATAGAAGAAGATATTTAATAAATATATAATTTAATAAATTATATATATTTAATTTATTTAATAATTTTAAAAATTTATTATTTTTATGAATTAATTAAATTTAAAATTATTTATTTTAATGTTATCGATGATTTCAATAAATCTTACACAGATTATAAATAATTTTAAATTATATTTATTTTAAAAATATTAAACATAATAAAATTTTAAATATTTTACATTAATAAAATTATTTATTTTTAAATATCAGACTTTAAAATAATTTTTTAATATCTGACATTAATAAATTATTTATTTTAAATATTTAACCCCAATAAAATTATTTATTTTATGAATATTATACTTTAATAAATTATTTATTTTAAATATCTAACTTTAATAAAATTATTTATTTTATGAATATTATATTTTAATAAATATTCATAATATTATACTTAATAAAAATATTTTAAAATATTACTTAATAAAATATTAAAATAAATTATATTTAATAAAATATTAAAATAAATTATTTTAATAATATTAAACTTAATAAAATATTTAATGTATTACTTAATAAAATATTTTAAGGTATTACTTAATAAAAATATAAGATATTATTTAATAAAATATTTTAAGGTATTACTTAATATTTTAAGATATTATTTAATAAAAATATTTTAAGATATTACTTAATAAAAATATTTTAAGTTATTACTTAATAAAATATTTTAAGATATTACTTAATAAAAATATTTTAAGATATTACTTAATAAAAATATTTTAAAATATTATTTATTTTAAAATATTAAAATTTAGTAAAATTTAAAAAATAATAATATAATATTAAAATTACTATAATTTATATTATATTTACTTAATAAAAATTTAAATTATTTACTTTAAAATATTATATTTTAATATAATATTAAACTTTAATAAAATATTAAACTTTAATAAAATATTAAACTTTAATAAAATATTAAAATTTAATATAATATTAGACCTTAATAAAATATTAAATTTTAATAAAATATTAAACTTTAATAAATATTAGATTTTAATAAATATTAGATTTTAATAAATATTAAAATCAGCTCGGCTAAAGCCTTATCGCTGATTTCTCGACAAACTATGTTTGTCTTGGACTTTAATAAATATTAGATTTTAATAAAATAGTAGATTTTAATAAATATTATATTTTAAAAAATATTAAACTTTAATAAATAGTAAATTTTAATAAAATATTAAACTTAATAAATATTATTTATTAAAATATAAATTATACTTAATAAAATTTAAATTATTAAAATTAAAATTAAATTATTTATTAAAATTAAAATTAAATTATTTATTAAAATTAAAATTAAATTATTTATTAAAATTAAATTAATAAAATTAAAAATTTAAAATATCAATATTAATATATAACGAATATCAATATTAATATATAACGAATATCTATAAATATTTACAATCATTGATTGTAAAATTATTAAAACTTTAATTTTATAAAATTATATTATTTATATGTTTATAAAAATTATATTCTTAAATCACAAAATTTTAATTCATTATATACTTTACCAGATAAAATATCATAATCTAATTTTTCATCATATAATCCTGTTCCAGCAAGTAAATAAAATGGTGTATTTATTTCAATCAAGTAAAATTTATTATTTTTCTTATAATAAACTACATCTAATGTGCAATCAATATACATTGTTAACTTAATAATATTATCACAAAATTCAATTAATTTATTTTTTAATTTTTCATGTTCTTGTGAAACATAAATATTATTTCTTGTAATTGCGACACATTTTGAATTTGAAACAAACACTCTAAATTCTGGAGTTGTTCTACAATCTGGTAATACTTTTCTTAAAAAAATATAATGTTGTCTATCATTATATAATGTTCTTTTGACTCTTTGAGATTGAGTAAATAATGAATAAATATCATTAATATCATTCACAATTAATGATTTATCTACATCTTTTGGAGAAACTGATGATAATTTAACAAAAAATGGTTTAGGAAATTTTTTAATGGCTTCCAATAATTTTTCATTATTTTTTAAATCTGATAGTTTTCTAGATATTGGAATTAAAACACTTTTTGGAGTTAAATCAGTATTTTCTAATAAAGGATACCAATTTTCAGCAGAATAATATTTAATTAGTAATTCACATAAATTTTCAATATCTCCAGAATATTCAGCATTATTATTTTCGTCTATTTCAAAATCAACATCGTCAGCTATTAATTCATAAACATGTTCTGGAACATAAATTAATTTATCGCTAATACGCTTAATCGGGTTTATATCTTGCATTATAATTTTTTAAAATTTTATAAAAATTATATTAAGATGAATGAAAAATTATTTAATACAATTGTCGACAATTTGAAAAATATTAAAAATTCTGTATTGTGTGGAATATTTACTGACGATGAAACTTCTGATTATATTGATTATGAGATTGAACAAGGTAATATTGTAAAACATTCAACATTTAATTTTACATGTCATGGATTAGTTGATAAAATAAATAAAGAATTACCAGAAAATATAAGATTGGAAGCAGAGGATGCTGATAAACCTAATGAAAAAATAATTGTAAGAATTAAAGGAGGACAAGGTTGTTATTTTTTATTATATAAGGATGGAAAACCTATTAAATCTGGAATTCTAACATGGTATTCAAGTCAATTTATAATTTTATTTGATTTAAATGAATAAATAATATATTAAATAAATATATCTAATAGATATATTATTAATTAGTTTATTTTATATTGATAATATATTTAAAATAATAACCATAAAATAAGTATAAATGATTTTCGAAAACTTTTTATTTCTTGAAGTTATATTATATTAAAAATACATAATTTTTTGAAAACTAACAACCTCAAGAAAAGCTACGCTTTTCGAGAAATCAGCTATGCTGATTTTAAATTTTGTTTTATATTAAAAATACATAATTTTTTGAAAACTAACAACCTCAAGAAAAGCTACGCTTTTCGAGAAATCAGCTATGCTGATTTTAAATTTTGTTTTTATATTAAAAATACATAATTTTTTGAAAACTAACAACCTCAAGAAAAGCTACGCTTTTCGAGAAATCAGCTATGCTGATTTTAAATTTTGTTTTTATATTAAAAATAGATCAGCATGTCTAAAATTAATAAGTCAGTAATTGTTTTGTAGGTTCATCTTTGACTATTCGTTGATTTAATAGTTCTTCAGGGTGGAATATGCATGTTATAATTATAAATTTTGCTAGAAATTGTCTAGATCCTCCTTTACATTCAACTCTGTAAGGATATCTGTCTAATAATTTTAGTAGTTCTGTGAATGAACAATGACTTAGTCTAAAATCATCGAGTATAACAAATTCATGAGCATCATAGCCGTCGAACCACCTTAAATCTCTTCCAGAGACCCAAGGTTCTTTTATACACATATTGTGTGCGTATCGTGTTTTACCACAACTGATGTTCCGTATAACCACATTACTTGTGGTTTCCAGTTACGTTTGTTTTCTATATATTTTAACATTAATTCACCGGATTTTAATGCTTGATATGATGAAACTGTTTCTGTAATTTCTTTCATACCTTTTCCGGATTTAATTAATTCTCTAACATCATTTATATCGTTACGTTTACCTTGTTGTTTATTTTTTTTGTTACCTAATGTTATATATTCTCCATCTTTCATACAGTATTCTTCAGCTTGTTCAGCTGAACCATTTCTGTATTCCCAGTGTATAGCTTCATCTATTTTTTTTAATGCTGATAGACGTTTATTTGATTTGAATTCTATATATCCTTGGTGGTGTGTTCGTCCTGTTGTTGGACATAGTTCTATACCATAGATAATATATTCTGCATTGTGGTTTTCTAACCATTTATTATAATTGGTGTCTAATTTATAATTAGTAAAGCACCAGTATTTTCCTTGGATTATTTTTTTGAATTGTTGAGACATGTTTTTTTTAATCCCAAAATATTTTTTTAAATTGTTAAGATATTTTTTTAAATTGTTGAGACATTATTTTTTTAATTTATTATATTAATAATTAATAATTATTAATAATATTTAAATATTTTTAAAATTAATTTATATAAATTAATATATAATTATAAAATAATATATTAACTTAATTCTAAATATTATTTGAATTTAATTTTAAAGTAATATTTTAATTTATTTTCTAAAATAATATTTTAATTTAATTCTAAAATAATATTTTAATTTAATTCTAAAGTAATATTTTAAATTAATTCTAAAGTAATATTTTAAATTAATTCTAAAGTAATATTTTAATTTAATTCTAAAAAAAATATTTAATATATTTTTAAAATAATATTTTAATTTAATTCTAAAGTAATATTTTAAATTAATTCTAAAGTAATATTTTAAATTAATTCTAAAGTAATATTTTAAATTAATTCTAAAGTAATATTTTAATTTAATTCTAAAGTAATATTTTAATTTAATTCTAAAATAATATTTTAAATTAATTATAAAGTAATATTTTAATTTAATTCTAAAGTAATATTTTAATTTAATTCTAAAGTAATATTTTAATTTAATTCTAAAATAATTTTAAATAATTTACTTTAATAAAAATTATATTTACTTTAATAAAAATTATATTTACTTTAATATAAAATAATTATTTAATTTAAATAATTTACTTTAATAAAAAATATATTTACTTTAATATAAAATAATTTACTTTAATAAAAAAATATTTACTTTAATAAAAAAATATTTACTTTAATAAAAATTATATTTACTTTAATAAATTATATTTAAGGTTCCGAATTCGGTCTCGAACGATACCAATTTATAATTAATTTATTAAAGATTTGGTATCGAACGATACTAAATTCGGAACTATAATTATATTTGTTTTAATAAAATTATATTTACTCTAATAAAAATAATTTTAAATAAATAACTTTAAAATAATTTTAAATAATTAACTTTAAAATAATTTTTAATAATTAACTTTATTTAATATAAAATAATTATTTAATTTAAATAATTAACTTTAAAATAATTTTAAATAATTAACTTAAAATAATTAACTTTAAATATTTTTAAATAATTAACTTTAAAATAATTTTAAATATTTAATATTAAATAATTATTTAATTTAAATAATTTAAATAATTAAGTTTAAAATAATTTAAATAATTAATTTTTAAATAATTTAAATAATTAACTTTAAAATAATTTAAATAATTTAAATAATTAATTTTAAATAATTTAAATAATTAACTTTAAATATTTTTGAATAATTAATTTTAAAATAATTTTAAATATTTAAATTAAATAATTATTTAATTTAAATAATTTTGAACAATTAACTTTAAAATAATTTTGAATAATTAATTTTAAAATAATTTTAAATATTTAAAATTAAATAATTATTTAATTTAAATAATTTTGAACAATTAACTTTAAAATAATTTTAAATATTTAATATTAAATAATTTTGAACAATTAACTTTAAAATAATTTTAAATATTTAATATTAAATAATTTTGAATAATTAACTTTAATTAACTTTAAATAATTTTAAATAATTAACTTTAATTAACTTTAAATAATTTTAAATAATTAACTTTAAATAATTTTAAATAAGGTTCCGAATTTTGGTTAAATCCAAGGATTTAACCTCGGACTTTGTCCTTGGCTTACAGCTTAGAAACCTATATGTTTCTTTAGTATCGAACGATACCAATTTATAATTAATTTATTAAAGATTTGGTATCGAACGATACTAAATTCGGAATTATAATTTTAAATAATTAACTTTAAATAATTTTAAATAATTAAATTTAAATAATTTTAAATAATTAATTTTAAATAATTTTAAATAATTAGCTCTAAATAATTTTAAAAAATTAACTTTAAATAACTTTAAATAATTAACTTTAAATAATTTTAAATAAATAAATTTAAATAAATTTAAATAAATTTAAATAAATAACTTTAAATAATTTAAATAAATAACTTTAAATAATTTAAATAAATAACTTTAAATAATTTAAATAAATAACTTTAAATAATTTAAATAACTTTAAATAATTAATATAAAATAATTATTTAATTTAAATAATTAACATTAAATAACTTTATTTAATATAAAATAATTATTTAAGTTAAATAATTAACCCTAAAATAACTTTAAATATTTAATATAAAATAATTATTTAAGTTAAATAATTAACCCTAAATTAACTTTATTTAATATAAAATAATTATTTAAGTTAAATATTTAATATAAATAATTATTTAAGTTAAATAATTAACACTAAATAACTTTAAATATTTAATATAAAATAATTATTTAAGTTAAATAATTAACTTTAAATAATTATATTTAATTATTAATTAAAAATAAAATGAGTTAAATATTGCATAAATTTTTAAATAATTTAAAATTAACAAAGAAATATTATTATTAAATATTAATTATATTTAAATATAATTTATAATATTAAATAGATAACTAAATAAGTTAAATAATATAAATTTTTAAATCTTAATAAAAATGATTATATTTTATTATTTATTTTTTTAAAAATAAAATATAAAATATTAAAAAAAATAAAAAAATGTCTCTCATCAAAAGCAACGAGAAAAATTATCAAGTTTATTTAAACAAAAACCTTATCGAGCATCTTAAAAAGAATGAAGATTGTGATATTATTGAATTTATTAATAAATTTAAACAAGAGAACAACTTTTTAAGTTTAATTTGTAGTGATGTTTTAAGTTTACATAAATTATCAATTCATTACGCTTTTTATTTATTTGGTGGTGTTGTTAGAAGTTTCTTATTAAGAAAAGAGGATACACAGGATATTAATATTTGGTTTGATAATAAACCATATATGGATAATTTTATTAAAGATATAAAAGAAAAATGGTCAGCTATTAAATGTGATAAAATAATTAATGATGAAAATTATCCATATAAAAAAGAAAAATATACTATTACTAGTCCAAAGACAGGGTTTAAATATATTGTAGATATTACATTATCTACAAAATTACCTGTTGATGATTATGATGTTAATTCTTTAATATTTAATGGTCTTTATTTTTCATTACATAAAAGCTTATTATCTTATCAATCAATTTTATCTAACATTGAAAAGAAAGAAATGTATAAACTTAAAACTTTTAAAAATACAGATTATAATTTACGTAGACAAGAAAATTTTAAGAGTGAAGGTTGGAAGATTGTTGAATGTGATAAAATTGAAAAGAAAAATAAAATGGGTTTCTTTACATATGATTATTTACAATTTAGAAAATATTAAATAAATATATCTATTAGATATATTAATCAATAAATAATAATTATTTAAAGTAAATTCTTTAATGTATTGAAATTAATTATTAACAAATTTTAAAATATATTAAATAATTATTTTGTAATAATTTAAATATAAATATTTTTAAATTAATTACTAAAATTAAAAGAATTATGGGAACTATTAAATAATTATTTTAATTATAATTATTTAGTTAAAAGAATTAAATAATTAATAAATAATTAATTATAATTAAATATTTATTAAAAAATTACGGGAACTTTAGTTCTCTCAATTTTGCTAAGCAAAATTAACTATTTATTAAATATTTAGTAAAAAATATTTAATATATAATTATTTTAATTATAATTATTTAATTATTTTAATTATAATTATTTAATTATTTTAATTATAATTATATATTTAGTAAAAGAATTAACTATTTAATAAATAGTTAAATATAATTATGTATTTAATAAAAAGAATTAATTCTTTATTAAATATTTAAATATAATTATTTATTTAAAAATTATTTAATAATTATTTTAATTAAATATAATTATATAATTAAAAAGAATTAATTATTTAATAAAAAAGAATTAACTATTTATTAAATAGTTAAATATAATTATTTATTTAATAAAAGAATTAACAATTTATTGAATATTTAGTAAAAAATATTTAAATAATTATTTTAATTATAATTATATATTTAGTAAAAGAATTATTTAATAAAAAAGAATTAAATATTATTTAACTATTAAATATAATTAATTATATATTAAAAAGAATTAAATATTTAGTAAATTTAAAATTAAAAAGAATTGTATTAAATATATGTTTTTTAAAATTAAAATATTTAATAAAATTTAAAATTAATTATTTAGTAAAATTATTTAAAAATTATTTTAAAGAAAGTATTTAAAAGATAATTAATTATTTATTGAATAATTATTTTAAATAATTAATTTTATTAAATAAAGAAAAATATTTAAATAAAATAAAATACAAGTAATTATTTACAGAATAATTATTTATTAAATAAATAAATAAAAATTAATTATTTCTGAATAATTATTTTAAATAATTAATTATTTATTATATAAATAAAGAAAATTTTAAAGAAAATATTTAAAGATAATTAATTATTTATTAAATAAAGAAAATAATTATTTAGTAAATAATTATCTTCAGTATAATTATTCAATTACAATTAATTATTTACTGTATAATTAATTAAATATAATTATTACAAATATAATTATTTATTAAATAATTATTTAAAGAAAGTATATAAAATTATTTAAAAATTTTTTGCGAATAAGTTAAAAATATATTAAATTTTAATTAATTTATCAATATTTTATCATTAAAATTTATCAAGTTTATTTTATACATTATGAATGATTCAATTATATTTAAAATATTTGTATAATATAATTATAATTTATTTATAACACTATCAAAATTATCTATATAGTGTGATTTAATAAATGCTTAATTAATAAAAATAAACACATTTTTTTTAATAAATAAAATATAATATTTAAAATATTATTATTAATATAACCACATACCAACAAAGACCGAACACCAATTAATAAGAGAAATAATTTCATTTATTTATATATTGTAAAATATTTTTAATATTTATATACTAATTTATAATTACAAAATTAAATATTTTAAAAAATTAATATATTTTATTTTTTTATTTTTTAAAAATAAGGGAAATGAGTATCCTCCTATTATGTTTCTGACAAATATAATTTAGAAAAAATATACAAAATTAGATTTTGGAATTAAAATATCCCTAATTTTTTTTGCTTAATAAATTATTTATTTAAAAACTGTTAAGATATAATGTAGGATTACATGAAAATTGATACTGATAATTGTATATATTAAGATTAGGTTCAAAAATTGTAGGTTTATATTTTGAATTAATTTTAACTTTTTTTTCATTTAATTTTTGTTCCTTTACAGCTATTTTTCACATAATTTTAATATCTTTTCTTCTTTTTTGTCGTAATTCTACCCTTTTCAGTTTTATTAGTAATTTATTTCTTTATTAAGATTATCATTTAAATAATATACATTATTTATTATTTTTAATAAAGAATTTGGGTTTAATTTATTATATTCTCATAGATTATGATAATCTTTTTTATTTTGAATATCTTTAATTTTAAACTCTTCATATATTGATATTTTTAATTTTCATTTACTTTTAAATAATTATTTATTAAATAATTAATTATATTTAAATAATTATTCAGAAAAAAAATAATTATATTTAAATAATTATTCAGTAAATAATTAATTATATTTAAATAATTATTCAGCAAATAATTAATTATTAAATATTAAAATAATTAAATAATTATTTAAATATAAATAATTATCCAGCAAATAATTAATTATTAAATATTAAATAGTTAAATATATTTAAATAATTATTTATTAAATAATTAATTATATTTAAATAATTATTCGATAAATAATTTTATTTAAATAAATTATTTAAATATTTTCTTTAACTATTCAATAAATAATTATTTAATTTTATTTAAATAATTTCTTCAAATAATTTCTTTAATTATTTATTATATAATTATATAATAAATAATTATTTAAATATAATTAATATTTTCTTTAATTATTTATTAAATAATTATTCAGTAAATAATTAATAGTATTTAATTTTCTGAGAAAATTCTCGAAAACGGTTAACACCTCGTAACAAGGAACCTAGGTTTAAATAAAAAGGGTTAACACCTCGTAAAAATGAATCTAGATTCATTTTTACTTGAACCAAGGTTCCTTTTTACGAAGTGTTAACCCTTTTTACGGAGTATTAACCCTTCTTACTTGAAGTTTTCTTGAAACACTTTAATTAAATAATTATTCATTTTAAAATTATTTAATGAAAGTATACAAAAAATTAAAGTGGTTAAAATTGAAGAGAATTTAATTAATAAATAAATGATTATTAATTAAATTATAAAATATATTATTTCATGAAAAATTAACAAATAAATTATTAAAAAAATTAAAAAAAATATGGGAATCATTGAGAATAATCAAAAACGTTATCCAGTTTATTTAAATAAACTGGTTATTAATCATATTGAAAATAATAAAGATTGTGATATTGTTAAATATATTGAAGAATATAAACAATATAAATATGTATTAGAATTTATTCATAAAGATATTTTAGATTTATGTGAATTAACAAATAATAACGGTAATTTATTTGGTGGAATTGTCAGAAGTTTTTTATTGAGAAAAGAAGATACTGATGACATTGATATTTGGTTTACCCAAGAAAACCATATGAATAATTTTATTGAAAATATAAAAGAAAAATGGCTCGCTATAGAATCTTTTGTTTTAATTGCTCAAGAAAATTATCCAAGTGAAAAGAAAAAATATTATGTTACTAGTCCAACAACAGGATTTAAATATAATATTGATATTATTTTATCTAAAGATATTCCAGTAGATGATTATGATATTAATTGTTTAACATTTAATAAATGTTTTAAATTACATAATAATAGTTTATCATATAAATCAGTTATATTGAACATTCTAAAAAAAGAAATGCATAAATTAAAAACAATTAAGGACACATATTATAATTTATATAGACAAAAAAAATTTGAAGAAAAAGGTTGGAAAGTTATTGAACATGAAGAAATAATAAATCAATCTATGGGATTTTATAATTATTATGATATAATTTGTAATAATAACGTCGTTAATAATAATAATTAAATATATCTATTAGATATATTAAAATATTTAAATTATTAATTTTGTATTAAGATAATATACTTTTATATTAAGATAAATTAATTTTTGTATTAAGATAAATTAATTTTTGTATTAAGATAAATTAATTTTAATATTTATTAAGATAAAATAATTTTAATATTTATTAAGATAAAATAATTTTAATATTTATTAAGATAAAATAATTTTAATATTTATTAAGATAAAATAATTTTAATATTTATTAAGATAAAATAATTTTAATATTTATTAAAATAATTTTAATATTTGTTAAGATAAATTAATTTTAATATTTATATAATTAATTTTAATATTTATATAATTAATTTTAGTATTAAGATTAATTTATTAAGATAAATTAATTTTAATATTTGTTAAGATAAAATAATTTTAGTATTTATTATGAAATTAATTTTAGTATTTATTATGAAATTAATTTTAGTATTTATTATGAAATTAATTTTTTTATATTAAGATAAATTAATTTTAATATTTGTTAATATAAATTAATTTTAATATTTAAATATAAATTAAAAATAATATTTATTACAACATTAAAATTAATATTTATTACATAATTAATTATAGTATATATATTGGTTTTTATTATTTTAATAAAATAATATAGTATTTATTTTAATAAATTAATTAATTAATATATATTTAATAAATAATTATTATATTTAATTATTTAATTATATAACTTTTATAATTAATTTATTGAATTAATTAATTTTAAATAATAATATATATAAAATTATTTAAATTATTTTTATTATATTATACATTTTATAAAATTATCAAATATAATTTTATAGAGATATATAATTTAAATTTTAAATAAATTAATATTTAAATATTTAATCAATGATTATAAAATATTTGTCAATGATATTAAATTATTAAAATATGTTTACATTATTATAAGTATATTTTAATTATATTAAAATATTAAAAATTACGCGAGTTATGACTTCATAGAGACTTCTTAAAATAAGTCTCCAAAAAAAACTGTGTAAAGCGTTTTTTGGGGCCGTAGGCTATAGGCTGTAAGCTACCGTAAGCTCTCAAATTTATTGAATTATTTAACTAAAAAATTGTTAATTTTTAAAAAAATATTTCAATAATGAACAAATATATTTCTATCATAAACGATAATAGCAAGAAATATCAATCTTTATTGAACAGAAATGTTATTGAATCTATTAAGAATGATGAAAATTTGGATATTGAAAAATTCGTGAAAGAATATAAACAAAAAAATGATATATTAAGTTTAATATATCAAGATATTATTGATTTAGCTAAAACAGCAAATAAATATATGGGACTTTTATATGGTGGTATTGTTAGAAGTTTTTTATTAAGAAAAGAGGATACAGCCAATATTAACATTTGGTTACTTAAAGATAGGAAATTTATTGAAGATATTGTGAAAAATTGGTAAGCACAAATACATCATGAAATTAAAAATTATTTATCACCAAATGAGACATATATTGTAACTAGTAAAAAAACAGGATTTGAATATAAGCTTGATATTATGTTTAGTGATTATGGTCCAATTAATGATTATGATGTTAACTGTTTATTTTTTAATGGAACAACATTTATACCATCAAGTAATCATTCATTAAAAACATTATTGCAACATATTAATAATAAAGAAATGCATCTGTTAAAAACATATCAATACTCACTCTCTGATTATGAAAGAAAAAATAAATATGAAAAAAGAGGGTGGAAGATTATTGATAATACATATGATAAAATAAACATGGGTTTTTTTGAAATTCAAAGATTATATTCAAGTAAAGAATTTCAATGTATATCAATTAATAATACTATAAATCAATTAGATGATGATATTAAAACAGAAACTGTTGATGAAAATATACAAAAAATTGATAAATATATTTAAGGTTTCTATTATATAAAATCAAGAAAATTATTTATTTTGAATGATTAAATATTAAATAATTATAGATTATTAATCTATAAAATTTATAAATTAATATTAAATTATTAAATTAATAATTTTATTAACTTAATTTATTTTATTAACTTAAATTATTTATTTTATTAACTTAATTTATTTTATTAACTTAATTTATTAACTTAATTTATTTTATTAACTTAATTTATTAAGTTAATTTATTTTATTAACTTAATTTATTTTATTAACTTAATTTATTTTATTAACTTAATTTATTTTATTAACTTAATTTATTTTATTAACTTAATTTATTTATTAACTTAATTTATTTTATTAACTTAATTTATTTATTAACTTAATTTATTTTATTAACTTAATTTATTTATTAACTTAATTTATTTTATTAACTTAATTTATTTATTAACTTAATTTATTTTATTAACTTAATTTATTTATTAACTTAATTTATTTTATTAACTTAATTTATTTATTAACTTAATTTATTTTATTAACTTAATTTATTTATTAACTTAATTTATTTTA
>Ga0209930_1003404_pt1 | contig 15949 bp, 15 predicted proteins | sample ThiBiot_500_biof_2_FD_183948 | JGI IMG/M metagenome (GOLD analysis project Ga0209930, IMG submission 183948) | Wastewater bioreactor microbial communities from Cape Town, South Africa - Thiocy_cont_500_biof (SPAdes) | ecosystem: Engineered > Bioreactor > Thiocyanate-remediating >... | reverse complement strand
CGAGCCCGTGATCACCTCCACGCGTTCGTGGGTGAATTCGGGCAGGGGCAGGGTGTGCGTCATCGCGACCTCTTTCGGCTGGCCTTGTGGGCTGTGCTCGGTGGACGCCGCGGCTTTGCTGCGTCCTCCTCCATTGTGCCCCCGCCGCCCGGCCGCGGCCACCCGACCGCGGGTACGGGGTCCGTGCGCGTTCGTTCTTGTCGGGAAAGCATGCTGAGGCGGAAGAGGCGGGCGGTCGAGCGGTGTTCGGATGCGTTTCGGCCTGCTCTTCCGACCCGATGCCGCGAACGACCGTCTCCTCCGCAGGGACGCCTCGGGTGCGGCGATCCACGGATCTTTATGGGGTAGGAGGGGTCCCGGCACGCGCGTTCACGATTCACTCGTGAACGCCGCGCCGATTCCCTCATTGATGAGAACCCGACACCTCCGCTCTCGGGGGATGACCGAGCGACAGATCCGCGCGGCGGTCGGCGAGGGCCGACTGGTCCGTCTTCGCGCCGGCGCCTTCTGTCCGACAGGAACCGACCAGTCGTGCATCGAGGCGGGTCGACTGCGTGGTCGCCTCACGTGCGTGTCAGAACTCCGGCGCCTGGGGGTCTTCGTGCGAGATGTGCAGACGCTCCATGTTCACATCGACCGGACCGCCGCCCGTCTTCCTGACCTCCACGTCCGACATCGCGTACATCGCGATGCGCTGCGGCGCCGCCCACATCCCGAGGCGCTCTCGGTCGAGGTGCTCGATGCGCTGGTCCACGCGGTGCTGTGTCAGGATCCGCGTGCCTCGGTCGCAACGATCGATTCAGCGCTGCACCTGAACGTCCTTCATCCCGATGACCTCGACGAACTCTTCGCTGCACTTCCTCGCCGGTACCGTCGACTCCGAGGTCTTCTGGACTCGCGCGTCGAGTCGGGTCCGGAGTCGTTGATGCGATTGATACTTCGTTCGCTCGGCTGCTCGTTCGAGGTGCAGGTGCCGATCGAGGGCGTGGGGCGAGTAGATTTCCTGGTCGAGGGATGGCTCATCATCGAATGCGACAGCAAGGAGCACCATTCGAGTTGGGATGAGCAGCGCCGTGATCGTCGGCGGGATCAAGCCGCGGCGTCGCTCGGCTACGCCACATACCGTCCCATCGCGGAGGACATCATGTGGCGGCCCGAACTCGTGCAGGCTGCGGTCTTCGGTCTCCGGTCGACTCGCTGATGCGTATCGTCGGAAGAGCAGGCTCGATCGGCCGCGCTCGGTGTCGTGAGCGGCTTCTGTGACCGTTCAGCCTGCTTTTCCGACGAATCGTCGCGACGCCCGCCCGTAGGCTGGGAACATGAGCGAGAACCTCCCCGCCCGCAGCCGCCTCGTCCACGACGCTCTGCGCGCGGCGGGGATCACTGGCGAGATCGTCGTGCTCCCGGATGCGGCATCCACCGCCGCGCTCGCGGCGGCGGCGCTCGGCGTCGAGGTCGGGGCGATCGCGAACAGCCTCGTGTTCTGGAGCGACGACGAGCCCCTGCTCGTCATGACGAGCGGGGCTCACCGCGTCGACACGGCGGCACTCGCCGAACGGCTCGGGCGCACCTCCATCCGCCGCGCGACCCCGGAGCAGGTCCGGGATGCCACGGGGCAGGCGATCGGCGGCGTCGCCCCGACCGGCCATCCCGAGCCGCTGACCACGATCGTCGACGAGGCTCTCGCCGCGTACCCCGAGCTGTGGGCGGCCGGGGGCACTCCGCACACGGTCTTCCCGCTGTCGTACGACGAGCTCGTGCGCCTCACCTCGGGCACGGTAGCGAAGGTCGACTGAGACCGTCAGCCGCGCACGATCTCGAGGCACGTGATGGCGGCGGCGGCGGACCAGGCCTGCGGACGACACGCCGCGGGGTACGGGGCCGGCCGCACGCGACCGTCCCTCGGATCCTCGCTCCGCGCGCTCCCGACCGTGCGCCGCGCGTCGCCGGAGTGCAGCTCGGGCATGCGGAAGTCGAACGCCTCGGCGGCCGCCAGCAGCCCGCCGACGACATCCAGAGCGGCCTCGCGCAGCCCCGCTCGCGCCATCCCGTGCGCCACGATCGCGGAGTCGTGCGCCCACACCGCGCCGCGATGGTAGCCGAGGGGCCAGTAGCCCGCGGCATCCGTCGACATGGTCCGCACGCCGAAGCCCGAGCTCATCGACGGTCCGGTCAAGAGCCGCGCGATCGCCGCCTCGTCGTCGGGGTCCAGAATGCCGGTGCCCAGCAGATGACCGATGTTCGAGGTGAGGGTGTCGACCGGAGCGCCGTCGCGGTCCAGCGCGATCGCGGGGTACCGCCCCTCCGGAGTCTCGACCCAGAAGCGAGCTGCGAACCGCTCGCGCAGCGCGCCCGCCCAGGCGCGCAGATCCTCGGACCCGTCCACGCCGAGCCGGTCGAGCAGTCCCGCGGCACCCATCGCCGCCTCGTAGGCGCATCCCTGCACCTCGCACAGCGCGATCGGCCCCGCGGCGAGGGTCCCGTCGCGCCACTGGATCGAGTCGCCCGAGTCCTTCCAGCCCTGGTTGGCCAGCCCGCGGCCGGTGCTGTCGACGTAGGAGAGGAAGCCGTCGGCGCTCGCGGCGCGGCGGATCCACCCCATCGCGGCCCCCAGCGCGGGAAGGAGTTCGCGGACCTCGGTCTCCGGCATCCCGTGCGCGGCCGCATCGACGAGGAGGCACACCCACAACGCGGTCGCGTCGACCGTGCCGTAGTAGAGCGGCGGGAGCACGATGCCTTCGCCCGGCATCCGCAACTCGCCCGCGCGCAGCTCGTGCGGGATCTTGCCCGGCTCCTCCTCCGTGTCGGGGTCGTCGGTCGTGCCCTGCAGTCGCGCGAGCACGCGCAGAGTGGACGCCGCGAGCCCGACGTCGACCGACAGGAGCATGCGCGCGGCCCACAGTGAGTCGCGGCCGAACAGCGTCAGGAACCACGGCGCGCCCGCCGCGAGGAACGCGTCGTCGGGGTGGTCAGGGAGCGCGAGCCGCAGCGCGGCGAGGTCGGCGAGAGCGGCCGGCACCCAGCGCGCCAGGCGCGGATCCAGTCCGTCGGTCGGCACGAACCAGGATGCCGGCGCCGCGGGCCGGACGACGAGACCGGGATCGTCGAGCTCGGCGCTCCACGCGACCGACGTCGTGCCGCCGGGTTCGACGCGGACGGTCCACGACACCTCGAGTCCGTCGCCGTCGATCCGCCACACGCCGTCGGGGGAGGACACCGAGAAGGATGCCGCGTCCGCGCGGACGCGAGCGCCGGCGTCCGTCGGCTCTGCGGTCCACTCGTGCGCGTCGGCGGAGCCGGCCTTGACGTCCTGCAGCGGGCGGAAGTCCGGCGCGAGCCGCAGCGTGAGCGGTGCCTCGATCGCGTTCTCCGTGACCGAAGCCACGGTCACCGTCTCGGAGAGGCGTCCCGCCTGCACCGTGCGCACGCGCGTCAGCCGGACGTGGGGATCCGGCGACGGGTCGTCGATGCCCCTCGTCACGGCGTCGAACACGACGGTCGAGGCATCCTCGGCGCTCACGGAGATCGCCTCGGGGACCTCGCCGCCGCAGCGCAGCGCGAGACTGCGGATGAAGCGACGGTCTCCGTGGTAGACCCCGTCGATCGCCTCGGTCATGTCGCCGCTCGCCCGCGACCACGCCTGGGTGGGCGCGCTCAGGGCGATCGCGGCATCGTGCAGGAAAGGCTGCCGGCCGTGCGTCATCCCTTGACCGCTCCTTCGCTCGTGTTCATGATCCGCTTCTGGAAGATGAAGAACAGCACCGCCACGGGGATCGTCATGAGGGCTGCGGCGGCGAGCTTCAGCGGGTACTGGGTGCCCTGACTGAGCTGGCCCGAGGCGAGGGATGCCACGCCCTTGGTCAGCGTGGTGAGCGCCGGCGACTGCGTCGAGACGATGAAGTGGCTGAGCTCGTTCCACGATCCCTGGAAGGACAGGATCACGATCGTGATGAGCGCCGGCCGGGCCATCGGCAGCACGACGGACCAGAACACGCGGAACGAGCCGGCGCCGTCGATGCGCGCCTGCTCCTCGACCTCGACGGGTATCGATTCGAAGAAGTTCTTCATGATGAACACGCCCGCGGCGTCGACGAGGAGAGGCAGGATCATCCCCGCGTACGAGTCGTAGAGCCCCAGCTGGTTGAGCACGAGGAACTTCGGGATCAGCAGGACGACGGTCGGCACGGCCATCACGCCGACGACGATCGCGAACACCACGCCGCGTCCGCGGAACCGCAGTCGCGCCAGTGCGTACCCGGCGAGCGACACGAAGAAGACCCGGCCCACCGTCACGCAGATCGTGACGACGGCGGAGTTCGCGAACCAGAGCGGGAAGTCGCTGTGCAGGAACAGGCGCTCGTAGGCGGCGATCGTGAACGTCTGCGGCAGCAGCGAGACCGGGTCGCTCGCGGCCTCGGCCTCGGTCTTGAACGACGTGGCGACCTGGACGAGGAACGGGTAGACGTACAGGACCGTGATGAGCGCGAGCATCGCGTAGAGCAGCACCTGGCCGGTGGCGCTGCGCACCGTGACCCGGCGGCGGTGTCGCCCGCGCGATGGCGGCGCGGGCGTCCCCATCGCCGACTCGACCACCTGCATCTCGGCGCGGGTGATGGCGGGATCGGTCACGAGCGGACCCCCTTCGGCTGGTAGGCGCGGATGCGTCGCTTCGAGACCGGACGATCGCGCAGCGCCCAGCGCTGGAAGATCGTGAACGCGATGATGATGACGAACAGGATGAACGCGATGGCGGCGCCCATACCCCAGTCCTGGTTCTGGAACGCCGACGTGTAGGAGAGGTACGCGGGCGTCACCGTGGTCTTGGCAGGGCCGCCCTTGGTCCCGGTGTAGATCTGGTCGAACACCTGCCAGCACCCGATCAGCCCGAGCGTGATGACGGTGAAGAGGGTGGGCCGCAGCTGGGGGAGCGTGATCCGCCAGAACCGCTGCCATCCGTTCGCACCGTCCATGAGTCCGGCCTCGGTGAGCTCGTAGCCGATGTTCTGGAGTGCGGCGATGAACAGCAGCATGAACGTGCCGCTCGTCGTGAACACGGCCAGGAGGATGAGGGCGCACATGGCGACAGACGGGCCCGCCCACCACTCCCACCACGAGATGCCGAGGAAGGTGTTGTGCACCATCCAGTCGGGCCCGTTGGCGATGCCGACCTTTCCAAGAGCGACGTGGATGATCCCGCGGGGATCGTTGAACCAGTTGTGACCGGTGCCGCCGAGGCCCTGGATGATCCCGTTGACCGGACCGGCGAAGGAGAACAGGAACAGCCACAGCACCGTGATCGCGACCGAGCTCGTCACCGAGGGGAAGTAGAACGCGGTGCGGAAGAATCCACGGGCGCGCAGGATGCGGCGGCTGACGAGCACCGCGAGGAAGAGGGACAGCGCCGTCTGCAGCGGCACGACGAGGACGACGTACCACGCGTTGTTGCGCAGCGCGGTGCCGAAGTCGCGCTCCTGGAGTCCGCCCCCGGTCGTGATCTGGGCGTAGTTGTCGAGGCCGATGAACTTGACGCCGGGGGCGAGAGGGCTCCCGCGCCCGCTCCAGTCGGAGAAGCTCACCCACAGTGCCATCAGCACCGGGATCAGCAGGAAGATCCCGAGGATCAGGATGACGGGCAGGACGAACAGCCAGCCCGCCGCCCCCTCGCCCCGGTGGATCCCGCGGGAACGGGATCCACCGGGGGAGGGCGCGGAGGCCCGCTTCCCCGCCGTGTCGACGGTCGAGGTCATGGCGCTACTTGACGATCGCCTCGAGGTTGGACTGGACCGACTCCAGGATCGCCTTCGGATCGCCCGTCTTCAGCCCCTCGAGCTGGGAGTTGAAGTCGGTGACCACGTCGGCCGAGCCCTTGGTGGTCGGGACGCCCTGCGCGTAGTCCGCACCGGTGAGGAACGGCACCAGCGCCGAGTTGTCGGACTTCCAGGTGTCGGCCGCCGACTGCACGGACGGCATCGGGCCGAACGCCTTCGAGAACGCCAGCTGCTGCTTCGCGGTGGTCAGGTACTCGATGAGGTCGAGGGCCGCCTTCTGGTTCGGGCTGTCTGCGGCCATGCCCCAGCAGTTCGTGAACTGGAGCGTGCCCTTGCCCTTCGGGCCGGCGGGGAGCTCGGCGACCTTGTACTTCACGTTCGGGAAGTCGCTCTGCAGGCCACCCGTGATCCAGTTGCCCTCGATCGTCATCGCGCCGAGCTGCTTGCCGAAGGCCTCGCCGCCCCAGCCCGCGCCGACGTCCTTCGCGTAGGCGAAGGTGCCGTCCTTGAGGTGCTGCTGGACGTAGGTGAGCGCCTCGACGTTCGCGTCGCTGTTCGCCTCGGCCTTCTTCCCGTCAGCCGACACGAGCCGTCCGCCGGCCTGGGCCATGAACGCGCCGATCCGCGCATACTCGCCGCCGAACACGAGCCCCTTGGTCGTTCCGGTCGTGAGCTTCTTCGCGACGGAGGCGAGCTGGTCCCACGTGGTGGGGATGTCAGCGTCGGTGAGGCCGGCCTTGGTCCACAGGTCCGTGTTGATGATCAGCTGCAGCGTCGAGAAGTCCTTCGGCGCGCAGTAGAACTTGCCGTCGACGGTGAAGTTCTTCACGAGGGAGGGGTAGAAGTCGTCCTTGTTCTTGAGCATGTCGCCGTAGGCCTTGAGCGAGCCGTTGCTGGCGTAGCCGGCGATCTGGTCGGTCGACAGGTAGAAGACGTCGGGCGGGGTGCTCGCCGCGAAGCCCTGCGACAGCTGCTGCGCCAGGTCGGTCGCGGCGACGACCGATGCCTTCGTGCCCGACTCCTTCGACCACGCCGCCACGGCATCCTGCACCGCCTTCGTCTCGGCGTCGCCGCTCGACCCGATCATCACGGTCAGCGCCTTCTTCGACGACGTGAGGTCGCCGGCGCCGGAGCTGGATGTCCCGCCTCCGCTGAATCCTGAGCCGCAGCCCGTGAGCAGCAGGGCAGCGGCGGTGACCGTGCCTCCCGCCGCGAGCAGCGTCCGTGCTGTGTGTCGCTTCATCGCATCTCCTTCGATAACATCGGGACATCGTGGATTTGATCGTTCAAAATCCGTCGCCCACGATAGGCGATTTTGATCGTTCAAACAAGGGGATGGCAATCGCGCTAGAGTGCACTCGGCGACGAGGTCAGGGCGGGAGGATCCGATGGCGGCTCGACGGCCTGCCACGATCGAGGATGTGGCGCGCGAGGCGGGGGTGTCCCGACAGACGGTCAGCAACGTGCTGAACTCGCCCGCGATCGTCCGTGACGCGACGCGCGAGCGCGTCCGTGCGGCGATCTCGCATCTGGGCTACGCGCCGCACGCCTCCGCCCGCCGCCTGCGCACGCGGCGCAGCTCGACGATCGGCGTCCATCTCGATCCGTACGCGGGCGGGATCTCCGGCGTCGTGCTCGACCGGTTCGTGCACGCCTTGACGGAGGACGCGAGCGCGCGCGGGCTGCGCGTGCTCCTGTACGCGGCGCGGTCGCCGGAGGAGGAGATCCACCGGATGGGCGAGCTCATGGACGGCGGCGACATCGACGCGGTCGTGGTCTCCGGGACCTTCCACGGCGACCCGCGCACCGAGTGGCTCGTCGCGCGGGAGCTTCCGTTCGTCTCGTTCGGGCGCCCGTGGGGTGCCGACGACTTCGACAGCCCCGCGCACCTGTGGGTGGACGTCGACGGCGCCGCGGGCACCCGCGCCGCCACCCGGTTCGTGCGCGATCGGGCCGGATCCCGCATCGCGTTCCTCGGCTGGCCCGCCGGGTCCGAGACCGGCGACGACCGCGAGCGCGGCTGGCGCGAGGCGATGCACGAGGCCGGCGACGCCGGTCCCCGTCTGGTCGCGGAGGAGCGGGTCGCCCTCGCACGCGAGGTCGCGGCACGTGCGCTGCAGGAGCACGAGCTGGACGCGATCGTGTGCGCGAGCGACTCGCTCGCGATCGGCGCCCACCTCGCCGCCGTCGCGGCCGGCCGCACCTCGCTGCAGATCACCGGCTTCGACAACACGCCGGCCGTCGAGGCGCTCGGGCTCACGAGCGTCGAGCAGCTGCCCGAGCGCGTCGCCGCGGGCGCCCTCGACCTGTTGATCGGTGCGGGCGGCGCGATCGAGCAGCGCTCGGCCTTGCCGGGCGAGGCGCACGTCCTCGTCGAGCCGCGGCTCGTCGTCCGCTAACGGCCGCCGCGGATGCGGCGTTCCAGCTCGACGGCCGTCCGCCGCACGGCGTCGACGAGCCGCGGGCGATCCACCGGGTCGTCCTCCGGCCAGGTCACCGCGATCGCGGCGACGGGCCACTCGGCATGGTCGCGGACGGCGACCGCGACCGAGCGCAGGCCCGGGCTCACCTCCCCGTCCTCGGCGGCGTGGTCGTTCGCGCGCGTCTCCCGCAGGACTTCGCGCAGCTCGGCCGGGCGGCGCGGACCGCGACCGGTGCGATCGGCGAAGGCCGCGGCATCCGGATACAGGGCGCGCACCTGCTCCCGCGGGAGCGCGGCGAGCATCGCGCGCCCGGTCGCCGTGAGGTGCGCGGGCAGCCGGACCCCGACCTCCGTGACGAGCGCGGGACGGCGGGGCGCGCGCTCCTCCACGATGTACAGCACGTCGCGCCCCGCCATCACCGCGAGGTGCGCGCTCTCGCCGGTGCGATCGGCGAGGGCGGCCACGAGCGGACGGCCGACGCGGGCGAGCGGCTGCTGACGCGCGTATCCGCCCGCCAGCTCGAAGGCCGCCGTTCCGAGCCCCCAGCGGCGCTCGCCCGGGACGTGCACCGCGAAACCGTGCTCCTGCAGGGCGGCGAGGAGGAAGTACACCGTCGAGCGGGGGATGCCGAGCTGGGTCGCGAGCGTGCCCGCGGCGACGGGCCCGGGCTGGCGGGCGAGGTAGCCCAGAATCCGCAGCGTCTGATCGGCGGCCGGCACCTGAGGTTTGTCTGGCATATCAGACACAGGATGCCACGAACCCCTGTCGCGCACGAGGGGCGGGGTGTGGAATCGACGCATGACCACCGCAGACCGCCCCGCGCCCGTCGTCCTCGGTGCGGCCCCTCTCGGTCCCGACGAGGTCGTCGCCGTCGCCCGGCACGGTGCGACCGTGGCGATCGATCCCGGCGCCCTGGACCGCGTCGCACGGACGCGCGCACTGGTCGAGGCGCTCGCCGACGACCCGGTCCCGCACTACGGGATCTCGACCGGCTTCGGCGCGCTGGCGACGACGTTCATCGCGCCCGAGCGCCGCAGGCAGCTCCAGGCGAGCCTGATCCGCTCGCACGCCGCGGGCACGGGTGCCGAGGTGGAGACCGAGGTCGTGCGCGCCCTCCAGCTCCTGCGGCTCCAGACCCTCGCGACCGGTCATACCGGGGTGCGTCCGGTGGTCGTGGAGACGTACGCCGCGATGCTCGATGCCGGAATCACGCCGATCGTGCGCGAGTACGGCTCTCTCGGCTGCTCGGGGGATCTCGCGCCGCTCGCCCACCTCGCCCTCGCGGCGATGGGCGAGGGGGAGGTGCGGGTCGTCGATCCGGTCACGGGTGTCGCGTCGGAGCCGATCCCGGCCGCGGACGCGCTGGCCGCGGCATCCATCCCGCCCCTCGAGCTCGTCGAGAAGGAGGGGCTCGCGCTCATCAACGGCACGGACGGCATGCTCGGGATGCTGCTGCTCGCCATCCACGACCTGGACGTGCTGCTCACCACGGCCGACCTGGCGGCGGCGATGTCGATCGAGAGCCAGCTGGGGACCGACGCCGTCTTCGCCGCCGACCTGATGGCGCTGCGCCCCCAGGTCGGGCAGGCGGCGTCCGCCGGCCACCTCCGCGCCTTCCTCGCCGGCTCCCCGATGGTCGCCAGCCACAAGGGTCCCGAGGACAAGCGCGTGCAGGACGCCTACTCGCTGCGCTGCACGCCCCAGGTGCACGGTGCGGCCCGGGACACGGTCGACCACGCACGCCTGGTCGCCGCGCGCGAGCTCGCCGCGGCCGTCGACAATCCGGTCATCACGGCCGACGGCCGGGTCCGGTCGAACGGCAACTTCCACGGCGCGCCGATCGCCTACGTACTCGACTTCCTGGCCATCGCGACGGCCGACCTGGCATCGATCTCCGAGCGGCGCACCGACCGCGCGCTTGACGTCGCGCGCAGCCACGGGCTGCCGCCCTTCCTCGCCGACGAGGTCGGGGTCGACTCCGGGCTGATGATCGCGCAGTACGCCGCGGCCGGGATCGTCTCCGAGCTGAAGCGGCTCGCGGTCCCGGCATCCGTCGACTCGATCCCGTCCTCCGCGATGCAGGAGGACCACGTGTCGATGGGGTGGGCGGCGGCGCGCAAGCTCCGCCGGGCCGTCGACGGACTCGCCCGCGTGCTGGCGATCGAGCTGATCACCGGGGCTCGCGCGCTCGATCTGCGCGCGCCGCTGTCCGCAGGCCCGGCCACCGGGGCAGCGCGGGACCTGATCCGCACGGTCGCGGCGGGTCCGGGACCCGACCACTTCGTGAGTCCGGACATCGAGGCCGTGACGGCGCTCGTCGTGTCTGGCGCCGTCCGGGATGCCGCGCTGGGCGCTGCATCGCGAGGAGATACGACACCACCACCGACCCATCAGGGAGGCACCCCATGAGCCATGACCCGATCCGCGCCCCGCGCGGCGCCGAGCGCACCGCGAAGAGCTGGGGCGCCGAGGCGGCCAAGCGGATGCTGATGAACAACCTCGATCCGGAGGTCGCCGAGCATCCGGAGGACCTCGTCGTCTACGGCGGGACGGGCCGGGCGGCGCGCTCCTGGGAGGCGTTCGACGCGATCGTCCGCACGCTCGACGAGCTGGAGCCGGACGAGACGCTCCTCGTGCAGTCCGGCAAGCCCGTCGGCGTCTTCCGCACCCACGAATGGGCGCCGCGTGTGCTCATCGCGAACTCGAACCTCGTGGGGGACTGGGCGACGTGGCCCGAGTTCCGGCGTCTCGAGGCGCTCGGGCTGACCATGTACGGCCAGATGACGGCCGGCTCGTGGATCTACATCGGCACGCAGGGCATCCTCCAGGGCACCTACGAGACGTTCGCGGCGGTCGCGCGGTCGCTGGGTCGCACCTCGCTCGCAGGGACGCTCACCCTCACCGGCGGATGCGGCGGCATGGGCGGCGCGCAGCCGCTCGCCGTCACCCTGAACGAGGGGGCGGTGCTCATCGTCGACGTGGACGAGTCGCGCCTCGCACGACGGGTCGCGCACGGCTATCTCGACGAGTACACGACCGATCTCGACGCGGCCGTCACGCGCGTCCTCGCCGCGAAGGACGCCGGCGCCGCGCTCTCCGTGGGTGCCGTGGGCAACGCGGCGGAGGTGTTCCCCGAGCTCCTCGCCCGCGGCGTGCCGATCGACATCGTGACCGACCAGACCAGCGCGCACGATCCGCTCGCCTACCTCCCGGTGGGCGTGCCGTTCGACCGCTGGCGGGAGGAGGCCGAGCGCGACCCCGAGGGCTTCACCGCCCGCGCGCGCGGCAGCATGGCCAAGCAGGTCGCGGCGATGGTGGGATTCCAGGATGCCGGGGCCGCCGTCTTCGACTACGGCAACTCCATCCGGCGGGAGGCCGAGCTCGGCGGATTCGGTCGCGCGTTCGAGTTCCCCGGATTCGTCCCCGCCTACATCCGCCCGCTCTTCGCCGAGGGGAAGGGGCCGTTCCGCTGGGTCGCGCTCTCCGGGGATCCCGAGGACATCGCCAAGACGGATCGCGCCGTGAAGGAGCTCTTCCCCGATGACGTCGCGCTGCACCGCTGGCTCGACAAGGCGGCCTCGGCGGTCCACTTCGAGGGGCTCCCTGCCCGGATCTGCTGGCTCGGGTACCAGGAGCGCCATCTCGCGGGGCTCCGGTTCAACGAGATGGTCGCGTCGGGGGAGCTGTCCGCCCCGATCGTGATCGGCCGGGACCACCTGGACTCCGGGTCCGTCGCGTCGCCGTACCGGGAGACCGAGGCGATGGCGGACGGATCGGACGCGATCGCCGACTGGCCGCTGCTGAACGCCCTCCTCAACACCGCGAGCGGTGCCTCGTGGGTCTCGATCCACCACGGCGGCGGCGTCGGCATCGGCCGCAGCATCCACGCCGGCCAGGTGACCGTCGCCGACGGGTCGGCGCTCGCGGCGGAGAAGCTCGCGCGCGTGCTCGTCAACGACCCGGGCTCCGGGGTCATGCGGCACGTGGACGCCGGCTACGAGCGGGCCGCCGACGTCGCCCGCGAGCGGGGTCTCACCATCCCGATGCTGGACCGCTGACGTGACGGTCCGAGCGAGACTGGACGAGATCGCCGACATCGGGCGCGACCCGGTGCGCGGCGGCTACTCGCGGCACCTGCTCGACGACGCCGATCTCGCCCTGCGCGCGTGGTTCCACCGTTCGGCGGCCGAGCTGGGTCTCGACGTCGAGCGCGACGGGAACGGCAATCTCTGGGCGTGGTGGGGTGCGCAGGGTCCGGATGCGGTGGCCACCGGCAGCCACCTCGACTCCGTGCCGGGGGGTGGCGCCTACGACGGACCCCTGGGTGTCGCGAGCGCGTTCGAGGCGGTCGCCCAGCTGCAGGCATCCGGATGGACGCCCGCCCGGCCGATCGCCGTCGTGGCGTTCAGCGAGGAGGAGGGCAGCCGGTTCGGGCTGCCGTGCCTCGGGACGCGGCTTATGGTGGGCGCGGTGCCGGCGGTCACGGTGCGGGCTCTGGCCGACGGCGACGGACGGACCATCGACGACGTGTGGTCCGCTGCAGGCTGGGATCCTCGGGGGATCGGACCTGATCCGGATCGCGTCGCCCGGCTGGGCGCCTTCGTCGAACTGCACGTCGAGCAGGGTCGTGACCTGGAGGATCGGGGCGCCCCGCTCGGCACGGCGTCGGCGATCATTCCGCACGGACGGTGGCGCCTGACGATCGACGGCGAGGGGAACCACGCCGGCACCACGCCGATCGCCGACCGCCGCGATCCCGTCGTCGCGCTCGCGGCCGTCGTCACCGCCGCGCGCGCGACCGCGGTGGCCGCGGGACCGTCGGCCCGCGCCACGGTGGGCAGGCTCGCGGTGACGCCGAACGGGACGAACGTGATCGCCTCCCGCGTCGAGGCGTGGCTCGACATCCGCGCCGCGACCGACGACGCGGTCCGCGCCCAGCTCGCCGCGACCATCGCGCGGGCCGAGGAGGGAGTCGTGGCGGAGGGCTGCACGCTGTCGGTGGCGGAGGAGTCGTTCTCCCCCCGCGTGGACTTCGACGAGGCCCTCACCGCACGGATCGGGGACGTGCTCGGCGGGGTGCCGACGATCCCCACCGGCGCGGGACACGACGCGGGCATCGTGGCCCCGTACGTGCCGACCGCGATGATCTTCGTGCGCAACCCCACCGGCGTATCCCACGCTGCGGGCGAGGCGGCGCGCGACGAGGACGGCGAGGCGGGCGCGGCCGGGCTGGCGGCCGTCCTGCGCGACCTCGCGGGACGGTCGTGAAGGTCGCGCCGGGCTAGCGGTCCCCGCGGGGCACGTCGAGGTCCCATCCGAGAGGGTCGACGGCGTCCACGATCTCCCAGTCGTCGTCCGCCCACGAGAACGTCGCCACCGCGCAGGTCGGCATGTGCGCGATCCGGCCTCGTGAGAGCGTCGCGGCGAGGTCCGCGATGCCCGGATTGTGCGCCACGAGGAGGACGGCGGACGCACCCGCCGTCCCCGCCTCCTCGACCGCGTCGAGCAGCGTCGTCGCCGACGCGGCGTACAGCCGTCGCTCGAGCCGGGGTACGCGCCCGAACACGGTGCCGAAGGCGCGCGCGGTCGAGGACGCCCGCTCCGCCGTCGACGACACGATGACGTCGGGGGCGAACCCGGTGGCGACCAGTCGCCGGGCCATCACGGGTGCGTCGCCCTCACCCCGCGTGTTCAGGGGCCGATCGTGGTCGGCGATGCCGTCGTCTGACCAGTCGGACTTGGCGTGGCGGACGAGCGCGAGGCGGATCATCCCCCCAGCATGGCGCGACGATCGGTGCGCGGGTAGCCCGGATCCCGGCCGGGCCTGCGTCACACCGACACGTACACCCACGCGGGACGACCGCTCGCGAGCGTCACCGCGATGCGCCGGTACAGCGCGACCTCGTACTCGTCCGCCGCCTCCAGCTCGTCCTCGGTGATGTGCAGCGCCACGCCGACCACCCGATCGCGGGGGCTCCCCGTGGGGCGCACGATCGGGTGGACGCCCGACCCGGAGAGCTCCACCACCCGCTGGTCCTCGATCTCGACGTAGTCCACGGTGTACCCCGGGAGCGAGTCATCCTCGCCCGCCACGAGGCGTCCGAACGTGTCGAGCTGGACCTCCGGCTGCTGGAGCGTGCCGTAGGTGAACAGGATCTGGTCCGCGGGGGAGTCGGCCACGCGATCAGAGTACCGGCGCGCCGCCGCTCAGGTGCCGAGCAGAGCCGTGGCGATCGAGAAGATCGCGAGACCCGCGAGCGCGCCGACGATCGTGCCGTTGAGGCGGATGTACTGCAGGTCGCGCCCGACCATCAGCTCGATCTTCTCGGTGGTCTCGGCCGGATCCCACCGCTCCACGGTGTCGGTGATGATCGAGGCGATGTCGTGCCGGTAGCGGTCGACGAGGAAGACCGCCGCGTCGCTCACCCACGTGTCGACGCGGCGCTGCAGCGCGGCATCCGTCATGAGCCGCTCGCCGATCTCGGAGAGAGCGCTCGACGCGCGCCGGCGCAGGCCGCTCTCCGGGTCGCCGAGCGCGGAGAGCAGTCCCGTCTTGACCGTGTTCCAGGCCTCGCCGGCCAGTTCCCGCACGCGCGGGCTGTCGAAGACGGCGACCTTCGCGTCCTCGAGCCGCCCGATGGTCGCCGGATCGTGCTGCAGGTTCTCGGCCAGGCGCTCGAGATACCCGTCGATCGCGTGGCGGGCAGGGTGGTCGGGGTCCGCGCGCACCGCCGCGATGAAGGTCACGGCCTCCTTGTAGACGGTGTCGTCGACGAAGCGGTGGGCGACGCGGGGGACCCACGACGGCAGCCGTCGCGACACGAGCCCCTCGAACGACGCGCGGTTGCCCTCCAGCCACGCGGCGATGCTGTCGGCGGCGAGATCGACCGCGTGGTGGTGGGCGCCGGATGCGACCACCCGCGTCAGCCAGCCGCCGAGGGGCGGCCCCCACGCGGGGGCGATCAGGTGCTCGCGCGCCAGGTCCTCGAGCACCGACCGGACGTCGTCGTCGCTGAGCGCGCGCAGCACCCCTGACGCCATGGCGGATGCCTCGACCGTGACCCGCTCGGCGTGCGCCGGGTCCGCGAGCCAGGCGCCCAGCCGCGACGCGATCGCGGTCGACTCGAGCTTCGTGCGGACGACGTCGCCGGAGAGGAAGTTCGTCTCGACGAACTCCCCGAGCGTGCGACCGATCTCGTCTTTGCGGTTCGGGATGATCGCGGTGTGCGGGATCGGCAGCCCCAGGGGCCTCCGGAACAGCGCCGTCACCGCGAACCAGTCCGCGAGCGCGCCGACCATGCCGCCCTCGGCCGCGGCGCGGACGTACGCGAGCCATGGATACCGGCCCTGGAGCGCGAAGGAGACGACGAACACGACCGCGAGGACGAGCAGCGCCGCGAGCGCGATCGTCTTCATCGTGCGCAGGGCGCGACGGCGCTCCTGATCCGCGGGGCTCAGCAGAGCCGTCGGTGTGCGCGCCATCCGGCCATACTCGCACGGCCCGCTGTACGGCACTCAGGTCCTGCGGGCGCGTAGCCTGGCGGGGTGATCGACGACATCAAGAAGCGGGCGCTGCATCGGACCGCGATCCTCGAGGGACAGCTGCGCGGGCTCGCGAAGATGATCGAGAACGAGGACTACTGCATGGACATCATCGGCCAGTCCCGCGCGATCCGGAAGGCGCTCGAGTCGCTCGACCGGCTCCTGCTGGAGAACCACCTGCGCACGCACGTCACCGACATGTTCGAGCACGGCGGC
>Ga0209930_1003395_pt1 | contig 15974 bp, 13 predicted proteins | sample ThiBiot_500_biof_2_FD_183948 | JGI IMG/M metagenome (GOLD analysis project Ga0209930, IMG submission 183948) | Wastewater bioreactor microbial communities from Cape Town, South Africa - Thiocy_cont_500_biof (SPAdes) | ecosystem: Engineered > Bioreactor > Thiocyanate-remediating >... | reverse complement strand
CCGGCCACAAGTTCATGGTTGTTGTGATCTCGACGTTGGTCTTGAAGCTCATGTTCACGAGCCAGTAGATCGGCAGCAGCAGGAACACGAGGAAGAGCAGCATGATCAGCTGTCTGCCGGGCAGGGGGTAGATCATGGCTTTCCTCCACTCTGCCCTTGATCGCGGTCGTGATCGGCGCCGGCATTGGTCATCACGGTGAAGAAGGCCCAGCACACGATGATGATGATCAGCATGTAGACGATCGACATGGCGGCGGCCTTGCCGAGGTCGAACTGGCCGAGTGCCAGCTTGACGAGCTCGATCGAAAGGAAGGTCGTCGAATTGCCTGGCCCGCCGCCGGTTACGACGAAGGGTTCGGTGTAGATCATGAAGGAGTCCATGAAGCGCAGCAGGGCGGCGATCACCAGGACATGGCGCATCTTGGGGAACTGGATGGCTGTGAACACCGCCCAGCGCGAGGCGCCGTCGATGCTGGCGGCCTGGTAATAGGCGTCGGGGATCGACTTCAGGCCGGCATAACAGAGCAGCGCCACCAGGCTCGACCAGTGCCAGACATCCATGACGACGATGGTCACCCAGGCATCGATCGGATCGGCGACGTAGTTGTAATCGAGGCCCAGCCGGTTGAGTGCCCAGCCAAGCAGGCCGATGTCGCTGCGGCCGAAGATCTGCCAGATCGTGCCGACCACGTTCCAGGGGATCAACAGCGGCAGCGCCAGCACGACCAGCGAGAAGGCGACACCTTTGCCGGCCCTCGGCATGGCCAGTGCCACCACGATACCCAGCGGAATTTCGATCGCCAGCACGATGGCGGAAAAGATCAGGTTGCGCCAAAGCGAGGCGAAGAAGCGTCCGCCCAGCTCGGTCGATGGATCGAGCAATTCCTGGTACCAGCCGACCCCGTTCCAGAAGAACTTGTTGTTGCCGAACGTGTCCTGCACCGAATAGTTGACCACGGTCATCAGCGGAATGATCGCGGAGAAGGCGACCAGCACGAAGACGGGCAGGACCAGGAACCAGGCCTTCTGGTTGGGGATCTTCTCCATCACACTTCCCCTTCGACGCGCTGTCCTTCGATGAGGTGGGAGTCTGCATAGACGTGGATCTGGGCCGGGTCGAACTGCAGCCCGACCTCGTCCCCCACCGGTACGCCGCGCGGGACGCGTGCGGCCACCCGCTGCTCACCCAACCGGACATGGGCAAAGCGGCTGCGGCCGAGATCGTCGACACGGTCGACTTTCGCCGTGGCAAGATCTGGCGCAGGCGGCGCTACACTCACGAATTCGGGGCGGATGCCGACCTCGATCCGCGCCTTGGCGGGCAGAGTCGTATAGCTGCGAGCGAGTGCGAGGGTGCGACCGGCGACCTCCGCCCGCCGACCCTCGACCCGGGCCGGCAGGATGTTCATGCCGGGAGAGCCGATGAAGTAGCCGACGAAGGTGTGCGACGGCCGGGCAAAGAGTTCCTCCGGCGTGCCGATCTGCACGACGGCGCCGTCGTACATGACGACGACGGTGTCGGCGAAGGTCAGCGCCTCGGTCTGGTCGTGCGTCACATAGATCATGGTGAGGTCGAGCGCGCGGTGCAGCACCTTGAGCTTGGAGCGCAGCTCCCATTTCAGCGCCGGATCGATCACCGTCAGCGGCTCGTCGAACAGGATGGCCGCCACGTCGGCGCGCACCAGGCCGCGCCCGAGCGAGATCTTCTGCTTGGCGTCGGCCGACAGCCGGTTCGCCCGACGGCGGAGGTCGGGCGTGAGGTCGAGCAGTTCGGCGATCTCGCCGACACGCCTGTCGATCTCGGCGCGGCCGAGGCCACGATTCTTCAGGGGAAAGGCCAGGTTCTCGCCGACCGTCATGGTGTCGTAGATGACCGGGAACTGGAACACCTGGGCGATGTTACGTTGCTGGGTGGTGAGTGCGCCGACATCCTTGCCGTCGAACAGCACCTTGCCGTGCGACTGGCGGACGATGCCGGAGATGATGTTGAGCAGGGTGGTCTTGCCGCAGCCCGACGGGCCGAGAAGCGCATAGGCACCACCCTGACGCCAGGTCATGGAGATGGGGTTGAGTGCGAACACGGGGGCGCCCGCGGCATCGCTACCGTAGGTGTGGGCGAGGTCGACGAGGTCGATGCGGGCCATGTCGATGCCTCAATCGGCCGCCGGCGCGGCGACCAGGAGGCCGGCGCGGTCGAAAACGAAGAGATCGCCGGGATCGAGGGCGGCCTGGACCTTGGTACCGGGCGCGTATTCCTGGACGCCGGGCAGGACCACGACCCAGTTCGTGCCGTTGCGCACGAGATGGATGAAGCTCTCGGAACCCGTGATCTCCGTCAGCGCGACCGTCGTCGGGAAGAGGTGATAGCCCGCGGTGTTGCCGTCGAGGCGGAGCTGATGTGCGCGAAAGCCGACGCGGTAGGGGCCGTCACCCAATCCGGCATAGAGGCCGTCGGCAACCGCAGGCTCGCCGTTGTCGTAGTGAATGGTGCCGTCCTTCTTTTCGATGTCGACCGTATTGAGCGGCGGATCGGAGAACAGCTGGGCGACGCGCAGGCTGTCGGGACGCCGATAGACGCTGGGCGTGTCGCCGTCCTGCAAGGCGCGCCCTTCGGACAGGCAGATCGTGCGGCCTCCCAGCAGCAAGGCCTCCGAGGGCTCCGTGGTCGCATAGACGAAGATGGCACCGGAATTCTCAAAGATGCGCGGCAGCTCGGCACGCAGCTCCTCGCGCAGCTTGTAGTCGAGGTTGGCCAGCGGCTCGTCGAGCAGAACCAGGTCGGCGCCCTTCACCAGGGCGCGGGCGATCGCGGTGCGCTGCTGCTGGCCGCCCGACAGCGCGAGTGGGGTGCGGTCGAGATAGGGCTCCAGCCGCAGGAGCCTGGCGGCATCGCGCACCCGCCGGTCGATCTCCTCCTGGGGCCGGCGCTGGACACGCAGCGGCGAGGCGATGTTCTCGAAGACCGTGAGCGAGGGATAGTTGATGAACTGCTGGTAGACCATCGCCACTGAGCGCCTGCGCACGTCGACGCCGGTGACGTCGCGATCGTCGACGATCACCTTGCCGCGGTCCGGCACGTCGAGACCCGCCATGGCGCGCATCAAGGACGTCTTGCCGGAAAGCGTCGGCCCCAGCAGCACGTTCAGGCTGCCACGGCCGAGCGACAACGATATGTCCCGCAGATAGGCCTGGCCACCGCGTGCGATCGACATGTTTTCGAGGCGCAGCGTCATGGCGCACCCGTCAAGACGCCACCCGGTGGCGCGCGGTTCGGTATGCAACCATAAGTAACGCGATCGGCGAAGATAGGATCGTCGACAGACATCAAAGTCCGTTCCCCCTATTTTCGATTTTTCTTCGCTTCTTGCCTTGAACGAACGCTAAGTAGCTATGCGAGGCGACACAAGGGCGAGCTTCGAAAACAATGTGAATGGTCGAGAGGCGTGATCGCAGTGCTTACGCAATGGTTGCGCTGACATCACCTTTCATCGGAACTGTCTCGACGACCTTCACGGAATGCTGGCTGCAGATGGACCGCAACCGGTACGATGGCAGATGGTCTGTGACGAAGGTCTGGACCTGCGAGATGTGGCCGATCCGGACCGGCGCACTGCGCGAAAACTTCAGTCGATCGGCAACGAGGATCACGCGTCGCGCGTTCTCGATGATCGCCTGGCTGACCAGCACTTCGCGGTAATCGAAGTCGAGCAGCGCACCGTCCTCGTCGATCGCCGACGCGCCGATCACCGCGCTGTCGACCTTGAACTGGCGGATGAAGTCGACGGCGGCGGTGCCGACGATGGCGCCGTCGCTGCGTCGAACCGGGCCGCCGGCGACGACGACGTCGAAGCCGGGGCAGGGATAGAGTGTGCGCGCGACATTGAGGTTGTTGGTGATCACCAGCAGATCTTTGTGACCGGTCAGAGCTTGAGCGACTTCCTCGGTGGTCGTTCCGATGTTGATGAAGAGGGAGCTGCCGTCGGCAATCAGGGCGGCCGCCGCAAGGCCGATCGCGCGCTTTTCGTCGGCGGCGATCAGGCGACGAGCCTCGTAGGCGATGTTCTCGATGTCCGAGGCGATCACGGCACCGCCGTGAATGCGGCTGAGCAGCCGCCGTCCGCAAAGGTCGTTCAGATCTTTGCGGATCGTCTGCGGCGTCAGCGAGAACTTTTCGGCGAGACCGTCGACGCTTACCCGGCCCTGAACACGGGCCAGCGCCAGGATCTCCCGTTGTCGGGGGGTAGCCGGCTGCATCGCCGGAGAGCTTTGCGCCGATCGCGAGACGCCGCAAGAGCCCCGAGGCCCGGTGCCTGCCCTTGTTGCGAAGCCGCGAACCGGCCGGTGTTTCGCAAACGTCGATGTGCAGCATCGCGAGGATCCACTTGCGCTTGCCTTGCATCGTGGCTGACGTCCACGATGCATTCCGGTACCCATGGCCCCAGCCCTGGTGCTTCGAGCCTGCACAGCGGAAGGTAAAGATGAGCGCGCTTCTCAACGACGTCGAACTGGTCGATCGCATCCTCGCGCATGTCGACGCCAAGACGACGGACAAGGGCACGTCGGTGTGGCGCGAGCCGGCGGCGAACTATAGCTCGCCCGAACGCTTCGCCGCTGAAATGGAGGTGCTGCGTCGCGTGCCGATGGCCTTTTGCCCCTCGGCCGCCTTGCCGGAGCCGGGCTCGTACATTGCACGCACCACTGTCGGCAGGCCGCTTCTCGTCGTACGAGGTCTGGACGGCGTCGTTCGCGGGTTCCGCAATGCCTGCCGTCACCGCGGCATGAAGCTCGAAGAAGGCGAGGGCTGCAAGCGGGCGTTCGCCTGCCCCTATCATGCCTGGACCTACGGTCTCGACGGCACGCTGCGCCATGTGCCGGGCGAAGAGGGATTTCCGGGGCTGAACAAGGACGAGCATGGGCTCGTCCCCGTGGCAGTGCAGGAGAGGGGCGGTCTCGTCTTCGTGACGCAGGATGCGCCGCTGTCCGATGGTGCCTTGCCGGAGGTGCCGGACCTCCTGCCATCCGATTACGTTCTGTTCAACAAGCTCGAGTTCGACGACGAGGCCAACTGGAAGGTGATCGGTGAGACTTCCATGGAGGGCTACCACATCAAGGCGCTCCACAATCAGTCCTTCTTTCCCTACGGCTACGACAACCTGAACGTGGTCGAACTGCATGGCCGCAATTCACGCATTGTCTTTCCATTTCGGCGCATCGAGAAATTGCGCCAGATGCCGCGCGAAGCGTGGAACGTTCAGGGACGTCTTACCGACGTGTATCAGCTCTTCCCCAATACCCATGTCAGTTTCCTCTCCAGTCATGCCATGCTTGTCATTCTGGAGCCGGTGACGCCTTCGAAAACGCATTGGGTCGTCTATCAGCTTGCCCCGCGGATCAAGGACGGCAAGCCACTCGACATCGCCGAGGCGCGGCGCGACGCCAACTTCGTGCAAGACGCCGGTTTGACCGAAGACCGACAAGCCGCCCGGGCCATCCAGGAAGGGCTGACGTCGGGTGCCAACACGCACTTCACGTTCGGTCACTACGAGCAGGCGATCGGCCATTTCCATCGCCATCTGACGGAGCACGTAGAGAAGCTGGGGCGGGCTTCACCGTCCGCCTGACTTCGCGATGGCGCCATCCAGTCGCCGGGTGTATGAGTAACTCACCATCGCCCCCCAAGCTCCGGCTTGCGATGGCTGAGAGATGCGTGCGCTCCCGCCTCACCGGTGAAGACGCCCGCCTGGAAGACCGGCTCCTAGCCCCGTTCTGTTCCCGCTTTTCCTGATTTTGCCGATTGCCGGCGACGCGATCGTGCGTACGCCGAGTTGGCGGCCGCACGCGGCCGCGAAGGAATTCGCCATGAACGTTCCAAAAGACACCAAACCAATGATCTGGGGCGCCGTAATCGGTGCCGCTCTCTGCGCAACTGTCGGCTTTACCTGGGGCGGTTGGGTGACCGGCAGTACGGCCCGGAAGGAGGCGGTCGTCGCGGGGCAGAGTGCCACCGTCATCGCATTGGCGCCGTTCTGCGCCGAACGCTTCCGCGCGCAGGACGATGCCACGGCAAAATTGGCTGAGCTCACCAAGGCAAGCACGTGGGAGCGCAGTGCAGTCGTCGAGAAAAGCGGATTCGCCATGAAGCCCGGCACCAGGACCAACGATTCGGATATTGCCCGTGCCTGCGTCGATCTTCTGATGGCCCCGACAGCACCGAAGAGCTGAACCCAGGAACCGGACCCAAGAGCCGAACCCAAGAACCGGGCGGTGCGTGCGATGTCCACCGTCCGCTGCTAGGGCATTGAAGCATGACGCATCCGCCAGCAATCGTCGTAGGCGAGCTCCTGGCGCTACGCCGCTCCCTGCGAGGCACGAAGTGGGACAGCATCCATCTCGATCATTTCGTGCAGGTCCTTTGCCGCCTCGACGATGATCGGCATGGGTTCACCCTCGACGATCTGCACGCTATCGAGAATGCATGGGTTGGCGAACCGGGCGAAACCTGGTCCGGTGGCTTTGTCGTGCGGCTCAAGGATGGCAGCCGTGCGCACGTCGATGGCCGTGCCGGCCAGTCGCACTGGTCGGACGATTCCGACATCGAGGCCTGTTTGCTCGGTACTGGCGAACGCCAACCTGAATTGGGCTCCCGGTACGGCTGGCAGACTCATGTTTGGAACGAGGAGTTGGCGCGCACGCTCAACGAGTTTCTCGTCAGGTTCGCTGCCCAGCGCGGCCAGCTGCCGGAGGAGAGTTCCAGATGACCGACAAACCGATCGAGCTCGACCAGCACCGAGGGATGGCCGCTCAGAAAGCCACCGAATCCCGGCGACTGGTCGTTGAAGTCGAGGCGAACGAAAAGGCTTTGCAGCTGCATCACGACGAGATCGAGCTCCAGCTGATCGCGGCGCCGGCGGAGACTTGGCGAGAAGCGGCGGAGAAAGCGCGTTACGTCTTACGCCTTTACGTCGCCACTCTGGACGACCGCGACACCCAACACCATTCCCTGGTCACGGCGATCCTGGCCGACTTCGAGCGCCTCGAGCGCGAGAGCTGAGAGCGCTGTTTGCGGCCAGCGCCGCAGTGGCGAAGCGATCTACCGATCCGGGCTGTGGAGAAGGATGCTCTGGGCAGATCCACCGGAAGGTCATCCGATCTCGGACATCGATTGCCGATCTTGGGTAGTCGTTCTGAACGGTTGGAAGAATTCGCATCGCAAGGTGCATGTCTGATCGAGCGTATTCCTGTTCTTGCACATCGCTGAATAGGAAATCCGCGCGCGACGACGTGAACGTAATCGCATGTCGTCTACAAAAAAGTTGCCGAACATGGGCATCGGCATCCGATCGTGGGCGGATGGTGAGGCAACGCAGCGTTACAACGCCGCCATCGAGCTGCCTCGTGATCCGCAGCGATCAAATTGGGAAGTGTCGTTCTTCCGGGAAGAGGGACGATGCTGATCGGCGGACATCAGTAGCTTCGTGTGTGGATTAGTTGGGCCGAGTTGATCGGCGAATGCCTGTGGGGGCGTCGCTATGACTGTCGAGCGAGTGAATATGCTTTCTGGTGTGTGGGGTGCTGTGTGTGGAGACCGCCGTGATCGAGAAGGTCACGGCGGTCACCGCAGGATGATGTCAGGGGATGTCGTCGGAGGGCGCCATCTGCGCCGCCGCGTGATGGCGATCCTGCGGGAAGCCCATCGCGTCCTCGGCATCGCCAGGAAGCGCCTGGCCTTGGGATGCCTTGGCGCCGGCGTTGCCGTTGGCGGCTTCGCCTTGCCGATCGGCTTCGCTAACGCGCAGACGCACTACTACAGCGTCAACGACGGCGGCGTGATCGGCGGCAACTACAACAATGACGGCGCGACCGGCGTGAATGCCCTGGCGGCGGGCGTCAGCGCCCTGGCGTCGGGCGACAAGAGCGTCGCGGTCGGCTACGACGCCAATGCGGTGATGGCGAACAACATCGCCATCGGCGCCAGCTCCTACGCCAACAGCAACAATCCAGGCGCCAACTTGATGAGCGCCATCGCGATCGGCCTCGGTGCCATGAGCTCCAACTCGACGCTCACGGGTACCACGGCCGGGGTCGCGATCGGCCAGGGGGCGATCGCCAAGTCGACGAGCGGCTCCGGCAGCTCGCCGGTCGCCATTGGCGCTTCGACCGATGCTACTGGCGCCGGCTCGCAGGTCGCCATTGGCGACCAGGCCAAGGCCTTTGGTACGGATGCCATCGCCATCGGCGGCCATGCCTTCTCCACGGGAGCGCAGGCGACGGGCGATCAGTCGACGGCGATCGGCCAGAGCGCCCTGGCGACGAGCCAGGGCGCCATTGCGCTGGGTTTCGAGGTCAAGGCTTTGGGCAAGAACTCGATCGCCCTCGGCTCCAGCGCCCAGGCCATCGGCGATTCGTCGATCGCGATCGGCATCAACAGCACCGTGAGCGGCAGCCGGTCGGGCGCGCTGGGCGATCCGAACACGGTCTCCGGTTCGGGTTCCTACGTGGTCGGCAACGACAACACCGTCGCCCAGAACAACAGCTTCGTGCTGGGCAACAACGTGACCACGACGCAGGCCAACAGCGTGGTGCTGGGCAACCTCTCGACCGATCGGGCGGCGACCACGGTCACCGGGGCAACGATCGGGGGCACCGCCTATACCTTTGCCGGTGCGGGCTCGGTCGCCAACGGCGTAGTGAGCGTCGGTGGCGTCGGCACTGAACGGCAGATCATCAACCTGGCGGCGGGTGCGCTCTCGGCCACCAGCACGGATGCCGTGAACGGCAGCCAGCTCTTCGCCACCAACCAGGCGATAAGCGCCGCGCAGACGCACTACTACAGCGTCAACGACGGCGGCGTGATTGGCGGCAACTACAACAATAACGGCGCCACCGGCGTGAATGCCCTGGCAGCGGGCGTCAGCGCGCTGGCGTCGGGCGACAAGAGCGTCGCGCTCGGCTTCGACGCCAATGCGGTGAAGGCGAACAACATCGCCATCGGCGCCAGCTCCTACGCCAACAGCAATGAAACCGCCGGCAACTCGATGAGTGCCGTCGCGATCGGCCTCGGCGCCCAGGCCTTCAACTCGACGGCCACGGGCATCACGGCGGCGGTCGCCATCGGCCAGGGGGCGATCGCCAAGTCGACGAGCGGCACCGGCACTTCGCCGGTCGCCATCGGCGTCTCGAGCGACGCCTCCGGCGCGGGCTCGCAGGTCGCGATCGGCGATCAGGCCAAGGCCTTCGGCACGGATGCCATCGCGATCGGCGGCCATGCCTTCTCCACGGGAGCGCAGGCGACGGGCGATCAGTCGACGGCGATCGGTCAGGGCGCCAAGGCGTCGAGCCAAGGCGCCATCGCCCTGGGTTTCGAGGTCGAGGCCTCGGGCAAGAACTCGATCGCCTTCGGCTCCAGCGCCAAGGCCATCGGCGATTCCTCGATCTCGATCGGCATCAACAGCACCGTGACCGGCAGCCGGTCGGGCGCGCTGGGCGATCCCAACACGGTCTCCGGTTCGGGTTCCTACGTGGTCGGCAACGACAACACCGTCGCCCAGAACAACAGCTTCGTGCTGGGCAACAACGTGACCACGACCCAGGCCAACAGCGTGGTGCTGGGCAACCTCTCGACCGATCGGGCGGCGACCACGGTCACCGGCACGACGATCGCGGGCACGACTTACACTTTTGCCGGCGCAGGCTCGGTCGCCAACGGCGTGGTGAGCGTCGGTGGCGTCGGCACCGAACGGCAGATCATCAATCTGGCGGCGGGCCAGGTGTCGGCCACCTCGACCGACGCGGTGAACGGCAGCCAGCTTTTCGCCACCAACACGGCGGTCACCAACATCGCCAACGGCCAGGCCGGACCCTTCGTGTCCAACCAGGGCAAGACCACGACGCAGCCGGTCGCCTCGGGCCTCGATGCGCTGGCCGGCGGCTTCGGCGCCTCGGCCACGGGCGCGGCCTCCTCGGTGATCGGCAACAGTGCCACCGACAACGGTGTCGCCAACTCGACGATCATGGGCAACGGCGCCAGCATTGCGGCGGGCCTCACCGGCTCCAACGTGGCGCTGGGCCAGGGCTCGACGGTGGTGAGCAATGCCGTCGGCACGACCAACGTGACGATCGGCGGCACGACCTACAACTTTGCCGGCGCCACCCCGGCCGGCACGGTGAGCGTCGGCAGTGTCGGAGCGGAGCGCACCATCACCAACGTGGCGGCGGGCCGGCTCTCGGCCACCTCGACCGACGCGGTGAACGGCAGCCAGCTCTTCGCCACCAACACGGCGGTCGACCAGCTCAACACGCAGATCACCAATATCAACAACGGTGCGGCAGGCCCGGTGCAGCGCACCGGCAACAGTAACGAGCTTGCCCTCGTGGCGCCGGGCGGCACAGGGGCGGCGCCGGGAGCGGCGCAGAAGCTGACCAACGTGGCGGCAGGCACTCTCTCGGCCACCAGCACGGATGCCGTGAACGGTAGCCAGCTCTATGCCACCAACCAGGCGGTCACCAACATCACCAACGGTCAGGCCGGCCCCTTCGTGTCCAGCCAGGCCGTGACGGGAGCGCAGCCGGTCTCCTCGGGGGCGGATGCGCTGGCCGGCGGCTTCGGCGCCTCGGCGACGGGTGCGGCCTCCTCGGTGGTCGGCAACCGCGCCACCGACAATGGCGTGGCCAACTCCACGGTGATGGGCAACGGCGCCAGCGTGAAGGCGGGTTCCACCGGCTCGAACGTGGCGCTGGGCCAGGGCTCGGTGGCGGAAACCGCCGTCGGCACGTCCAGCACGGTGATCAACGGCCAGACCTACAACTTCGCCGGCACGGCCCCCGCCGGGTCGGTGAGCGTGGGCAGCGCCGGCAACGAGCGCACGGTCACCAACGTGGCGGCCGGCCGGCTCTCGGCCACCAGCACGGATGCCGTGAACGGCAGCCAGCTCTTCGCCACCAACCAGGCCGTCAACAGCCTGACGGTGACCACCCAGAACGCCGTGATGTACGACACCGCGGGCGGCCAGAAGACCAACACCATCACCCTGCAGGGCGGCGACCCCAACGCGCCGGTGCTGATCCGGAACGTTGCAGCCGGTGTGGCCCCGACCGACGCGGCCAATGTCGGGCAGGTGCAGGCCGCCACCACGTCGGCCAACAATTACACCAACCTTCAGGTCGGTGCGGCGTTACAGACGTCGATGAACTACACCAACCAAGTGGCTGCACAAACGCTGAGCCAGGCCAATTCCTACACCGACATGCGCTTCGGTCAGCTCAGCCAGCAGATCGGCGATGTGCAGAAGGAAGCCCGCCAGGCGGCGTCGATCGGTCTGGCCGCCGCCTCACTGCGCTACGACGAGCGGCCTGGCAAGATCAGCGCCAGCGTCGGCGGTGGTCTGTGGAAGGGCTATGCCGCGGGCGCCATGGGCCTCGGCTACACCAGCCTGAACCAGCGCGTGCGCGCCAACGTCTCCGCGGCAACGACCGGCGACAGCTGGGGCTTCGGCGCCGGCCTCTCCTTTACCTTGAACTGAAGGGGGAGACCATGACCAAGACACACCTCTCCCTCTTGACGGTCCTGGCCTGGTTTTCTCTCACCCTGCTGGTCGGCGTCGCGCACGCCGACCAGCAGCTGGCCTCCGCCTATTCGATCAAGCCGTCGGACGTCGCCGTGCCCGACGATGTGCCGCTCGGCGAGTACCGCCGCATCATCCGGCCCTACAAGAACTGGACCTTGATCTGCGACGAGAACCTCAAGCAGAAGCAGCGGATCTGCAATGTCTCGCAGAGCATCGTCGATGCCAGCGGCGCCGTCGCCTTCAGCTGGAGCCTCGCGGCGACTGCCGGCGGCACACCGATGATGATCGTGCGCGTGCCGGCCACGGTCGGGAAGGATCAGCCGGTCCGCTTTTCCTTCGGCAAGGACGGTGCCGCGATCATCGTCAAGACGGCCGACTGCGATCAGCGGATCTGCATCGGCATGCTCCCGGTCGACGGCCGCCTCAAGGCCTATGTCGATAAGGGCGTCACGTCGGAAGTCTTCTATGTCGCGCTGCCGCCGGCCATGCCGGGACGCGATCCCTCCTCCGTCGCGGCGCACCTGCAGACCGTGACGGTGCAGGCGCCACTCGAGGGTCTCTCGGCGGCCCTGGCTGGAATTTGAGCGGCGGGAATTTGAGCGCGGGAAGGGCGGAGCTGAGGAAAACGACCATGAGCGACGCAGAAGAGAGCGACCCGAAGACCATCGACCGGCGAGCCGCGCCGCCGCGCCCCTGGCGCTATGCGTTGATGGGCATGACATTGCCACTGGTGGTGATCGCTGCGGCCGCGGCCTGGCATTTCCATCCGACCTGGATCGAGGCGCTGGCCCAGAACAGCCGCGCGTCGGCGCAGGCCGCCGTCGGTCCCACGACCGTCGCAGCTGCACAGAACGAGTCTCCGTTCCTGGTCCAGGCCCGTCAGGCCGATGCGAAGACCTGCGCCGGCGTCTACCAGACGCTGGGCACGGTGGCTGTCGAGGGATCGCAGTTCGCCACCCAGGCGATCTGGAGCAAGACCGAGGCGGACAATCGCGCCATCCAGGGCATGACCGGCATGACGTACAACGCCGGCACCTATGTCGGTCCGGCGGCTGGTGTCGTGTTCGCCTCCCCGACGGGCGAGAAATGCGAAGGGATCATGGTTCGCGTGGTTCCTTTCCAGCAGAACTGCGAGGCCGTGACGGCTCTGCTGCCCAAGGGGAGTGCCGCGTCGAGCAAGCTCTCCGAAGTCGCGATCTACAACGCGGACCCGGGCCTGCAGGTCATGCTGATCCCTGCCGGCACGGGCTGCACCGCTCTCACAATCCTACGGGCAGGTGGACGATGACCAACAACTATCCCTTTCAGCAGACGCGTACCGCCGCCGCCCCGGACTCTCCCGTGGAGCATGGGAGAAGTTTTCCTCTCTCCGGCAGTGGAGCACGGCAGATGAAGGACGCCAGGGTACGCAAGGCAAGCCAGGGGCAGGCGGTGAACGCCGATGGCCGCATGCTGCGCAGCGAGCGCACCCGCTTCAACATCGTGTCGGCCTATCTCTTCCTGGTTCGGCGCAACCTGCGCGAGCCGTCGATGCGCCAGGTCGCGGAAGTGGCGGGTTGTGCGTTGCGCTCGGTTTACGAGCGCATGTCCGATACCCACACCTTGCGACTGGCGGCGCTCGACCATGCGCTCAATACGGCACGGCGCAGCTTCGATCCGCGGCTCGGCGGGCTCGATCGGGCGTCCCGATTGCAGGCCATCGTGCGCTTCCAGGTCGAGGAATACGAGCAGTGGGGCCCGCTGTGGCACCTCATGATCCAGCACGAGCACCTCGCCGACATCAAGGCGCGCCTCGAGACCATCCGTCACAAGGTCCTGAAGGACCGCCTGGACGAGCTCTATCGTCATGAGCTGACCGACGGCAGCGAGGCCGAGCAGGTGAACTGGCTGCTGCTGCTGAACGCCACGACCAGCCTGGAGAGCTGGCAATACCTGCGCTACTTCCAGCAGCTCACCTTCGAAGGCGTCTGCGAGCGCTGGGGCTGGTGCGTCGAGCGGATCCTGGCCGTTGCGGCACCGAACGGCGGCGACTGATCTTCGCTACGTGTCCATGATCAAGTCCGGTCGCGGTGGGGCGATGGGACGTGGTACGCTCCCGCGCGGTTCGGAGGAGCGTGGATGGGCAAGGAATCCAGCGGCAAGGCGTTCTGGAAGTCGGCATGCCCGCATGACTGTCCCAGCGGCTGTTCGCTCGAGGTCGAGCGGCTGTCGTCGTTGCGCATTGGCCGCATTCGAGGCGCAGCCGCCAACGGCTACACCGACGGCGTCGTCTGCGCCAAGGTCGCGCGCTATGCCGAGCGCGCCCATCATCCCGATCGCCTGAAGCAGCCGCTACAGCGGGTGGGGGAGAAGGGCACCGGTTCGTTCCGGCCGATCTCCTGGGACGCTGCCCTCGACGAGATCGCCGAAGCCTTTGTCAAGGCGACGCAGATCCACGGCAGTGAAGCCGTATGGCCTTATCATTCCGGCGGCACCATGGGCGTGGTCCAGCGCTGGGGCATCGACCGGCTGCGCCATGCCTTCGGCTATTCCCGCCAGCACAGCACCATCTGCATGACGCCGGCCGAAGCGGGCTGGCGCGCCGGGGTCGGCAAGCTGATGGGGCCGGATCCGCGCGAGATGGCAGAGGCCGACCTGATCATTGTGTGGGGCGGCAATCCCGTCTCGACCCAGGTCAATGCGATGACCCACATCGCCAAGGCGCGCAAGCAGCGCGGTGCCAAGCTCGCGGTGATCGATGTCTACCGCACGCCGACGGTCGAGGCGGCCGACATTGCGCTGGTCCTGCGGCCGGGCAGCGACGGCGCGCTGGCGCTGGCGATGATGCATGTCCTGCTGAAGGAGGGCTTCGCCGACCGCGACTATCTCGCGCGCTACACCGATTTCGGCGCCGAGATCGAGGCCCATCTCGCCGACAAGACGCCGGATTGGGCGGCCGCCCTCACCGGGCTCTCCGCCCAGGAGATCGTCGACTTCGCCCGGCTCTACGGCCGCACCGAGCGCAGCTTCCTGCGGCTGGGCTTCGGCTTCACGCGCTCGCGCAACGGCTCCTCGGCCATGCATGCCGTGAGCTGCCTGCCGGCGATCACCGGCGCCTGGAAGCATCGGGGCGGCGGCGCCTTCTTCATCAACTGGGATATCTGGAACCTCGACCTCAAGCTCGCCTGGGGGCAGGAGCTGATCAATCCCGCAACCCGCGTGCTCGACCAGTCACGCATCGGGCCGATCCTGTGCGGCGATCCGCAGGCGCTGGCCGGCGGCCCGCCGGTGACGGCGATGCTGATGCAGAACGCCAACTCGGCCAATGTCGCGCCCGACAGCACGGCGGTCGCCAGGGGGCTCAGCCGCGAGGACCTGTTCCTCGCCGTGCACGAGCAGTTCATGACAGCGACCGCCAAGTACGCCGACATCCTGCTGCCGGCGGCGATGTTCCTGGAATATGACGACCTCTACCTCGCCTACGGCCAGACCCACATCACGGTGGGCCCGCGCGTGCTCGACCGCTACGAGGACTGCCGCACCAACCACGAGCTGATCTGCGATCTCGCGCGCCGGCTGGGCGCCAATCATCCGAGCTTCGAGATGAGCGCCGTCGAGATGCTCGATGCCACCCTGCGCGCCTCGGGCAAGGGCACCTGGGAGGAGGCCAAGCAGCAGGGCTGGCTCGACTGCGCGCAGAGCTTCGAGACGGAGCATTTCCTCGACGGCTTCCCCTCGAGCGACGGGCGCTTCCACTTCAAGCCCGACTGGGCTGCGGTCGGTCCCTATCATGCCGGCATGACGGCACTGCCGACGCATCGCGACAATGTCGAGAAGGCGACGGAAGCGCTGCCCTTCCGCCTGATCGTGCCGCCGGCCCGCACCTTCCTCAACACGACCTTCACCGAGACGCCAGGGTCGGTCGCGCGCGAGGGCGAGCCGCGGGCGCTGATCCATCCCGACGATGCGGCACGCCTCGGCGTCGTCGAAGGCGCGCTGGTGCGGCTCGGCAACGACCGCGGCGAAGTGCAGGTGCGCGCGCGGCCATTGGAAACCGCCAAGCCCGGCGTCGTGGTGGTCGAGGGCAACTGGCCGAGCGGCGCCTATCCGGGCAGTGTCGGCATCAACACCCTGATCGGTGCCGATCCCGTGCCGCCGAGCGGCGGGGCAGCCTTCCACGACACGGCAATCTGGCTGAAGGCGGCGTAGGAGGCGGACGCAGGCATCAGAATCGGAAGGTGAAGTTTCCGCGCACCGACTGGTCTTGGGAACCGGCCGCGAACTGGCCGGTGTAGCCGATGCCAATACTGGCCCGCTCGGAGAGGCGCACGTCGATACCGAGCTCGAGCAGGGCCGCATCCTGGGCGATCGGCACACCGGCCGCCGTGAACGGCGTGCCGCCGGTGAGCTGCAGGGCAGCCCAGGGCGTGG
>Ga0209930_1003394_pt1 | contig 15975 bp, 9 predicted proteins | sample ThiBiot_500_biof_2_FD_183948 | JGI IMG/M metagenome (GOLD analysis project Ga0209930, IMG submission 183948) | Wastewater bioreactor microbial communities from Cape Town, South Africa - Thiocy_cont_500_biof (SPAdes) | ecosystem: Engineered > Bioreactor > Thiocyanate-remediating >... | reverse complement strand
ATTTGGTTTTGATCCTATGGTTTTGTTCAAAGATATTTCGAATGCAATTATTGGTGCACAACTTCATTTTATAGGAATTCGTTGGGTACCCGATGCTCATACACAGAATGTTGCTTATTTATTTGATATGAAGAAAAAATCGTTTGCTGGTTTGCTTCTCAAAGATGCTGAATGTGAAAAGAATAAAATAATTCGTGGAGGGAAATTAACGTCATATGTATTTGATTGTAAAGCAAAAGCTCAATCAACCAGTGAATCACATGGTAGAATAATTATTTCAACATTATATTTTCATCATACAATCTATACAAAACATATTCAACCGATAGCACAACTCCTACACAATAAATATCAAATATCCATTGATGATATTCAGAAGATTGTACATAACAGTCTTACTACATGGATAGAAAACAATCCCGAAATGAATATTGAATACAAACTTGATTTGACTGGTCATTATTATGAAAGAAATTTAGCATGCAAAACATTGAAGATTGGTAAACCACCACATTATCGTCTTATTCAAAATCATAAATTGTTGCCAGTTTTACATTAAAATAAAATATTGAACTACGTGTAACCTTCCTTTTTTAATTTTTATTTTCAGTAGAAATTCACCATGATAATAAAATTCAAAATTGAAACAAATATTTGATATGTTGATAAGACTTGTAGGTGCATCGTTGATACTATTTAAAAAAACTAGATAAATACCTCCGTTACATTATGAAACAAAATCATTATATTTGGCTTAATGACTCGAATTTTATTCGTATTTATTTTTATTATCCTTTCAATAAAAGCAACACATGCAGCTAGTAACTATAAATTAACATCAATTGTTGATACTGTTCGAGGTAATATAACATTGTGGACTGGTAAACGTCAAGCAATTGTTAATATCGGCTGTGATTGGTGCAATAGTTCACTTAGTTGGCTTTTTCCTCTTGATCTTAATGCTTCATGGTATGAACATAGTATTTCATTAGTGTCATGGGCGCCTATTGAATGTCATGGGAAATATCAAGTAGGAATAGTAAAATTAATTGCTAATCATACATTTGACGATTATATTAATGGATTTGGTGATCGACTGAAAAATTGGCTAGCTGGTCCCGATGGTATTTATGGAAATGAGGATGATAGACGTGTATATCTTCGTCTAGGTATGAAAAACTTCATGGAAAAACTGTTCACAGTTGATGTTTAAAATATCTAGCTCATGAAATGAATGGAAATTGGTATCCGTGGTCAATGGGTTCACTTCCTAGCGAGTATGTCGCAGCATGGCGCCATGTTCATGATTTATTAGCACAAAAAGGTTTAGAATCAACGAGACTTCAATGGATTTGGAGTGTAGCTGCTATAGATGTTGGTCAATACACTGCAGAAGAATATTGGGTGGGAGAAAACTATACAGATTGGTTAGGTATTGACGGATATAACAGTGGTGCATATCATACTTGGAGTAAATGGCAAACACCAAATGAAGTTTTTGATAACATGATCGGTCGATTACGTAAATTATCATTAACAAAACCTATATGTATAAATGAATATGGATCAACAAATATGCGTACACCAAATGTTACAGATGTACAAGCAAAAAATCAATGGTTAGATCAAGCTTGTCAATATCTACGAAATAGTACGGATATTAAATTTGCATCGTATTTCAATATTGATTATTTTGATGGTGATTGGGCAATTTTAGGTGGTGCATATGGTGATACAACATGGAATAATTTCAAAGCTTATTCAGCCTATAAAAATTGTTTACAATCGAATGAATGGATAGAAACAAACATGACGAATCCAAGACTTATTACGGATGATCAATTCGCCGGAAGATTCTAAGAAACATTTTATTTTCGTTTTTTTTTCAATACAATGTTGAGGATGAGCGTGCGCGCCCCAAATCAATTGACTATAGTTAAAAACTTGTTCAAACATGATCTAAATCATTTCATTATAACTATTGAGCATGTTTGCATACTTTAACTTTTCATTTGCAATAACTTGCCTAAATCACGTCACGTCGTTTTCCTGCTCATAATGAAAGATGTCAGTTCTTATTCCCTTTTCTGAAAGAAAGAGTTATATGCGAAAAATTTGCTCTAAAAATCCATAAAGTCCGTCTATCTGTCTGTCCCAAACCAATCAAATTTCAGCATTAGAAGGATAACAGATATTGACCACTGACAGGTCGGGCAGTGCGATTCTGGGTACATATTCAAGGTTAAAGGTCAAAAGAACATCTATTTGAGACAAACTGCCATGACGATCGTTTCGACTGAATTTTACAGTCTCATCAGATGGCTTGATCTTGGATTATGCGTATGGGATACATACTTAAAATCTGGTACCGGTGAATTGCTGACAGAATTGAGAAATCAATATGTGTACAATTATGGTCAAAGGATATTCAGTCAATAGTATAATCGATAGCAACAAATAAAATAAGTGATAATACAACTTGTATGAACTAGGTGGCCAATACTTTAGAACTACAGGACAAATATTTGAAACAGCTTGAAACACAATAACGAAGTCTAGTAGGAAATCTGTTTGGATATTCATTCCTGATTCAACAAATGCTTATATGCAAACTCATTCATTTCGATTATGATACTCGAGCGTTAAAATTGGAATTTTTACGGCATCATATAAACAAATATCAGGTTAATTCCATCAATAAATAGTATTCATCCGCAAATGATAAAATTATTTTCATTGATATTTCAGCAACAGTCTATAAGCCACAGTTAATGCTGATACGACAACAACATTGTCGAATTTTAAAAGATTATCTCATATTGCAAATGCAAGTTTTTTACACCTGTCTACCAAAAGTTTTCGATCAATCAGAAGATTTTATTGGTTCGATTGGCTATCTACCATTAAATAATAGTCAATATCGAATCGATATGAAAAACAAACATTATAGACTGATTCAAGAAGCGAAACGTGCATGGTTAAGTATCTACTTATGTATGTATGAGCATCAGATACAAATCCAGCAACAACAACACGAATATATATATATATAAACAAATAGAAGTACAACTTTTAACAGTTACTACCAACGACCCAACAACTCTCTTCAATAAGATCGACGAATATCTCATTTATCGGTTAAATCAATTGAAACAAGAGTTTTCTAATCAAACATATTCGATTAAATGTAGAATTCTACGAAATCATCGATATTCATTGCCAATGAAAGTATATATCAACGTCTCACCAGAGCCATATCTCGATCCTATGAATAATTCATTTAATTCACTACAATGGCATCAGCTTTGTCCAATAGTGTCTTATTTGAAACTTGAATTCAAATTTCAAATTTCAAAATATAAATTACTACTACCATGTACACATGTCCGCCTTCACCCTCAAATTTGGGAATAGTGATTCGAAATTTGAATTGAAGTTTCAAGTATGACATGCATGTAAATTCATTATTTCAATATACATTCACACTCTAGTTATCCCCCGGTATTTACTGAAAAGCAATTTCGAAAATTTTTACAAACATATACTTCTCAATGGTTAGTTGTACCATTTCTAAATCATCAAAAGCAATATCAACTATTACGTCAAAACATTCCCGCAAGATTAACATAATAAAAAGCGAATCTCATAGAAACTAGAACACACGTAAATAAAGAAAAGGATTCAACACATATCGAACTATAAGAAAAACAAAATCATTCAACTGCATCGGAACCAACAGACGAAGGTACTACATCAAATAAGCTCATTATTTATTACACACATGAAAAACGTTTTTCATCCTTCAAACGAGACATGTATCATATGTATGAGCAAACATTCATCGAACATATATGCAACGATATCAAATTCATAGTTGAAAATCGAAATCGTCGCGCAAACACACATGAACTTATCAATAAACGGCCTAATAAATACTTATTAACGAATCACCACCACAAGACACCTATATGTTTCTATCATCCAGTTTTGATTAAGTCAATTTTCTTATCTTGTAGAAACAATACAAGAAACCCAACACAAACGAACTATAACTGGAAACACCTACAAATTGCACACGAATATGACATCCTTCTACTGTTTGTTCAAACAAAAACAAAACCAACAATTATTCTATATTTCAGATAAAAATATAGTCAAAACATACCAGATCCAATCATCTGCATTCAAAAGCCTTCAATGATGTAAACTCGCAAGTCCAGTAGCAGAAATCGAAATCGGTCATGGAAACTTGTCTCAAAACCCTCAAGATACTTACCGCCATCTTTATGACATAACCGATATTGTCTTTGTTTATCTTCCTACTATTTCATCATTCGTCAAACACTATCTATTGTAATTGCAACAACGAAGAACTTCGTATATGAGTAAATTTCATATTTATTGGCAAAAAAAAGAAAAATTTTACATTTCATACACATTCTCAGAGTATTTTCACTTATTATAAGCATCTGATTATTTATATTCAATGAAAATGTCTCTCACACTTCAAAACTTACCAATCGAAATGCTCTACCGAATATTGGATCATTTAAATGACAAAAGTTTATATCTATCCTTTATTAATGTGTGCCAACGTCTCAACCGAATCATTTATTCTTCCCAACGATACCAGGTAAATCATTACATCTTCTTAGTTTCTCTAACAAAGTAAAGTAACACAATAATAGCGTCATAAAACAATAACTAACAGTTTACACGATGTATATGATTTCAAAGCAGATGATCAGTTATCGTAACTTCAAAATAATGATTGAACTTTTCGAAGTATAAAGCTTCACAAACCGACTACAATTGTCAATTATTTTGAAAACCAAAAGAAATAAATCCAATACTATTTTCTTTCCACACTAAACACCTTACTTTCTCCTCCTGATAAACAAAAGCTCTTGAATGTGACCACGTCTTTTTCAGTCTAAGTGTTTTTCTTTCCTTCTCCAAACGTTTGATGATATGTTATGCATTTACTACAAGTGTAGCTAACATATTCGTAAACCAACCGATTGGAAAAACAAATCATCTCAGTTGACATCAAAAGCAAACAATTGATGTTATATTTGTGATGATACATCTGTTTCTCTCAAATAAACAACCCAATCGGTTATTTCGTGCAAAAAATATCTCGAAGCACGTTAGTATCCAGACTGAACAATGCACTAAATTAGACATCAAATAATCATTCTACTTAAGCCATTCGATGATTAGGATGATGCATCAATCTTGAGCAGTTGACTATACAATACAGCTCAACATTTGAGTAACAATCGTATAATTCTGTTACAGCCTGTTTATTCTGTGAATGAATATAACTGACAAAGAAAGGGGAAAGAGAAATGGAGAAGAAAACTGAAGGTGGTGTAGGTTTATCGTTGCTGCTATTTATAGGTTCATGATTCTTGGGAGAATCCAACTCATTCCTCGAGTGTGGATGATCTCCTGGAAAAGACCATGTACGTATATGTAAGGGAGAATACCCTATGAGTCATCGTCCCCGATCGACAGAACGAGAGAAGAATGTATATGTATATGTTCTTCTCTTACAAATTCAACAATCAAAATTCATTCACCCGACATCAGCAAATTGCCTCACAGTTCTCAAAAAAAGATACATCTTCTGAGACACACTCTCTACTCCGGACTCATCATGCACATCTATACTTACCAGAGACTCCTCCATATAGCTTGCACATTCACTCAGTCTACTTACCGATGAAATCAGAAGCGTTACTTTCTTGTCTAACTAATAACACAGATGTATACGCACAGACCCATCCTCTGTCCGAGCAGGCGACATTTCATCATCTTCTTCGTCATTCGCTCATTCCTGTCTCTTTCATACAGACACTCACTACACTCGACCTGTCGTACAATCAAATCAGAGCTCAAGGTACACAATACTTGGGTAAAGCATTGCGCCATAATACAGTGAGATCATCACTCCTTCATGTTTTTACCATCATCTCATTCCTTTCTCTTTCATACAGACACTCACTAAGCTCAACCTTTTCGACAATGAAATCGGAGTTCAAGATGCAAAGTATTTCAAGCGCCTGAAGAAGAAAAACAGCCATCTCACAGTGCTGTGGTAGTGATTCAAGTGTAGATTTCAATTTTCAGGTTTAAGATTGATTACGAATAGGTGGAACTTGAGGGATATTCATAATTATGCTCTTGTGTGGGTTTGTTACATTTCATCGTAATAAATGACAATATTAGTATTTTTGGTACCGATTGCGTGATTAATTTGAAATTTTTTGACTGTTAGATTCGCTTTGATTGTATGGAATGAAAATGGCTTGTAGTTGTGATTTTGTCTATTTATTTTATTCATTGAGTTTTGAAGAAAAGAGTATTTCTGTGAAATTTAAATGAAATTGTACTTTAGAGATAGTGAACGTATCGTAGATGGACGATATCTAGTGTGTAGGAAGTGGGATATGAAAATGTTTGCACATGATGTATTATTTAAGGTTTTGATTTGTTATCCGACTTATTAGATTCGAATTTGAGAAAATGTATGATGAACGCGTAAAAAATTCTTAAAACTGAGAAATTATTGAGATTTCAGTGTTTGAGCACGAAACACTCGTGAGAATAGATCGAAATATCGATAAAGAAAATGAATACTTTTAATATCACTATTATGGTTATTATTCCGATGTATTTGAATTCACACTCGTATTTCGCGTTCAAATTTAAGCAGCTGGACAGCGCAGTTGCTTCAGGATTAAAAATGTGAAACAGGAACTGATTGGGAAGTTTGGAAAATACTAATTAAGACGAAGTTTCAAATTGATGTGTAGAACTAATTTATTTTGTTAGTATGTTAATCGAATGTTGACTGTAAATGAAAATTAACTTATAAAATATGTTCAGATCACTGAAATAGATAGATTAGTTCTGAAATTATGTCTGTAATGTTGGTAATTCTGGAATGTCAGTAACGCGTGTGGCGTCAGTCCGGTTTCTGATATTACCTATATACACTCCCTTTCGGTTCGTATTTCACAAAATCTTCGTTTAAACTTGTCATATTAGGTTCACGACTGATCTTTTGAGCCTGCAGCTGATACATTAATATTCAGAAGCCTAAATTTTAAAGACAGAAATTTTCTATCCATATTTGAATGATTGCTATGTGTCAATGATAAAACAAAATGAGATCTTGATATCAGACTTTCAAACAAAGGATTCGATAGCCGTGAAAATGACTATTAGTATGTGAAAGCTTTAAGAAAAGTGAATAGTAAAGTAGACCTTTATAGGTTCAAGTAGAATCTAAAGGTTTGTATGTAAAGTTGTTAGCTTGACAGCTAAATTCTTACCGTTCCTATGATAAAATTATGAATACTGCCTTTTTGATATTTCGGGCAAATACAGCTGTTTCTTCGAGAGTCTTTCACCCTGAACGATTTCGTCTATCTCTCGTTGTTCAATTATCATTTATAACATAATTTACGATGGATATATTGACGATTAATTAGGAAAATGTGTTATTGGGTATAAATCACATGTCTGTTCTTAATTTACATAATGCGCTATGAGAGAAAAGTGGATCTTCGAAATCATTAATCATTTTTTGAGCAATCGGAATTAGAATCCTACGGGAACGATGTTGAAAATGTCAAGTTTCCGAAAATATTCTATCTTTTCATATATTTTAATTGATGTATTCAAAAGTAGATTCTTTTTGAATATCTTCTTTCATGTTTATTTTGTAGTAAAAACGAGATGTAGAAAAATATAATGAATACATGCGTTCATTTATTGATCGTTAGCAATATTTTCTTTTTCTAGGAGTGAGGATGAAAGTGTTTTGAATGCTCAGTAAACTAGATTTCTTTCAGAAAAGGGTCTGCGAATCCTTCGGATGAGTGCAGCTTTTCATCAACTAAACTAGAAGACTATTTTCAAATTTGCCTCTTCTCCGATCTGATCTCCGCAGAAGTTGAGTGTGGTAATTGTCTATGCGCGCGAGAGAGAGTGAATTCAGTGTAGAGAAGAATATTAGTAAGTTTTTTTGGAGACACGTATGTTTTAGGATTAATTCATTGAAGTGCGGCTATTAGTTTAGTTTACTTTGAATCTTTGGTAAGAATCCAGAATAGCATTCAATCTCTGTCTCACGTTGCTTGTGGATATGAATAAATCTTTTTCACTTAGATGATCAAATATTTGATAGATTATATCGATTGAAAGTGCATGAAGTGAGAAAGGCATGGTTCGTTGAATCTGAATTTCTCAATCGTGTGTAAGTATATGATGAATTCTACATTCGACCGTTGTTTTTCTTTGGTGACGACATTGTCTTTCGATGTATTGGACAGTAGAAAAGATAGAAATGAAAAATAGTCATTTAATATCGTTGAAATTTTTGTACTCTATGATTAGACGTATCCGAAACGTATAGATTGAGTTGACTGTCGAGTGCTACGTATAAAGGAGTATTGAGCTGATCTGCATTGAAGCCAGAAGTTTGATTGACACCAGCTATTGTTAGACCATTGGATTGACCAGCTTCAAAGAATTGAATACGATGATTGTATGCATCGGCAACATATAGATTTCCCATTGGATCTAATGTTATACCGATAGGAACAAACAATTGTGTCGATGAAGATCCACCTAGACCATGAGTACCAGCAACCAGTTCCCAGTTAGACGCACCTACGACCCAACGAACAACAGTATTCATTCCCATATTCGATATGAAGAGACTATTTGTTGGCGAATCATAATAGACATCATATGGTATGGATAATTCCGTAGTGTTGGAACCAGCAACACCAGTTCCTGCAGCCGTAGTACCTAACATTGAGCCTGAACGATAGGACATAACACGACTATTAAACGTATCTGCAACGTAGAGGATATTAGAATTGAAATCACGGGCAATACCATATGAAGCACTCAAGAAATAACTTTGATTTGTCGAAGACTCTATAAAAAAAATAGCATGGAATTTGAAAGCTACATCGCTTTGTAACTCACGATTTCCAGCTACAGTCACACCTGTCGAGGAGCCACTCGGCCACAATTGAACTCTAGCACTCCAAGTCTCAACAACATATATATCATTATGAGAGTCTACGATCACATCGGCGGGACCCAATAAACAACTTGATGAAAGACATCCTGTTCCATTTCCTATTCCAGCCACAGTACTACCCGATAAAGCATTCATTTGATATTTTTGAACACGATTATTATTGCAATCAGCAACATAGAGTGAATTCATATAATCGAATGTTAGACCATAGGGTAGATAAAGTTCGTTAGCATTCGTCCCTGATTGACTGGTAATACCAGCAACAGTCTCTCCTGTTAAATTCCAACGAAGTACAGCCAATCGATCTTTAATAATAGGTTTTTTCGTTTTTCTCAATAATAATACTAAAGCAATAGTGATCAATATAATCAGAAGAGTAGCAATCACACTCGAAATAATAATACATTTTCGTCGGCATCTAGAAAGAAAAAGATTGATAATTATCCGATTTTTAAATATATTTATTATGTTAACTTGGCTTCTTTTTTCTTATGACGGTTCCGATTGTGTTCACTTTCAAAAGCCGTCCAATCATAATCAGACCATACATTTTTCTTCTATCAAAAAGTGTCTATTTACGTTAAAAAAAGACGAGCAGTACAATAACAAACATTACTTTATTATGATGATGATCTAGGCTATTTTCTAAGGATGTATTGTTGCTCTTCGCTCGTATGATCGTTGATTTCTCGCATGCAGAATGACAATATCCTTTTGATTGAGATCTCAGTCCAATATGAATGACATTAGTCCGTCGTGATTCATTCTTCAATGAAAACATTAATTCAATCTACTGTTGATTGTAAACGTGCAAAATGCTTTACTCGAATTCGGTGTCGATAAATTTTTCGCACTTTCAATTTGAACGACTGCTGTTGCCTATGTTCCTTCATAAATCTTTGTAGTGATCACAAGAAATATCTCATATTTACATAATGAAAAAAGAAATCTGTAGGACTTCAAATTATACGTATATATGTATAAGTAGAGAAAATTGAATTTGCTTTTTGATTGAAATTTATTATTTTTGCACACATATGGATTTCAAACAATCTTCATAATATTAAAAAAAAAGAATCTGATCGTTGCTTCAAATTCTGATGTATGAAAATGAATTCGTCATTTTACTTACTAAATAGTGAGGTGCATAGTGAACACCTAATCAAGTACTTTACTTGGATAAGCTTTCATCAGATATTCTAATTGGTTCAATTGAGCACGATACCGTTGAATATCTGGAGGCTCAACAGAAGAAATGCTTTCTGCTATTCTCAGCGATCGTTTATGACAGTGTTCGGCTTTAGAATAAAATTCAAGTCGTGTACATGTAACTCCTAGAAGATTGTAAATCTCAGGTAATAATGGAAATTGTTCGTTTTGAAGAAGTGCTAATTCAAGTGATTTTTCTGAGAATTGCATCGCTGTTAACCAATTTGCTTGTCGATAATATAATCGAGCAAGATTATGATATACTAACGCCATCAATTCATTAAAATTTTCTTCATTTGTCTGTATGAGTGATGATTGTTCATTGTAAAGTATAATAGCTTTTTCAAAAGCTTCCAATGCGTCATCATAATTATTTCTTCTGGCATTGATTGTACCGACCATATTAAGTTCAGAAATACGGTTATAAATATCAGTTGATGAAATCTGTTCAAGATTCTTGTTTGCTTGAGTTATTAAACGGTTTTGGTCATTAACATTATCATATTTATCAGCTTGTATAATTATGGAATGTGGTGCTTTCACATCGCTTTTGGTACCCTGAGCTTTTATCTCTTCGTACATATTTTCAATGAATGGTATTCTTTTTCGATCAATTAATAACGATGAAGAACGAGCATAGTCAAGACATTTTTCAAGACATTCCAAAGCTTTTGGAATATTTTGTTGACGTCTATGATTTTCCGATAATGCTGTATATGCGTTAATAAATAGACGAGAATTAACTTGATACGCTTCCGATTGACTTTTTAGCACATCTTCTAGAATATCCGATGCTTTCGAATAATTACCAAGTTCCATTTGAATACAAGCATAATTATGTCGAACTGTTAAATAATTTATAGTGCTATTTTCTGGATCTATTTTCGACATGATATCCAATGCTTTTTCGCAATAGACTAAAGCTTCAGTTAGTTCACCACACTCCATATAACTGTTAGCCATATTTTGATATGAAGTGACAAGTGAAATATGATTCTCAGGTAAAACTTGAGTATCAATTTCTAGTGCTTTTTCGTACATTTCTAAAGCTTTTTTCGTCTCGTTAATTTCAAGATACAAAGTGCCAAGGTTGCTATAAATTGCAGCCAGATCCGTATGTGTTGAGGTTGTACCTTTAAGACGTATGTCGAGAGCGTGTTGCAGATATTTTAGAGCATTATCATGATCTTTTAGTCTAAGATATGTATCACCAATATTATTATAAGACGTAGCTAATACTGGATCAAATTTATCGGCCATCAGCACTTCTTCATCAATCTGCAGTGCTTTTCGAAAATATTCTAATGCTTGAGGATAGTCTTCATTTTGCTGATGTATCATTGCAATCTGATTATATGTAAATCCGATTCGGGAAGGTTCTTTTTGAACTTGAAGAGCCTTATGGAAATATTCTAGCGCTAATTGATTCTTTTCCAAATGGTGATAAATTGAACCAATATTAGTATAAGTCGCTCCAACATTATCCTGTGGATCCGGTATTACATTATACATTCGAGTATATAACTCTAATGCTTGTTGTTGATATTCCAACGCTTTGTAATACTCTCCACTATTTTCATAGATAATTCCAAGAGATGAAAAAGCTTGAGGTAATGCTGAATGAGTTCGTGGTAAATGTTCGACAATCATTTGAAAATATCGTTCAGCTTTTTTATAATCTCCCATTCGAACTAACACTATACCAAGAGTACTTAAACTAGGATTGACACAATATTCTTTCTCTAATGTATTTCGAAGTCCAGTCGCTTCATTTTCTGCATCATCGTTAACTAATTTCAATAGTACATACCAATTATTATCATGAGTTGGAACATTTTCTACACTTTCAATACGAAATACTGCTCCAGGAAAAAAAAGAATTTCTTTTTCACTTTTGATTTTACTGAAGTCCTTCAAAGCAGCAAATGGTTTTTTTAATGAATGATTAGTTTGCTCAATTTCGATTTGGAATACAACACATACCGTATCTTCAGATCTCTCTTTCTCGCCAGCTTCCCATCCCGAAAAAGCACATGCAACATCAAAATCTGTTGTCGTCGACAAAAATTGATTAATTGATATTAAATTTCCTTCGTTTTCTTTAATAATATTAAACTCTTTAATATTCATGCATTGACCTCGAAAAACATCTAATCGATCGGAATTGTTTGAAAATTGTTCGATATATAATTGTTGTAATTGATTAAATATATCACTTAAATAAGAACGAAATATAAAAATTAGATCGATATTTTCTGAGCGAAATGCTTGGTTGAATAAACTAAACAAAAAAGTTGCACCTGTATAATATTCAAGAGCTTTGCTTGGTTGATAATTTTGACGCATATCTTCGAAATGCTTTTTGTATGTATTATTAATCTGTATGCGATGTTTTTCACATTCATCCAACATTTCATCAAATGTTTGTGAATTATATGGAATTTTAACCAAAATATCGATTAATAATTGGAACCAAATAAATTGAGCATTATCTTCATGTAAATTCTTTACACTTTTGCAATTTTTATCTTTATTGAAAATACTAATCGATATACCAGAATTATTCGCATTATCTGATTTCTCTTCTGTATATAATTTAGTTTTTCGTTCTCTAGGATTAAGAACATTGACTGGAAATAGATCTTGTTTGAATTTCTCAATGTCTGCTTTGATTTGTGTGTCAGCATCTGGTGATAATTCATTAACAATAGCTCTTACTTTTGTGTAATTTTCCTTGCTGATATTTATTTCTTCAGGAGCTTGAGAATAAATATATATGTAAACGATTTGTGGTAAATCATGAATTAATGGAACAATATGAACGAATGCATCAGTGACTGTAAAAAATATTTTTCGCCATTGATATGATGAAATAAAATCGATACATTGATTTGAATCATAAAACACTCTTTTTGTTACATCGATACATGGAACATCGTTGACAACACGTGACACATAAAAAAATTCTAAATCGTCTCCAGCATACAATCTTTCATCGAGATGTACTTCCAAAAATTCTACATCATTGTATATATCTTCATTCACAATATTATTTTCTTGAACTATTAAACCATTTGTATAATAGGAAGACATTTGCTCTATACTTTATCGTTACGAAATGAAACAAGTTTCGAAAATAGTCAACGGTAAAATACTATTTTTTTAACGCAAAAAAGAATTCATGCTTCTTTGCGAAGTCTTAGAACGAATATTAAAAATGCAAGAAAAAAATTGATGTTCTGTAAACAAAAATTTCTTCAATTCGAAGAGTAGCAACTATCGTCAAACCAAAAGAGAATGAAAAAAAAACATCGATTTCGCATTTCTTGTGTATTTAATTTTTTGGGATGAAATTATGATTTCTGTAAAGCATCGTGATATTGTGAAAATCATGAAAATAATATCAAATATGGTACCATTTGTTTGATGGGATTATAGTGAAATAAGATCTACAAGATTCATTTCCTATACTGAATCATCATAATTCATATTATGGTTCTCAGTATGATGATCAAATTACGTTTTTGATTGATATAGACTCAACTACTAGCATTCATTTCAAAGAAAGATTGAATCCTTTTTTATATTTACTTCGTACTCTTCTAGAGTATATAAGCACTGATTTCGATTCATGAGAGACTCTATTGTAACGAGGCTATTTTATGCTTATGAGCAATGCGCATTTGGTATTGTATAACTATATTGATCGTCAATTTTGCAATTCTTATTCATGGTCGGAGTAGTAGCAGTGCCATGTTAGTTGATTTTAATAGCTCCATAAAAATTATAGATTGTTTGTTTTTAGCTTATAGTGGCAGCAGTAGTGAATACGGTCCATGTCCAGAGGAATGCCAGAACACTGTAACTATCCTTTTATCCAGTATTTTCGGTGGCGGTGCCTTAATCTGCATAATATGTTGTATTGTTGATGAGTGTTGGTTTCGTTCTAAGAAACGAAAGGAATCATCGACGCAAGACATAACAACATAAGATGATCTCAACAGCCTCAAAATAATAACTGTTCTAGTTTTTTTTCTTGCATTTTTCATGGAAATAAAAAAATAGAACAAAGTTTTGCAAGAAGATGAAATTCGTATAGGTAGATATTAGTTTTTGGTTAGAATGATAATTTAAAAGCAGCCCATTGTTTCTTTCCAATGAAAGATACGGATATAATTACAGATAAAATAGAACTTATCTCTTGCATTTGTTCTTTGATATAAACCTTTTCTTAATATAGTTATTTTCTCAGTGATGATAATTACATGTGTCATTGTTACATCACAGAGTCTTGCAAAACGTAACAGTTTATCAGGTAAGTCACTGTACAAGCCAATGAAACGATGATAATGATCTTATGTAGGATGGTATTTAACTGATAATATGAGCAGAGCATGAACGTCTCACGTTGCAACTTTATTGGACAATGGAAACGTATTAGTTACAGAAGGAATATCGCCAGATCTTGATGTTTTGAACAATACTGAATTGTATAATCCAGCGACTGGTAATTGGACAAGAGCTAGCAGTTTAAATGTTACACGATGTGGGCATAATGTAACTTTATTACTCAATGGAGATGCGCTATTGAGTAGTAGTTCAACAGATTCTACTGAACTGTATAAGCAGGAAAATTACAATAATTTTTAATTTTTTTGTTATTAATTTTTGGACTTGAAATAAATGCAAGATTAAACAGTCATTCATCATCTATGCAGGACAATATTTTATCAATTTCAGCGATTTATTTCTCACTTTGGAAACACTAAGTATTTGATTACAAAATGAATATAAATATATAGAAAGAAGTATATTGAACGTGCTCACCACTTTTGAGGTCATGATAAACTAAGTGTGATCATTTGTTATTATTCCAAAACTCGAATTCATTGCATATGTTAAAATGTTTGATGGTTCTTTCAAAACGATTTTAAAGAATTTTGTTTTACCTCAGTGAAAAAGTAGACTGTTACCTTGTCGTATCTAGATCGAATGCATATTGCACTGTTATCTCACTGCAAAGCTGAGGCATGTATAAAACAGAAACGCGTTATTCTTTTTATTTTCATAGAAACAAGAGAAAAAATGTCACAATTAAATATTTTCATTTTGTTGTTGTTCGCCCTTGAGTGTATATCTGAAGTTTCAACAAAACATGGCACAGTACAGAATGTTATTGGTTGTTGTGACAAAACAATAGAGATGTTTTTTGCGTCGAATGATTCAATTGTATCTCATGGAAATATGACTTACAAACGAGAAAAACATACGGCTGATTTTTATTGTCGGACCTTAGATAGCTTGTTCTGATTATACTCCTAGTAGTGACGGATGTATGGCAGTAGAGTATTCGGATTATTCGGCATAGCAACACTTCTTCATGATGGTTGAGTTTTAATTGCATGTGAAATACATATGCCATAATATTTGATAAGAATTTTATAAAAATCAAATAAAGTTTTGTGTTAGTAAAAGATGCACATACACGTATAGTTTACCAATTCAGTGTCACTTCACCTGCGTGTTTTGATTTTATATCGTTTTCTTTTTTTTAATAAAGCACGTTATTCTTCGTTCTTTTATCAATATTTTCTACGCAGTTAAGGGACTCATTTTTTGCATGAATTCAAACCAGTGACATGTCGACAAAAATGGACAACATTCCAAATAAATTCATGAAAGCTTCTACGCGTGTTCAA
>Ga0209930_1003385_pt1 | contig 16003 bp, 12 predicted proteins | sample ThiBiot_500_biof_2_FD_183948 | JGI IMG/M metagenome (GOLD analysis project Ga0209930, IMG submission 183948) | Wastewater bioreactor microbial communities from Cape Town, South Africa - Thiocy_cont_500_biof (SPAdes) | ecosystem: Engineered > Bioreactor > Thiocyanate-remediating >... | reverse complement strand
TTATTGCTGGCATCAACGATGAAGCCATTGTACTGCGCTTTCGCAACGCCACCCACATTCAGGTACTCACTCCGGGTAATACCCGAACTTACGTCGATGTTCAGTTTGCCCGATTTCCCTTTTTTGGTAAATACCTGAATAACCCCGTTGGCACCCTGCGCCCCATACAGCGTAGCTGCTGCTGCACCCTGCACTACCTCAACCCGTTCGATCGTATTCGGATCGATACTACTCAATAGGGCTGTCGGATTATTATTGATGTTCCCGTTCGAATCGTAATTCGTAGCATCGACCTGTACCCCGTCGATCAGCAGGATCGGTGCCGTTCCCCGGTTGATGGTGTTGATACCCCGCAATACAATGTTGACAGGTGCACCGGGCGTACCATTCCCACTCGAAATCTGTGCCCCGGCAATCTTCCCAACCAATGCCTGATCAATAGAAGCGGTTGGCGTTTGTGGCAGATTCTTGGAGGTAATCGATTCGACCGAAATACCTAGTTTACGTTTGTCGGTTGCGACACCGACCCCGGTTACAACCACTTCTGATAACTGGCGATTGTCTGATACCAATTTAACGTCAACAACCGATTCGTTACCAACAGCGATTTCCTGCGTGGTAACGCCAACAAAGCCTTGCTACCAGGAACATCGAGGCTATACATACCACCTGCGTCGGTAGTAGCCCCTTTTGTCGTTCCTTTTACCACAACAGAAACTCCTGGCAAGGGTAAGTTATCTTCAGCCGATGTGACCTTACCCGTAATACGCCTGTCCTGCGCCCACACAGTGGACCAGAGCGAGCATACCAGAAGGAAACTCAAGGATAGAAATTTACTCATGTACGTTAGATGTTAGGTGAAAACAGTTTTTACTGTCGACAAAACTAACATCAAAAAGGAATAATACAAATTACAACAATAAGACACCTAAAATTTTATTAGACATAAACGACCTATATAAAAAATATTATTCCAATAAATATACCATAAACAGAATTAAAATTAATAAAAACGAATAAATATTGATTATATTCAGAATAATATATCTATCAAGATTTTACACTTACCATTTATCTATATTGAAATAGTTATAATTAACAAAACAAAATACTTAAAGACGTTATAGCATGACTTATTGTTGCATTAACCTCTTCTTTTTTCCATAAGCGGTCAAAAACAAGGCTGAATGTCTATTAAATAGCCACCATGCAACTTTAATTTGTTTTTTAGGCACTATAAAACTGAGGTTCATTCCAAAAAATAATTTTCATATAATACAGAATCACCTATTGAGTAAATATGCTCAACTACTAACTTTTAAATGCCATACATGCAAAAAGCACCGATCAATCGGTGCTTTTTGCATAAAACCTCAATACTGTATATTAGACTGAACTAGCGACTAATAATTCGGATTTTTGGTCGCAACGCCTGATGTCGACGGATTTAACACCGACTCATCAGCTGGCACATCCCAGTAGTCCATAAAATTATAGTTGATCGTCACGTTCTTGTTAACAACACCAGCCGTTGTAACAACCGTGTTTCCGTAGCTGCCACCGCCTGCCGAAATGTCGTAGGTCCAGCCCCACCGACGGCTATCATAGTACGCTAATCCTCGGCTAAACAAGGCTGTTCTACGCTCTTTCGTCAATTCAGTAAGCGCTTTTGACAGCGTTAATCCTGTACCTGCTACGGGAGCAACCCCAGCGCCCTGATACGTTCTTACCGCATCGACATAACCCAAGCCGGCTTCGATATTTCCTAACCGCATATTAGCCTCAGCGAGCATCAGCGCATTTTCTTCATAACTACCCGCAATGTAGAGTTCGTAAGCGCCGACCGCTGTGGTGCCGTATACATAAACCCCGGCAGTGCCACTCCCACCATCAACCATGTTATAGCGAGTCGTATAAATGTAATTGTTTTTATACGTATTGACTGTGCTAAAGTTGTTAGTGAACCGCTTATCGCCCGCATTGAAGTTCTGGATAAAGCGCTCACTGATTTTAAATGTGGTGCTATTGTTCACCCCCGTCGTCAACGCGGCTACCGTCCCTCCCGTGGCCGTAATGAACGTATTTTTATCAGAGCTACGACCTGTAAAAACGATATCGTCTTTCTTGATCCCGTTGGTGACCAGCGTAAGAACACTGTTCCAATCGGCTGTGGTCATGGCTGTCATGTTCGACTTACTAATGGTGGCCGACGGATTACCATTCACAAATGGAGCCAGCTTATTCAACAGTATATTCCGGGCCAGCATCGTATTAATGCTCCGCTTCCACATATCAACCGTAGGAACGCCACCATGCCCAACCTGATTGATGGTAGGAATCAACTGTTTCAATACGGTCTGATAATCACTTGCACTGGTAATAGTTCCCAGAGTAGCAGCAGCCTGGTTGAAGAACGTATTCGACTGATTGATGATGGCATCGTGTAGAACATAATTCCCATTGGTCGACCCAGCCTTATCCAGAATCAGCCCTGCGTAATACATTGAGCCAATAGAAGCGTAGGCATACCCTTTCCACCAATAGGCCCAGGCCTTAATAGTATTTGCCCGAGATGCGGCATCGCCTGAGAATTTGATACCATCAACCAGTCCTAATACCTGATTACAGGCATTATTGAGCGCATACATATTCAGCCATTGGTAATAGATGGCATTGTTACCATTGCCGGTTGCCGCACGCGTATTGTACGAACGAATAATACCAACCTGCGGAGCCGTATTGGTTTGTTTGGTTCCGTCGTCCAGAATAATATAATCGGGTTGAGCGATGGTAGTAATCTGGTTATTCGACGCATCGGCGCCAACCATATCAGCCATCAACTCCAGGTATCCCCACGGAAGCGAGAAATAGCTATCACCCAACCAGCCATCACCATTGGCAAACCCATTGATATAAACAGCCCCCTGAGCCAATGAAATAATCCCTGACTCGTTATTGACGTTGGCTGCTACGGTAGGGGCATTCGGGTTGCCCACATCCAGTTGATCTTTACAGGCGGTAGTACCCAGGACCACAGCTGCGAAACAAAGAAGAAATTTATTTTTAGTAATCAGTTTCATGTCCGAAGGAATATTAAAATTAGAATCCAATGTTCAACCCAACCTGATACGATTTCGTATTCGGCAGTGTACTGTGATCGACTCCTCTGTCGAATGAAGAGTTAGGCGAACCTGAGCTGATCTCAGGATCATAGCCTGAGTACTTGGTGAACGTCAGAATGTTACGACCTGTAAATACAATCTGACACTTATTAAGAGCAGGTATTTTAACCACTTTGGCCAGGTCGAAAGCCAGCGAAATATTCCGCAACCGTACAAACGAAGCGTCTTCTACGAAGAAATCTTTCGTAGCGTTGTTACCTGCACCACGCAGGCTACCCCACAGATTGTAATACGCACTGGACCAGTAGGCCGTATAGGCTCCAGTTTTGCCATCAATGGTTACGGGTTTTGTAAAATCACCGCTGATTCCATCCCGATACATCCATTCTTTGGTTTGGTTATAGAGGTGGCTACCATTTACCCAATCAAACTGGAAGTTCAGGGTCAGGAAATCCTTAAAGCTTACTCCGTTGATGAACGACATATTGAACTTCGGGTTCGGATTCATCAGAGGATACGTCTCATCAGTAAACTGCATCTGATAGGTGGTCTTATTCACAACACGTCCATCTACAATGGTATACTGCGATTCATTGCCTGGCTGGATATACCGGGTTTTCCCGTCCTGCCGCAAATAATCCAGACTTGTCAGCGCTTTGTAGCCATATACCTGCCCAATAGGCTGGCCAGGCGTCAATACCAACGCAGTACTACCGGCCGAGGTGGTCAGAATAATATCGGCCCCTCCCGAAATTGCGTCGATCTTAGATAGCTGATGCCCGAAGTTGGTGGTCAGATCCCATTTCAACCCTTTCGAGTTATAAATAGGGAATGTCAACGAGAATTGTACCCCGTTCGACGACATATCGATGGCATTGGTCAACTGCCCTGTCGATCCCAGTGATGGCGGTACACTAACCGTGTAAATTACATTTTCACTTTTCCGCTTCCAGTAGGTAAACGAGCCCGAAATCGAATTCAACCAGGCCCGATTTGCATTGCCACCAATGGTGAAATCGGTTCCTACTTCAAACTCTTTGGATACTTCTACCTGTAGGTTGGGATTATTGCTGGTAGGCTGCACAGAGTAGGCAATACCCGAACCAGTACCTATATTCTGCTGGTCGAGGACCGGATACCGATCAAAGGCTCCTGGTTGAATACCAGCTTCGCCATACGCAGCCCGCAATTTAAAGTAAGGCAATGCACTGGACAATCCACTGTTCTTAAAGAACGACAATGGTGCTATATGACCATCGAAGTGCGGGAAGGTAAAGGGCGTAGAACCACCACCAAACGCCGACGACCAGTCGCTTCGGAAACCTGCCGTTACGCCACCATAATCACCAAAATCAATTTTCTGATTCACCAGATACCCATAAGTCACAAACGGGCGAACGTAGTCGAAATCGACGGCCTGCGAGTTCGTAGACTTAATATTATAAGGCGGAGCCAACCCAAGACCAACCCCATAGGTATCGAACTCAGTATATTTATTTTTCCGATAATCGAACGAAACCTGTGTACTAGTCTGAATAGGCAGATTGATGTGAAAATCGTTCTGGAAATCGGTTCGTAAATAAGCCGTTGCCAGGAAATTCTGGAACGTAGTGGTGTATTGGTAGTTGTCGATTTCGCCCGTATTATCGGGAGCGAAGTTGCTGGCAAAGTTACCTCCTCCGAAAAAGACTGCACTCGCATTCTGCGACTGGTTATAATAGGTCCAGCGAGCATTTTCGTTACGGTAGTTGATGCCGTATTTAGCATCCAGTTCCACGAATTTATTCACCTTGTAGTTGGCGCTGAAATTCTGAATCACATCAACTTTATTGTCCAGCCCATCCGTGTATTGCAGGTTATAGAACGGATCGTTGGCGTTGATACTGACAAAGTCCGCCAGTTGTTTATAGGGGTAATTCCCATCAGCCATTCGGGCTGTCAGATCAAAGAAAGGCGAGGTATTCAGGAAGCCATACACCCGGCCAATATTTCCCAGCGAATTGCCCAATCCATAATACCGCCCACCGGCAGCACCGAGGCCAGGTTTCAGTGTATTCTTGGTATAAACGAGTTGGGTTGTCGAGCGGATTGTAAACCCTTTAAATAACTCAGTACCTACATTAGCCGACAGGTTACTACGGTCGATATACCCATTTTTCAGAATCGGGGTAACGTTGTGGTTATTGGCTACCGATATGTTAAAATCGCTTTTCTCCGAAGCTCCTGAAATATTGATGGCGTTGTTTGTTGTTGTGCCTGTCTGGAAGATCTGCTTGAAGTGATCATAATATTTTAGGTTGGCATTGTATGGCTTATCTGCCACGTTGCGAATATCCTGAATAGCATAACGGGTAGCTCCACCATACTGATAAGATAGGCCTAAAACCGAGCCATAATCTGTATATTTCAAAATATTCCCTTTTGAGTCAACCAGATTGTTACTGCCATCGGTTAAATAGGGGTGCAAATCAGCCTTATGCACATTGCCCGTATTCAGAAATTCGTTTGTCGAATAGCTGGTCGATGCGTTGATCGAAACTCGACCTTTCTTTCCTTTTTTGGTAAAAATCTGGATAACCCCATTGGCTCCCTGGGCGCCATAAATCGAAGCGGAAGCCGCTCCCTGCGCCACCTCAATCCGGTCCACATTGCTCAGGTCGAGTGAGTTGATGTCAGTAGCGGCTACCTGCACTCCATCGACCATGATCAGCGGCTTGGTACCTCCCTGAACGGAGTTGATACCCCGTAGCAGAATATTAACGGGGTCACCGGGATTACCACTCACCGAAGAAATTTGAGCGCCAGGAATTTTACCAATCAGCGCCTGATCAATCGAAGCTGTCGGAGTTTGTGGTAAGTTTTTTCCTGATACGCTTTCGACAGCAATACCTAATTTAGCCTTGCTGGTTTCAATCCCACTACCTGTTACTACGACTTCAGTTAGCAACTTTGAGTCGGATACTAGACTTACATTGATTTCGGATTGATTACCAACCAGTATTTCCTGTGTTGTGGTACCAACGAAGCTAAATACTAATATAGTCCCTTTAGTAGAAGGCACCATCAGATCAAACACCCCTCCACCGTCGGTTGTAGTTCCTTTTGACGTTCCCTTTACAAGGATAGATACGCCTGGCAAAGGAGAGCCATCTTCAGCTGATGTAACCTTACCAATTACTCTTCGATCCTGTGCCCACGCAGTAGACCCAAGTAAGCATAGTAGAAATATGCTTATAAATAAACGTTTTCCCATTCTGTCAATTAGTGTTAAGTTAAGAAAGAATACTCCGCTTAACAAATCTATAGATTAGAAAAAACGCTTGCAAATCGTCTACCTATTTACATATTAACCAATACTTGTTGCATTAATTTTATTTAATACCGAATAATATTCTGAATTACCAAACAAATAACCCAAACATACAAATAGAACTTTTTCAATTTCGGCTATTTGCCGGAATAATTTATGGACTAAGCAATTTTACTAGGTATATACCGTCACAGAATAGTTCTATTTTAAGTAGCTTTTATATATGAATATTCTAAGAATAGTGCTTGATTACAAGCAATTTTAACCCCTTTTTAATCTCCATCAAACCATGCAAAATCAGCTTTCCGAGTTACATAATAACAAGTAAATATATTTCAATGCATACATAATTATACAATAAATATATTACTTTCATACCAAATAGACGATGGCGCGAGGAGGTTGAACAGATGTCAACCTCCTCGCGCCATCGTCTATTTACCGTTTAACTCCTCAATTGCTTGCTAAAAAGTAGCGTTCAATATCGGTAGCCATCGATTTTGTGTACTGATACCCTATACGAAACAGTTCGCGGGACTTGCTCAGGTCGGTAGTGCTATACTGCGCCAATTGAGGAGGCTCTATCAGAATGTTACAGCGAGCGAATCGATCTTTGGTTTTACTCTGAACAGCCAGTACAAGGCTCCGTTCAATCACTCCACGCATCGAACGTATAGGTTTCCGTGGGCCTAATATATTGCAGTGTGAGCCAATCAGAAAATCTACTTTCGATTCGATAATTTCGACAGGTAAGTTGTTCAACACCCCCCCATCGACATACTGACGTTTGTTAATCAGCATAGGTTCAAAAATCCCTGGCAGGCAGCAGGAAGCCAACACTGGCCGAATCAACTCACCCTGTTCAAATACAACCTGCTCACCCTCGTTCAGATCAACAGCCAACACATGCAATGGAATTTGTAAGCCCTCAAACGAATCGTGGGGAATATATTTTTTATACAATTCGGCTACCGTATCGAGCCGAAGCAGGCCCATACGATTCCAGGCTGGGCGCAGATGCCGCACGAACGATGACGATTCAATGATTTTAAGACTCTCATCAGGCGAAAATCCCTGCGAAAATAAAGCGCCGGTTATGGCACCAGCGCTAGTACCTGCAATATGATGAAATGGAATATCCATTTCACGAAGTGCCTTAATGACACCCAGATGGGCAATTCCCCGCGCTCCTCCTCCTGATAAGACTAATCCAACTTTCATGTTTTTCCGGTTGTGTAACGCAGACTTCTAGTCCGTAAAAGAGTTAACCTCTTATAAGGCTGCGAACTAGAAGTCTGCGTTATAATAACTCCGATAAACGACCTTTGTCCTTGATCCGAACCCCTTTTTCGGTCATTTCGACCGTAGCGGCTTCGGTAATGGGATCATGCTCAAACACTAGAATCCAGTTTTCAGCTGCCGCTTTTTGCAGCACCTGCGTCTTTTCTTCCATCGTCAGCAAGGGTCGAACGTCATAGCTCATTACATAGGGCAACGGTATATGACCCGACGAAGGAATCAGATCAGCCATATAGGCAACGGTCCTCCCGTTGATCTGAAATACGGGAAGCGTCATTTTTTCAGTATGTCCGTCTACATACAACAACTGTATATCTGTATACGGAAATCGTTGTTCGCTCAGAAAAGTCAGTTGCCCGCTCTCTTGTAAAGGCATAATATTTTCATATAAAAACGACGCTTTTTCGCGCGGATTAGGGTGAACGGCCCAATCCCAGTGCGACGGATGTACCCAATAAGTTGCCTTGTCAAATAATGGCTTTAGCCTGTCTCCATTTCGTTCAACAGCGCCACCCACATGATCGAAGTGCAGATGCGTAAGTAGTACGTCGGTAACATCGTTGGTCGAATATCCTGCTTTGGCAATTGAATCGAGGAGGCTGGCATCGCCGTGTAAATCGTAATGCCCGAAGAACTTAGCATCCTGTTTGGTACCAATGCCTGTATCGACGAGCAGGAGTCGATTACCCTGTTCGTAAAGCAGGCAGCGCATAGCCCAGGTGCAGCGATTCAGTTCGTCGGCAGGGTTCAATTTCTGCCAGAGGGGCTTGGGCACAACGCCAAACATAGCCCCACCATCCAGTTTAAAAAAGCCAGTATCGAGGGTTTGAAGAGCCATAGTAGGTTTTTTAGCAAATTAAATCGTTTACCTGTTTCAAGTCTACTATTCGTGAACCGGATATATAAGGTATCTGTCAACAATCTACCTAAACCAACCCTGATTTGTCACTTTTACCAGATCGGCTACATTTCGACTAACCATTGGCTAGAACTTACCGCTACATCTGTTACCAACTGTCTATCTACCTCAAAGTGAGCAGTAGCTATTAGATACATAGTAATTGCATAGTTAATATTCGAGTTTACACTTGTACCTATAAAACACCATTAAATGATCGCTCAGATATAAAATTTTAAATTTAAACAGTATAAGTACTCAAACGAGAATAGTTTAGAGTATGCTGCAGGGACGTTTCTGTCATCCCTCGTTTCTCGGGATGACAGAAAATAACCTAATGTATTTTCAATAATCTACTTACATTTGTTGAACTTACACTTTCACGTATATCAACTTAACGTTATTGTAACTAATTAAGCCTAAAAATTTTCTTGTAGCATTCTTTGGGTATGGTTATAAACCAATTAACGTTCACGCGATTTATTGCTGCTGTTAGTATTGTTTTCTTTCATTTTGCCATCAGCAATCTGGTCTGGCCTTTATATTTACCGTCGTTTCGGTATGTAGTAGACTTTATTCAGGTAGGCAATCTATCTGTACTTTATTTCTTTGTGTTATCTGGATTTATATTAACGATCAGTTCTATATCTTCAGAAAAAAAAATTAACAAGCGCGAGTTTTATTGGAAACGGTTTGCCAGAATTTATCCAATCTATTTTGTATCATTTATTATTTCAATAATCGTCCCGAACACAAGTTCCGTCTGGGATTATTTTTTAAACTTCACCTTGCTAAATGGTTGGTATTGGAACAGTAATAATTTAAATCCAGCAGCCTGGAGTTTGTCAGCAGAAGTTTTTTTCTATATTGTATTTCCGTTTATCATACCTACAATCTCTACGCTAACGAACCGAGCTTTGGTTACGGCATTAATTTTAAATTGTATAGCCTTATACGGTTTACAAATTAACTACAATGGATTCTATTTGCCCAAGTATTTGCCAACACCGATAGAAACTGTTTTAAACTTTTCTTTGGGTATAATTGGCGGCAATATCTTTATACGGTTTCAATCATTATTTTCCAGACATTCCATTTTAATGGCTGGGCTTTTTGGCTTATCTATTATTTTGTTGTGCATTTCTATTTTATATTGTCACTATACCTGGTTTGACGGGTTCTGGTTATTATCTACCTTATTTTTACTTTTCATCACCAGCCTGTCAGCACTTCCAAAGGATTGGTTTCTTCCGCGGCTATTATCAAAGCCTCTGCTAGTGAAACTCGGCGATATCAGCTTTTCACTTTTTATCTTACAGTTCCCAATTATGCATATATATGACAAGCTTCTGGCCAGAGGACGTCTTGTGGTAGGCAATACACTACATTTTTATTCGTATTTACTGATTCTACTAGCTATATCTTTTCTTACCTATACGTTTATAGAAGATCCTCTTAGAAGAAAAATCAATAATTATCGAAAAACAAAGAAGAAGGAATATACCCTAGAAACTGCTTAAAACAGTTCTTAAAATCACTCATATTAAGACTATAATGCTGGTTAATTCAGTAGTTTACTACTGAATTAACCAGCATCAGCCGAAAAGTTATAATTAAGAGCTAATTATAGGCACCGGTTTAAAATTTCTTTTCAAGTGCTTTCTAAAATGACAGGTTACTCTGATAAATAATAAACAGGAAGGGCTAACTTATTCATTGAAAACTGGAAGGTTCATCAGAAGTAAATCGACCAAAGCTATATCAGCGAATTCATAGCAAAAGAAATGCTAGTCCATTACTCTAAAAAATGAAATGAACGCTTCTGGTATCGTGGCAGTTGGATTTTCTCCCGCAGATTTAAAAATGACTGATAAGGACCAATAGCTGCTGTTGCGTTGACTAACCAGGCTGGTAATGTTCCACCAGGATCGACCTGAAAAGTGTAGTTAATGTGCATTTTATTATCGGCTGTCGAACGTACTTGCCAGGCAGCCTGCCAAAACGCGACCCGCACCAATCCATCTTTCGGAGGCACCATATCAGGCACTGAACTAGTGTTGATTTGCAGTACTTTAGAAGCCGGATCATACGCAAACCGAAGGTGAATTACTAAGTCTCGATTAGTCGCTGGCCAGGGCATTTCACTTTCCGAATAGTAGTAAAATTCGGTTTCACTCACCTGCCGAAGCAGCCGGGCCGATTTGTTTTTATACACCACTTTACTATACTGATCTACATCTGATAAAAAAGCGACCAGTTGTGACAGGGAAGCGGCCATTTCACAATCTACCCGAATTTCTTTTAATCGGCTCCCATCCAGATGCCGGGAATATACCCGAATGCCATTTTTATCTTTCTCCAGGTGCCAATCATCCCGCCCTTGCCCGAAGGCATTTATTGTTAACACAAAAAACCCCAGTACCCATACTAGGCACCCTTTAGATTTCGTCAATAGGCAACTCAGATTCTGAATAATTGTCATTGATTACGATCGTGTTTTTCAAAAAAATAATAACCCATTATGGCACCGAAACCCCAAAATTAGTTGTTTCGGTGCCATAATGGGTATCCGCTTCACACAACTACAAAAGAGCTCATTAAGTTATAGTACGCAATCATCCTATGAAAACAGGAGGAGAGACCTGCTGACTACCAATCACTAATACCAATTTTCAGCTATAAATACCCCTCCTGGCCCTGTGTAATTATCAAAACTTTTCAATACTATTGGACGTATATCTTGCGCGTAATAGGGATTTTTCTACGTCTTTACCTACCCGACAACGAACACGGCCACCTACAAACAACTGTCTAAACCTATATAGTACCGCTTTTCTATATGAAACGAATCGTTCATAAACATCCATTGGCTATCCGGTGGTTTCACTGGGTTAACTTCCCGGTTCTGTTCGTCATGATCTGGAGTGGCCTACTAATTTACTGGGCCTACGATCCATACAAAATTCAGATCGGCGATTATACCCTGGTATCGTTTTTCCCGGATGGATTTTACAAATTTCTGGGCGTATCGCGTCGCCTGGCTGAAGGTATGGCCTGGCATTTTGTATTTATGTGGCTGTTTATCCTAAATGGCGTTCTATATGTAGGATACACGTTTATTTCGGGTGAATGGCGACATCTGGTACCTGACCGAAACTCGTTTCGCGAGGCTATTCAGGTAACCCTCTACGACCTCGGACTACGCAAAACCCAGCCACCATTTATCAAATACAACGGCGCGCAGAAAATCGCTTATTTCGCCATCATGCTCATGGGGATTGGTTCCGTTCTGACGGGCTACGCTATATACAAACCCACTCAATTTTCGTGGTTAACGTCTTTAGTAGGTGGTTATAAAGCGGCCCGACTCGAACACTTTATCCTGACCCTGGGTTACGTCTTCTTCTTCGTTATCCACATCGGTCAGGTAATACGCGCGGGTTGGAATAACTTCCAGTCGATGGTAACGGGGTTTGAGATCGTACAGCCTACTGATCCTGATCGACCCGTTCTGGACAAGCCCGCCAGCAACGAGCCCGATGCCCCTACTGATACACCTCTGGAGCCAATTGAGCCAACCCGTAACCCAGCTTTATCATGAGTAAAGAACCACAATTGCCCGAAGATACAATTCCCGAATCGACCGCTCGTCGGCGAACGCTCAAAGCGTTTGGCTGGTTTGCCTTAGCGGCTGTCGTTCCGGTTGGCGTTTACGAATGGATCAAAAACAGTCCGGGAGCAAAGGGAATCAAACGACCGTTGCGGAATGTGTTGAATGCCAACGAAAGCATTGCCCGGACGTATTTTAGCAATACCCATCTGGTTCCGACCTATTCGGTAGGAGAAGCAGCAAAAAAAGCCCGTGTGAATGGATACGATGGGATTAAATCACCTGTACCTGAAGACTGGAAATTGCAGATCGAAACCCCGAACCGTCCCCCACTAACGCTGACCATCGATGATGTAAAAGCCCTGCCTAAGCACGAGATGGTCTATGAGTTCAAGTGCGTAGAAGGCTGGAGTCAAATCCAGCATTGGGGAGGGGTACGGCTTTCCGACTTCATGGAAAAATATAAGCTGGGTACCCATAGCGGCAATGCCCCTGACCCGGACAAAACGGATGATCTGTTCAAGTATGTGGGCATGGAAACACCCGACAAAGGGTATTACGTTGGTATTGATATCGAGAGTGCGCTGCATCCGCAAACCTTACTAGCCTACGAACTCAATGGAGAACCCATTTCGGCAGCCCACGGTGCTCCGCTTCGGCTGATTATTCCGGTCAAATACGGGGTTAAAAATCTGAAGCGAATTGGTCGGCTATTTTTTGCCGATGAGCGCCCCCGCGATTTCTGGGCCGAGCGTGGCTATGATTATTATGTAGGTCTGTAAAATCTGTGTTCTATATGATTCACCTACTCAGCTTCTTCATTAGCGTAGTGGGGCTGTTTCTTACGCATGAATCTGCCAAACCAGCCCCTCAGCCAGTTGTCGTACTAGAGTTATTTACGTCGCAGGGGTGTTCCAGTTGCCCACCAGCCGACAAGCTCTTGCAGGAGATAACGCAGCGGGCTACCCAGTCGGGTCAGGCTATTTACGGCCTGTCGTTTCATGTCGATTACTGGAATCGGCTGGGCTGGAGCGACCCGTTTAGCGCGAAATCCTATACCGATCGCCAGCGTCAATATGATCGTCTCCTGAAATCGCAGACCTATACCCCACAGCTTATCATTAATGGCCAGCAGGAGGTAATTGGTGGACAACGCGGACGCATCCAGCAGGCCATTCAGACGATTCAGCAACAACCCGCTTCCTCTTTTGTGACTGTTGAGGCCAGTCTGAAAAAACAGGGAAGCCAGGTCACCGTCAGCTATGGATTATCCGACACAGGCCCTTACCGAATCAATGTGGCATTAGTGCAGAAAGAAGCGCATACGGCGGTAAAAAATGGCGAAAATGGTGGTCGAACGTTAGTAAATACCAATGTGGTCCGGCAGTTTAAAACGGTGGATAATCCGGCCAAATCGGGTACAGCAACCCTGCCCATTCCCAACGATTTGTCAACCGATCAGGCGGCCGTACTGGTGTACGTCCAACGGACTGACAATCAGCAAATCGTGGGCGCTAAACTGTTACAATGAAGTCAGATTAGTTCTACCGACATCAGCCTGTTTATTTTTCCTGAATAATTCGTTTAACCCCCTCACACATCGATTTGATGCGATGATAGGAAGCATCTGTATTAGCGTCTTTGTCAAGCAGTATTCGTAGCCTGCCTTCATCCTCTTCCAGCTTGAATTCGGTATTATCGTCAAGCTTGGTGGTTATATCCACGTGGTCGCCTTTAACAGATGTAGCAGGCGCCATCCTGGCATTAATAAAATCCTGAACACGCTGGGTCTTTGCCTTATCGTATTTGGCCACAAACTCATATTCATCATCCGAGTCAGATACCGAAATAGACAGATCGCCATTCCCGGAGCAGGCCGATAAGATGCCTACAATAAAAAGTCCACAAAATATATTGTTCATAGTGACCATTGTTTTACAAGGAACTATGCAATATACAGTAGTAGATATGGCCACTCATCATCAACTACATCAACGGTTTTTTTGCAGGATAAGTGATTTGACAATCAGCCAGATCACAAACTCACTGTCTGTTTTCCGGCTTTCAGTGGTATTGCTTTTCCTTTCCACCGCAACGTCCCTGTGAGGCTGCCTGGTAAGGTTACACTGCCCGTTAACCCACCTGTTGGCGTTTTCTGAAATTGAACCGCAATCTCACCTAATGGATGTGGCATTTTACCATCCACGGTGGTCAGATCGCCCAGGAATGGCTCAATTCGCACAGTTCGGAAACCAGGTTCACCCGGTCGGATGCCGCAGGTCATGGATAAAAACTCATACAGAGGAGAAGCACTCCAGGCGTGGCAATCGGAGCGTGTTGGTTCAGGGTTTTCGGCGAAGGTGGTTAGGCCCATCGCCAGCATATCGCGCCAGGGTTTTAGCTGTGCAACAAACTGATCGCCCATACCCGTTTTTTTCAGGGCTTCGAACAGATAAAATTTGAAGTAAAACGTGGCCTGTGTCAGCGAGGTATCCGTCATGGTTTTCTGCAACAAAACTTTTTGCTGCTCAGTCGGAACGGCGCTGGTCAGAACCGCCAGTATATTGGCATGCTGGCTAAACGAGGTTTTATCCGGGGTATCGGCAAACAGACTGCGGCCCGCATCCCAGCATTGTTCATAAACAGCTTTGTTGATCCGTCGGGCCAATTCGCGGTAGTGCTCAGCCCGCTCGTTCTGGCCGTAATGCGCCAGTAAATCGCCCGCCCGCGTGTAGGTATAGGCCTGTTGCAGCGACAGAATACTCGATCCGCCTTTCCGGGCTCCATTCGGAACCCCACCTGCAATTTCATCCTTCGCATTCTTCCACTTCGACCAGTCTACGAAATTCCACCATTCCATTGGTCCATTCAGGCCCGTTTTGGCAATTCGCTGCTCATGCCAGTCGAGTACGCTCAACACACCCGGCAGCAGCGATTTCACGAAAGCATCGTCTTGCCGGTGCATCCAGTAATCATGAATCATGCATATCCAGAACAGCGAAAACGTTGGAATTACCTGCAAATCGGCGGATGGGTAGCGGCTTTGCGTCAGACCGTCGCTGAATCGGCTATGGTCATAATCCATGATCGCTTTGCGCATCAGTCGATCATCGCCCGATACATACAGTGAAATCAGGGACTGAATCCGCGTATCGCCCGTATACTGCAACTGCTCGTAATAGGGGCAATCGAAGTAGGTTTCACCTGCACAAAGCCGGGCCGTTCGCCAACCCACATTCCAGAGAGGCTTCAGCGTAGAGTCGCTGGCCGTAAACTGCGCTTTTTCGTCAAACGGATAGCCCGTAAACTGCCCGATCAGATTGTCCAGCACAAGCGGTTCATCTTTCGTTTCGACCGTCAGTTGCAGGTAGCGATAGGTACGAAACCACAATGGCCGAAAGGTTCGTTTCTCAGTTCCATCGGCCACAAACTGATCGTCGAAACCACGAATAGACCGGCCTTCAACCTCATTTCGATTGCCTTTTTGCCCTTTGGCATCGATCAAGGCTTCGGCATACGAGAGCGTGACCACACCCCCTTTCCCTTTGCTGACGGTCAATTCAGGATAAGCATTCGTCAGATAGCCCTGATCGATCAGAAACACGGCTTTGGTATTCTTTGAAACCGTCACTGGCGAATTACCCAGCAAAAAGGCATTGTCCATTTTGCCATTTTCGGCCCGCCGAACACTAGCCAGCCGGATGGGCTTCTCCTCCATCATCGGAATCGTGCGAGGTACTAATCCCCAGTTCCCATCCGTACCC
>Ga0209930_1003382_pt1 | contig 16011 bp, 3 predicted proteins | sample ThiBiot_500_biof_2_FD_183948 | JGI IMG/M metagenome (GOLD analysis project Ga0209930, IMG submission 183948) | Wastewater bioreactor microbial communities from Cape Town, South Africa - Thiocy_cont_500_biof (SPAdes) | ecosystem: Engineered > Bioreactor > Thiocyanate-remediating >... | reverse complement strand
TATGATTCTGGATGGAGAGCAACATATTTAAATTTATATAATTATACAATAAAAGATGGTACATTATCATTAATCGTAATACAACTTATTTCTAATAGTAGGTTTATTATTTTTAATTCTGATGTTTCCTTAAGTACACCATATAGTACAACATTAGTAAGTAGCGGATATTATCTTAATGATACGTCTATAAATAGTAATATATTTACAACAATATACCAAAATTTAAATATTGCAAAAAATAGTGCAACAACAGTCAAAACTTTCAAGTATGTTAAAGATTATGATATATATTATACTTTTATAAATTCTAATTTTAGTATATGTATATTTAGAATTATTAATAATTTACCATATTTAACATATACGACAATAGGAACAAATGTATATTTTGTTAGAGTAATATCAATGTATTCATCATTTGAAACACGTTATGTTAATTCTTCAACAACTACAACACCATTACCTACTATTAATTCAATTAATATTGGATCATTTTACAGTATACCTACTAGCTCTGGAGATATTGGATCTGGTCAACCATTACCATCAAGTACTTATTTATATTATTATAATTTATTGGACAATGTGTTAATGTATAAACCTAGTTCAGGTACAATAAATACATGGGGTAATTTATATATTAGTAGATATTTTATATTTTATATATCATCATATAATATATTTATTTCATATGATGGTACTTATTCAATTATTTCGAATAAAATAAATATTAATAATATATATAATAATCCTTATAGTACTTTTTATGGATATTCAACAAATTTAGATGTATATAAAATTAATAATCTTAATAATCCAAATGATCAATATCTTACATCGTCAAGTGTTCAAGCAATATCAGTTATAAACAAATTAAAACAAAATGCAGCATATTATGGAGATGTATTATTAAGTAAATATGATAATTCACCTGACACAACTACGATGTATAAAATATTTACAGTTAATAGTGTTAGTTCACCTATTACTGTTATATCAACAATAACTGGTAATATTGCTTTTTTTAATGCAGATGGTACTATAAGATTGAGTAATGGTACTAATAATAATGATTCAACAAAAACATTTAATAACACAAGCAATCAATTTGTTGGTAGTTCAGGAACATCAAATCCAGCATCAAGTATTCCAGATCAGTATTATTTAAAAACAAATACTGGTGTGGTTTATTTTAAAATTAATACTGGTGTTTTTTATTTATCATATGTTAATTGTTATAAAATTTATTTTAATGATTCAACAACTAATAATTATATTTCATATAATGATGTTAATAATAACAAGTTTGTATATAATAATATAGAAAATTATAATTTACAAAATTATCAAGGAAGATATAATAATACTGATACTTTAATGCCAACTAGTCCTAACAATATAACAGTTATGCAAAATATATTTGGTACATCATCGAACCCAATTCTTTTAGGTGATACTTTATTAGCAAAAGATATAAACAATAATTTTAATGTGTATAGAGTAATTTCTAACAATGAACCACCAACATTTGAAAAAATAGCTGTTAATTCTTTATTATATTATGAATGCTTATATGCTGCACCAACTGGAATCCTGTCCAATAGATTGTATATAAATAGTTTAGATAATTTGCAGATTTTTAATATGGCTACGGTTGATGGAAGTGTTACTATTAATTTGATACTATATCAGAAAGCATTTTTTGGTTATCTTGTAAATATATCAGATATTTCTACGTTTACAGATGGTATAAGTGGAAATTATTTACTTAGCATAAATTCAACAAGTCTAGGAATTTACAGAATGGGTTATAATAATTCAAACGGATGGGTTAAATTTTATCCATCATTATATATATATAATTTTATAGATATTAGTAATAATAATAATTATTTAATATGTTTAGATGATACAAAAACAAATTTTAATTTTAAAATTGTATATACATTATCTTCATTAAATTATGGATATGATTATCATGGATATTATAAAGATACTTCTATTAATCCAGATATACAAACAGTATTTAATACTATTGATGATTTAAAAAATGGAATACCAGATATTGGTGATTCATTATTAAACAAAGCTGGATCAACATATATAATATATATAATAACTAATGTTAATCCTAATTTTATTTCATTTATTGTCGTTAATGATTTATCAATACCTGGTTTAATATTTTATTCACATAATGCTTATAATGGTTCTAACGTAATATTATTAAAAAATAATTCCGGAACATGGACTATGAATACAACATCATTGTCAATAAATAATACTAATATATTTAATGGTATAATTAGTGATACAGAACCATCTACATCTTATGATTATTATTTGACAAAAAGTGGTGATTTATACATTAACAGCTCTAATATATGGTATAAATCATACACATCTATATATAATTATTATTTTATAAATGATGACAATTCCAAAAAATATTATATATCAACAAATTCTTATATTAATGATATACAAAATAATTATGGTGTTATAGATAATAAACAAGTATTAATTTATGATACTAGTTTTGATGTTATTAATAAAACTTATAGTGGATATGAATATACCAGCCTTATTAATTCAAGCAATTGGATAACTTCCATTAATCCAACTTTTGATGAAGTTTCTAGCATTATTAATACTTGTAAAACAAATAACCCCGATATATTAATAAAAGATACTCAAGTTGGAGATATGCTATTTTTTAACAATTCATCTGATGGTAATAGTGGAAGAAGGCATGCTGTTATAGCCACAATAATATCAACAAATCCAAAAAGTATGTTAATTTCACAATTGTCAGAAACCCAATCTTATTATGTATTTAACAATAAAAGTACTGATAATAGCTCTAGAATAAGTATGACTGTTTTCGGTAGTAGTGGGGCTAATCTTAAAATTGATACTATCAGCGGTGATAAAGGTGATAATTATCCATATGTTCCTGCAGCAGATAAATCATATTATTTAAGAAATAATGGTGAATTATTTTATTATAGAACAGGGACTTCATATTGGTGCAAAGTATATACTGGTATATATTATTTAATATATACTGATAATACATCTAATATTTTATATTATGTATATTATACTATATATATGAAGCCAACTTTTGTAACAATTACTAATAATAATATTTATGATGGTCAATATCATGGTTATATTATAGATAGTTTAAGTGTTGTTGATTTAAAAAATATAATTAATTCAATTAACATTGTTAATGGAAATTTAGAAATTAATGATATTAATAATACAAATAGTGTTAATATTGGAGATTCTTTATTAGTTAAAAATACTGGAACAATTTATACATTATATATGATTGGAAATAGTTTATCATTTAATTCATCTACAGAAAATACGATATTTTTTAGTGTTATTGATAATGTTGTATATAAATTATATAATGGTGTTGTATCATATGTTGGAACATTTGATAGTTCAATTAATAATATTAATGGTTCTATAGGAAATGTTGATCCAAATAATTCAAATGGCGTAGATAATGATTTTTATCTAAACACATCAACTGGCGTATTATTTATGAAAAGTAGTATTTGGATTGGTGTTAATACTGTTAATTATAAATATACTTTTAATGATACATATGTTATTTATACTGATATAAATCATATTAAATTTGTATTGGATTTAAATAATGATATTTATACTGGTGGATATCAAGGATATTATGATTCAGTTACAACATTTACAGATGATTATCAAGTATCACAAAAATTATTTGCAATCAAACAATCACCAATAAATATAGGTGATACATTATTAGATAAAAATAAGATAGTGTATATAATTATCAGTGATTTAGAATATAATTCAGAAACTTTAGATTCAGGTTCAGTATTTTATAGTGTTAATGATAATAATAATAATTTATATAGAATTTATTCTATTTCATCATCTATATTAAATATTGGAACATTTTCACCAACCGAACAATTATCAGGATTATCAGGAAATGTAGATCCACAACTATCAGATAACGATACATATTACTTAAATTTAACAACTGGTATCACTTTTTATAAAAATAATTATTGGTATCAAATATATAATTCAAATTATAATTATACTTTTGAAACTAATGGAATTATTTATAATATTTATACTAGTTTAAATAATGATAAAAGCATATTCAATAAAAATTATAATTTTTATACTGGTGATTATCAAGGTTATTATATTAAACTTCCAACTCAAGATCCAATTCATTTTGGAATAACTTCACAATATGCACCATATGATTTAACTTCACAATATACACCATATGATTTAACTTATATGTTATTTAGTGTTAAAAATTCTCCAGTTAATTTAGGAGATTCATTATTACTTGATAATGATAATATAATTTATACAATTAATTTTGATACATCTCTTAATATAATATTTAATGATAATACAGCTAACACTATGTATTATAGTATTAACGGTAAAGGAACTAATGAACCTAAAATATTATATATTCCTGATGAAGATAATGATATATCTGATTTTGATGATTTTTTAATATCATCCAAAAATATTTCAGGAACAGCTGATTATGGTGAACCTGATAGTTCTGTTGATGATAATTTTTATTTAAATTTATTAACTGGTATATTATATATCAAAAAAGATAATGGTTGGTGTGTAACTAATAATATTAATTATAATTATACTTTTAATGACAATTATATTATTTACACATATTTGGATAATACTAAATCAATACTTGATAATAATATAAATATTTATTCTGGGTTATATCAAGGTTATGCTAATTCTATTTCTTATAATCAAGATTATTATGATATTATGAAAGGATTATTTAATGTTAAACAAAAGCCAGTTTTAATTGGAGATGCACTTTGTGCTAAAAATACACAAAATAATCGTTTTACATTATTTACTATTAACAATATACAAAATTTAAACACATTTAATATTACTGGAAGTGTTATTTTTACTTATAATGTTATTGGTGATTCTTCAGGTAGTGCTATTTATGATACTAATCAAACTAGAAGTAATAAAGTGGTAAATTTTAACAAATATATTACTTATTTTACAGGTGGTTTAGGTTTAAATTTACCAACTGATATACAAAATCATCAAGATATTGGTAAATTATTTATGGTTTATAATTATAATGTCACTATATCGTATGATGGTAATAATATATATATAGTAAGAAAAAATACATCAAATACAAATGAATGGGATCCAGTTAAAACAATATTATATAAATATAAATATACTGATAATGTTAATAATAATAATTATTTAGTATATACAGATATTAATAATGTTGATAATACTGGTAATTTTTTATTTTCAATGTATAATATTGATTATAATATTTTTGATGGACAATATCATGGATATTATACTAATGAAATAATTGATAATAATGATATGAATAATATTGTTGATGTTATTGAACAACTTAGTGGAACTAGTATAAATGTTGGTGATTTATTATTATGCGTAACAACTAGTAATGATTATAAAATATTTAAAATAATTTCAACTACACCACAATATATTATTAATGTTGTTTTAGAAGAAGATTTATATTATTATGATAGTATTTCTAATAATATTTTATATTATTCACAAAATGTCATCACAATATATAAAAGTTTTGAAAAAGATAATAATGTTATTAATGGTGCATTATTAGGTGGTAACGTCACTGAAAATTTTAATAATGGTGATTATATATTAAATTTTGATGGTGTATTAAGTATTTTCAAAAATAATGTATTAATAAACACAAAAACAGGGTTATATAATTATTTATTTATCAATAATAATAATAAACCAGCATATTCTAGAGTATATTATGTTGAAAATTATATTAATAATGATGTTTTATTATATAATATGGATGAGAATCTTTATGATAGTTTATATCATGGTTATTATTCAAATTTAAATTTAGAAAATGAAAATCCATCAATTGATGATATAAGTGATATAATATCAAATTTAAATGTAAATAGTAAAATAGGTGATTTATTATTATGTAATATTGGTTCTGATACATATAAATCATATAAACTATTTAAAATTATTTCAACTTTTCCACAATATATGAAAACTATTGATTTGAATGATGATTATATTTTATTTTACGATTCAATAAATAGTAAAATTATTAAATGTAATGCTGCTGATTTAATTGATAATTATTTAACTTTTAATAATTCTTCAATTGAATATAATTCAAGTTTTGGAATTGAAAAACCTGATGATAATGTTGATACACAATATTATTTAAGAATTGGTGGTATTTCAAATAGTGAATTTTATACTAAAGATAATGGTAATTGGTTATTAACATTTACTGGTTTATATAATATGATTTTTGATAATAATGATAATCAAAATAAGGTATATATACAATTAAATAATAAAGCAACAATTTTACAACCACAAAATTCAGATATTTTTGATTGTGAATTTAGAGGATATTATGAGGAAAATGTATTATTAAATGATAATGATGATACTATTTATAATTTAATATATAATATTAAAGGAAGTGATGTTGAAATAGGTGATTGTTTATTAGGTTATTTTGAAACTGGAACTGATGAAAATAATATATATAATATTTATCAAATAGTTGATAGTGGTGATTTATTTATCAAAAAAATACCTGTAGAAACTGGAATATTTTATAGTAAAAATACAAATGAATCATTATTAATAAATAATGGAAATGTAACTCATTTCGGACAATTTCCAAGTAATAATAAATTTACTGGTGAATATGGATATAAAAATATGGATGATGCAGATAAATTAAAAATATTTTTAAATACAGATTCTGGTATAATGTATCAATATGTTAATGATGTTGATGATTGGGTTAGAATATATTCATGTATTTATAATTATAATTTTGATGAATTAATAGTTTATATTAAATTAGATGATAGTATTTGTGTTTTTGATACAACTTTTTATTTTGAAGATCAATTTCGTGGTAATATTAAATTAAATGAAGAAACAGATTTATATTCTACATTATTTAATATTTATAATATTATAAATAATAATATAATTAATAATAAAAAATTGGTAAATAATTGTGATGTTCTATTAAATGGTATATATAATGATGATAAACAACAAATAAATATGTATATATTAAAATATGAAAATAATGTTTTATATTGTGATATGAATCCAATAAATGAATTTGTATTTTATGTAAATAATGATAGAAATGTTTATTATATTAATAATGAAAATGATATGTTTAATATATTAGGCACTATTGATTATTTTTGGGGTGATATTAATAAAAATAAATATATTGGAAAAGGATTTCCAGAACAACAAGGAAATAATTTAGATATATATTTAAATTTATTAAATGGTATAATTTATATATATTATAATGTTAATTTGATTGAAACTTTTACTATTAATAATAAGTATCAATATATTATTAAAAATGATGGCTCTAAATTATTTGATTATATTATATTTACTAATATAAATAATGATAAAATAGTTATGAATAAATATTATTATAATATATATAATTTCAAATATCAAGGATATTATTGTGGTGAAGAATTACCAAATTTTGAAGAATTTACAATACTTAAAAATTTGTATGATATAAAGAATGATGTAATTAATAATGGAGATTTATTATTATGTTATTATAATAATCAATATAAAATATTTCAAATTACTTTTGGTTTTGATCACAATGATAAAATTGATAATGATGATGTCATTACTAAAGAAATAATTATTAATAATTATATTTATTTTAGTTATAATAATGAAATTTTATATCATATTGTTGATAATAATATTAATTCTGTAGGTAATTTTAATGTTAATAATAATGAATTTATAATCTCAAATGAATATAATTTTAATATTAATGAAAAAAAATTATCATATAATGTTGATGGTAACTGGATTGATTGTTTTAATGGATCATATAATTATATTATATTAAATAATGGAAAATTATTAATTTATAATGATATTGATTTTAATACATCTATGTTTAATCCATTATATAATATTTATAATAGCGAATATCAAGGATATATACCTGAATTAACAGTAAATGATAATAATGATATACCAAATTTAGAAATTAAACCTTATGATGATGTTACCATTTACGAGTCTAGTATTTTATTAATACAACATATTTATAATATTAAAAATAATATAGTCAATTTAGGAGATTTATCAATTGTTAAATATGAACTAGATAAAGATGATGTATATAATATAATGAAAATAGATTATGTTGATAATTTACCACAAAGAGTAATTATACAAATATCTGATTTACAATATGATGATAATTTATATTTTTATGGTATTGGTCCTGAAAATAGTTATAATATTTATCAAATATATCAAGATGAAAATCCTGTTTTACTTAGCTCATTCACACCAATAACTACATTTTCAGGAATAATTGGAGGTTCAGATCCTACCGGTGATTTAAATTCACAATATTATTTGAATGATAGTAATGGTTTTGTTTATATTTATGAAAATGATAAATGGACAAAAATGTTTTTATCTTTATATAATTTTATGTTTATATCTACAAATCAAAATTTATCTATTTATTATGATATTCCAGGTAATTATTATATTCTTGATAACACTTATGATATTTATAGTGGATTATATCAAGGTTATTTAAATAATATTAATTTACTTAATGATAATATTACAACAATTTCTAACACTATTAAAAGTTTAAAAGGAAATTATGTATCATTAGGTGATACTTTATTAACTTTAGTTAATAATATTTATAATATTTATGTTTTAGATGGTATTATGTTTACAAAAATTAGTAATTTCAGTAATATTTTATTCTATAATATTTTAACCAATAAAATTGTTAATGTTAATAATAATATTTTGAATGATAATTTTGATAATTTTAATCCATTAATAACTGAATTTACAGGAATTATTGGAAATACTATTCCACAAAATACTCTAGGTTTTTATTTAAATTCTGAAACTTGTGAATTATATACTAATAATTTAAAAACATTTATATGTTTATACAAATTTATATTTATTAACGATAATAATAAATTATTAATTTATAATGATATTATTGATAATGTATTTTATATTTATAATATTACTGATCAAACATTTATGTATTCTGGACATTATCAAGGTTATTATAGTGATAATACTAATTTAAATACACCACAAGATATATTTAATGAAATTAAAAATGTTAAACAACAAGATGTTAATGTTGGTGATTTCTTGCTAACTAATATTATTACTAGTGATGGTAGATTACTATATAGAGTTAATTCAATAACACCATTAAATATTGAAATTATATTAAAAATTAATGAAGATTATTTATTTTTTAATGCCTTAGATGGATTTATTTATTTTGTTAATAATTCACAATATTATAACACAAATTTATATTTTAATGTTAATAGTGATTATATTATTGGTCTTAAAGGTAATGGTCAACCTATTGATCCATTTAATCCAGAAGGTAGAGATTATTATGTTGATTTAGATACAAAAATATTTTATAGATTTTATGATGATTTATGGTATAAAACATTAATGTGTTTATCTAAATATAGTTATAAAGTTAATCCACATTATCAAGTATATGTGGATTATTTAGGTAATACATATCATACTGTTATGATATTATATACTGATTCTATATCAAGTTTACAATTTGATGGTTATTTATTAGATAATGATATAGCTCTACCTAATACTGGCGAACTTGGTAAATATTATGCTTTTAACAGCTCAATGTTTTCAGGTAATATTTATATATATAATAATACATCAAATGAATGGTTTATGATATATCCAGCAAAAATTGTATATTTCCAAGATGGTGATAAAAAATATTTAATTTACAACAATGATTCAGATAATTATTTTATTACTGAACAATTATTAGTATCTAGTTCCTTTGTTGATTCATTACCATCAATTAATAATAATGTTGGTGATGTTGTTACATATAATTTTAAAACTTATGAATATTCTAAAGATAGCGAAAGTGATACTGATGAAACATTTAGTTGGTTATTATTATTAGATAATAATTATTATTTATATAATTCTTGTAATACTTTAGTTATTAATGAAACAGATGGTTATTCTTATCCAAAATCTAATACTGACTATTATGTTGGTTATATTATTAATGATATTTCACAATTATCATCAATTCCAAATAATAGTTATGTTTCTCTTAATTTAGGAGATATTGAAATTAATAGTAGAAATTATTTTACTGGTGATATTTGTTATTATTCAGAAAATTTATTAAATAGAGTATCTTTAGAAAAATCATATAGTATTTATAATAAATTTAATGGTGGTTTATTAACATTTAACTCATTAAATAAAACATATACTTTTAATGAAACATTTTATGGTTTACAAGAATATTCTGGATATTCTGTTTCTTCAGATATTAATGTTATTCCAACTGTTAAATATAAAAAGGATACTTTTATTCTAGTTATTGATAGTATAAATAATCAAGTTAAATTATATTTATGTGGTATTAATAATTCAACTTTAATTAAATTATTACCAAAAACAGTTTATAATGATATGACTATTGGTGAAATATATGAAATTACTAGTGAATCTGATAATACTATTGGTGAAATTGTTAAAATTATACCCGATGACAAATTTTCAGAAGCTATTGAAAATAAATTTATTAATGGTTTTAAACAATCAAGTAATAATTTATTAAAGTCAGAATCTAGATTAATTTATCAATATATTTCATCAACTGGATATATTAAATTTGAAGTTCAACCACCAATTAATTCCAAGGCAAATTCACACCTTGTTATTAAAAATGAAAATGGTGATTGGTTATTTAATTCAACAAATGTCATAAATAAATCAATAACATTTGAATATTATATTGATGGTGTTAATGTTAGTTTAATATATATTATTTCTAGACAAAAACAAAAAGCTTTCTTAATTTCATCTGCTGAATTTAATGGTAGTTTAGATTTTGTTGGTAGTGATGAAATATTAAGAGAATATGATTTATCTGGTGATACTTTTACATATATTAATGTTTTAAATAATACTTATATTAATAATGATGGAATATTTATAACACCATCAACAGGATTATATCAAATAAATGTGAGTTTATCATATAAATATGTTGGAACAGTTTATGATACTGAAAGTATTCCATATTTTTTAATATCAGTTAATGATCATACAATATCAGAATCAAAATTATCAACAATGAAATACAATATTTCAAATTTAGAAATTACATCGCCAGCAACAAATGGAAATGTTAATTTAAATGTTATTTTCTCTTTAGAAAAAGATGATATTGTTAATATTAAATATAATTTGGATGAATATCAATTAAATATTGTTATTAGTAATGGTGTTTTTAGTATTACTAGATTACAATAATTTAAATAATGTTAATAAATAATTATTCATTGAATAATTATATTATTTAAATATTTTTAATTATATAATTATATTTTATTTTATATTTAATATTTATATAAAAATAATAATTATTTAATAATTGTTCATCAAAAAAATCATATATTCATTATATAATATTAATATATTATTCACTAAAATAATTATTTTTATTATATAATTTTAATATATTTTCATTAAATATTTAATATTTAATAATTATTTATTGAATAATTATTTTTATTATATAACTTTAATATATTTTCACTAAATATTAAATATTTAATAATTATTTATTGAATAATTATTTTTATTATATAACTTTAATATATGTTCACTAAATATTAAATATTTAATAATTATTTATTTAATAATTGTTGAAAATATTTAATTATAATTAATAAGTTATTTGAATAAATTATTAAAACGTATAATATTTTTCGATGTTTATGGAACAAATAGAGCGTTATCCTAAATAAACAATTAACATTTATATAAATATAAATATTAATTATTTATTGACGATAACGAAATTATTGAATTCATATTTTTTAAAGAATATATAGTAATTTATAATTAATTAATTTAATTATTTTATAAATTATAGTTAAATATTTTCTATAATTATATAATATTTATATTAATATATTTTAATTATTTAATATTTAAAACACTAATATAATTTAATTATTTAAAATAATTATTTAATATTTTAAGATAATTAATACTTTAATATTTTAAAATAAATTAATACTTTAATATTTTAAAATAAATTAATACTTAATATTTTAAAATAATTAATATTAATATAAATTAATACTTTAATATTTTAAAATAATTAATATTTTTAAAATAATTAATACTTTAATATTTTTAAAATAATTAATACTTTAATATTTTTAAAATAATTAATACTTTAATATTTTTAAAATAATTAATACTTTAATATTTTTAAAATAATTAATACTGTAATATTAAAATAATTATTTAATTATTACTTTAATATTTTTATTATAATTAAAATTATTTAACACAATTAAATAATTATTATTTTAATATTATAATGTAATAATCATCATTTTAATATTAATATAATTAAATAATTATTTTCTTTATTTAGATAATTATTTAAATATAATTATTCATTGAATAATTAAATAATTTAATTCACAATATACATGCAATGTTTAATATTAAATGATGATTTTGGACTAATTACTATCACTAATAATCCAGTATAATTATTTTTTAATAAATCATCAATTTGAACATTTTTACCTAAATTAAATTTATCATGATAATATGTTGATTTTACTTCTACAAATAACATCCTATTTGGTTCATATAAAATATTATCTTTTGATAAATAACCGTCTGGTTTTTTATTCTCATTATTATAATATGTTGTATTTCTAACAATATTTAATTGCTTAAAATATTGTTTTAATTTAACCAATAAATTATATAAATTATATTCACCACATTTATTTACAAAATTTTTATCATATTTATATATATTGTTAACAATCATTGCCACATTAATAGACTCTGAATCGTTGTCAAATAAATATTTATGTATTATGTTTCCTCTTGTAAATATATTGTTCTTATTAGATTTCTTAATATATACATTATCATAATCTATACATTTACTAAAAAAGTTAAAGTAGGATAAATTAGATAGCATAATTTCTTGAAGTGGTTTATTTTGTGTATCGATATACTCCATTTTATATAATTTTATATTCTTAAGCTCTATTTAAAGTTCTATTTAAAGTTTTCAAAAAAATGAATATTAAATAAATAAAAATTTTAAATAAAAATGAATATTCTTGGAAAGCTGTATACTTTTGTTCATGATAATATATTTTATTTAATTAAATGTTTTTTTGATAAATTAAAGTATAATAATAATTTTTATGTTAATGATATTATTGATAATGATATTACTGAAGATAATAATGAAAATATTAATGAAAAAGTTCAAGAAAAACCAAATTTAAATAAACCAATTTTGGAATTTTTGGATGATGATATTGATTAAGAGAAAAATTTTTTGGTATGATTATGATAATTTACTTTTTTACATTTACAAATAATTTTTTCACATTTTAAACATTTAAATAATTTTAGACATGAACAAATCGTCATTTTAAATATAATATATTTTTCTATTACATTTATAATTTAGTTTAATTTTTAATCAATTTAATAATATATTTGATTCAAATATATAAACTTTAATAATTTATAAACTTTTAATAATTTAATAATTTAATAATTTATAAACTTTTAATAATTTAATAATTTATAAACTTTTAATAATTTATAAACTTTTAATAATTTAATAATTTAATAATTTATAAACTTTTAATAATTTAATAATTTATAAACTTTTAATAATTTAATAATTTAATAATTTATAAACTTTTAATAATTTAATAATTTAATAATTTATAAACTTTTAATAATTTAATAATTTATAAATTTTTAATAATTTAATAATTTATAAACTTTTAATAATTTAATAAATCATAAACTTTTAATAATTTAATAATTCATAAACTTTAATAATTTAATAATTTTATAATTTAATAATTTATAAACTTTTAATAATTTAATAATTTTATAATTTAATAATTTATAAACTTTTAATAATTTAATAATTTATACTTTCCAACGATTTAATAATTTATATAAGCGAAGCTTATTTAAATGAGCTATGCTCATATAATAATTTATAGACTTTCAATAATTTAATAATTTTATAATTTAATAATTTATGAACTTTCAATAATTTAATAATTTATGAACTTTCAATAATTTAATAATTTATGAACTTTCAATAATTTAATAATTTATGAACTTTCAATAATTTAATAATTTATGAACTTTCAATAATTTAATAATTTATGAACTTTCAATAATTTAATAATTTATGAACTTTCAATAATTTAATAATTTATGAACTTTCAATAATTTATAGACTTTTAATAATTTAATAAATTATAAACTTTAAAAATTTTATTAATTTAATAAATTATATATTCTTTAATAATATTATTATTTATTAAATTATATATTCATTAATAATATTATTATTTATTAAATTATATATTCTTTAATAATATTTTTATTAAATTATATATTCTTTAATAATTTATAGTTTTAATAAATTATATACTTCTTAATAATTTATTTATAACTTATAATAATTTTTAATTTAATATTTTAATAAATTGTAAATTCTTTAATAATATAATTAATAATTATATTAATACTATAAATAATATGTGCTATCTAAAATACATTTAGAGTCATTATTAAAACAATAATTGTTTATAATATTATCTACATGTTTAATTTTATTAATATTGTAATTTCCACCAAAAATTAAAGTTTCCAAATTTATTAAAACATTATCACTAATTTTACTTTTAAATCCATGACCTATTTTTAAATAATTAACTGACCTTGGTAATTTAATTATGTCTTTATCATAAAAACATCCTAGTGTTAAATGAATTACTGTATCAGGAATATAATTATTTATTGATTTTCTAAATAAATGTCCAAATTTTAAATATTTAACACCATAAGGTATACATGATTTAATTTCTTGATCGAAATAATCACCAAATTCTAATCCAATTAATGTAGATGGAAAACAATTATTAACTGTTTTATTAAAATAACGACCAAATTTTATATATTTTGTTCCTTCTGGAAAAGAACCAGGAGTTATTTTAGTGTTAAAATCTCTACCTAATATTACATGTGTTGCATTGTTTGGTATTTTACCATAAATATCTTCATTAAAAGTGTCAGGAAATGTGAAATATACATCAAATTGATTAAATGATTTCATGTTTATTAAATGTTTATTAAATATTTATCTAAAAAATTTAATTTGTGGATTATAATTTTTTTTAGATAAATTAATTATTAAATATTTGGTAATATTTATAATGTATTACATAATTTTATAAAATAATTATAAAATTTATAATGACTTATAATTTTATTATATAATATAATTATATAATTTATAATGACTTATTATTTTATAAATTAAATAATTATAAAATTTATAATGACTTATATTTTTATTTTATAAAATAATTATAAAATTTATAATGGCTTATTATTTTATTTTATAAAATAATTATAAAATTTATAATGACTTATAATTTTATAAAATAAAATAATTATAAAATTTATAATGACTTATAATTTATTAAATAATAATTATAAAATTTATAATAACTTATTATTTTATAAAATAAATAATTATAAAATTTATAATGACTTATAATTTATTAAATAATAATTATAAAATTTATAATAAATTATTATTTATTAAATAATAATTATAAAATTTATAATGACTTATAATTTTATAAAATAAAATAATTATAAAATTTATAATGACTTATAATTTATTAAATAATAATTATAAAATTTATAATGACTTATAATTTTATAAAATAAATA
>Ga0209930_1003359_pt1 | contig 16122 bp, 13 predicted proteins | sample ThiBiot_500_biof_2_FD_183948 | JGI IMG/M metagenome (GOLD analysis project Ga0209930, IMG submission 183948) | Wastewater bioreactor microbial communities from Cape Town, South Africa - Thiocy_cont_500_biof (SPAdes) | ecosystem: Engineered > Bioreactor > Thiocyanate-remediating >... | reverse complement strand
GCCGTCATTGAATACGCCCGCAACGTGATGGGGGTTGACGATGCTCACTCAACGGAAATGGAACCGGATACTGCTAATCCGGTCATTAGCATGATGGAGGCCCAGAAGAACATTACGGATAAAGGGGGAACGATGCGCCTGGGTGCTTACACCTGCAAACTGAAACGGGACTCGCTGGCTTACCAGATTTACGGCAAAACACAGATCAGCGAGCGACACCGGCATCGGTACGAATTTAACAACGATTACCTGGCTGCTTTTGAAAAAGCCGGGTTAATACCAACAGGTATCAACCCGGAAACGGGGCTGGTCGAGATTGTTGAGTTATCGCAAACTAAACACCCCTGGTTTGTTGGAGTTCAGTTTCATCCTGAACTGAAAAGCACCGTAATGAACCCGCATCCGTTGTTTGTTAAGTTTGTAAAGGCTGCCCTGATTTATAATCAAAAGAAAAAGGCTGCTCCGCCTACTTCATCCGATATTGCAGCCGCCCGTGTAGAAACTGCCGACGTGGTTGATTAACCGCCCGGATTACTGTAATTTTGCGGAAAAATAGTTTTCAATTTTCGGTTTTCAGTTTCCCGTCCGGATGTCCGACTTTTAACTGAGAACTGAAAACTGGAGACTGAAAACACAAATAATGGATCGTAATCAACTCATTGGCATTGTCCTGATTCTGGCGATGCTGGTCGGCTACCAGCTTTTGGTACCGAAACCCGCTCCCGAAAAGGAACCGGCTCAAAAAACACAAACCACGAAACCGAAGTCGGCTTCCAGTGCCGAAGCAGCCATCAATAAAGCAGAACAACCGCTCGATTCGGCCGCTGCCAAAGCTCAATTTGGTGATTTTGCCGCCGTTGCTACCGGAGAAGCGCGTGACATTACCGTTGAAAATAAAGATATTAAAGTAACCTTCAGCACCTGGGGTGGTCGGGTAAAAGAAGTAGTTCTGAAAAACTACAAAACCTTCGACCAGAAGCCGCTTGTCCTGATTGATGAGAAAAGTAGTAAAACTCTCCTGGAACTGCCTACCCAACAGGGCAAGGTTAATCTGCATCAGTTGTATTACCAGACAACGACGTCAACGGGTCAGGTCAGTGGACAGAATCAGCAAATTGTTTTTCGTGCCGAAGTGGCACCGGGCCAATCGGTAGAGCAGGTATATACTGTTCCATCCGAAGGTTATGTGATCGACTATGATCTGAAATTAAATGGCCTGACCAGCACGGTTGGCAATGGAGATATCCGATTCTTCTGGGAAGATAAGATGCGTCAGTATGAAAACGATCTGGCAAACAACCGCCGAGCCGCTACGATCAACTACCTGACCGCCGATGAAAACTTCGAGAATCTGGCCGAAGGCGAAAGCAATCAGGAAGCTACCCTCGAAGAGCCTGTTCAGTGGTTTACGATTAAACATAAATACTTTCTGTCGGGCTTCATCGATAAAAATGCCCCTATGACCAAAGCCAGTTTTAAAACGCTGGTCGACCCCGCTGACAGTAGTGTTGTGAAAACGGCTATTGCTGATGTCATGTTGCCTATAGCGGACGTGAAGGCGGGTAAAGGGCAATACAAGTTCTACTATGGCCCGAATAAGTTCCAGTTACTGGGCAGTATAGCACCAGAATTTGATCGGAACGTCTATTTGGGATATTCAATTCTAAAACCGATCAACAAGTACTTCTTCGTGCCAGTGTTCAACTTCCTGGAGAAGTTTATCTCGAATTATGGCCTGTTGATTGTGGCCCTGGTTGTCTTTGTGAAATTGCTTCTAACCCCGTTAACCTATAAGTCATATGTAAGTATGGCGAAAATGCGGGTGTTAGCGCCAGAGATCAATGAGATCAAAGAGCGTGTGGGCGATGATATGGCCAAGCAGCAATCTGAGCAAATGAAGTTGTATCAGGAAGTAGGCGTAAGCCCGCTGAGTGGTTGCGTGCCCGTGCTGGCTACTATGCCGATTCTGTTTGCGCTCTTCATGCTTTTCCCAAACCTGATTGAGCTTCGGCAAAAGGCATTCCTCTGGTCAAGTGATCTGTCGACCTACGATGCCTTCCTGAAGTTTCCAACGCTTCCATTTATTGGTAGCCACCTGAGCTTGTTTACGGTGCTGATGACGGCTTCTTCCATTGCGTACGCATATTACAACAACCAGACCACGCCAACGCAGCCGGGGCCTGTGAATATGAAAGCCCTTAGCTACATATTCCCGCTCATGTTCATGTTCGTACTGAACTCCTATCCTGCGGGTTTAACGTTCTACTACTTCGTATCAAACATTGTAACCATTACCCAACAGCAACTTATTCGTCGGTTTGTCGATGAAGATAAGATTAAGGCGGTATTGGATGAAAATCGTCGGAAGAACGCTTCGGGTCAGGGTAAGAAACCTGGTGGGTTCCAGGCATTGCTACAAAAGCAGTTGGCAGCTGCCGAAGAGGCTCGCAAGCAAGCTGAGGAGGCCCAACGAAAAGCGAGAACTAAAAAATAAGTCGCAAAACAGCTTCCATTAGTTAAAAAAGTATTGACTAATGGCCGTACACTGACGACTTTTGATAGCAAAAGCAACGCCATCGCGTTGCTTTTGTGCATTAACCTAAAAGACATGACCCATAAATTGTGTTTGGTTAACTATGTATATGTATTGGCTAGCTTGATGGTATTGTTCATCCAGCTGCCTAGACAAGCTCAGGCTCAGGTTTCTACAGAAGCGCAGAAACGGTATAGCGCTGCCGTTAAAAAAGTGCTTGCTGGCGATTATGATCGGGCAAAAACAGAACTGAACGGGCTTATCCAGCAGCGGGGAGTATTGGCACCGTATGCCAGCTACTATTATGCACTGGCAGCTTATCGGCAGAAAAATTTCACCCAGGCTCGTTTGGCACTTCAGCAATTGATGGACCTCTTTCCCAATTGGCGAAAGATGAGTGAAGCCAATTACTTATTAGCGGCTGTTTCGATGGAAACGGGCGAGTATGAAGACGCATTGACGGCTCTCCAGCAGATCAATGATCCGGCTTTACGTACTGATGTGTCGAAACTGGAACAGGCTTTCATTCCAAAAATTACCGATTTAAAACGCCTAAAGGAACTCAACAAGGCTTTCCCAAGTAATCGGGCGGTAGGATTGGCATTAATTGACCTAATTCAGCGTACAGCCAGTGATAAAGATGATCTGGAACTTTCAGACCGCCTTACCAATCGCTTTGGTGTTCCGGGAGTAGCGACTACGCAACCTGTCACATCACCTTCCACAGCAGGCACGTCAACAGTCGGTCGTTCAACGTTGCCTACCCGAGCCAACCGGGCAAAAGGGTATTATAACATTGCTGTAATGTTCCCGTTTCGGTTGGATGATTTTAATTCTGATAAACGGACTCGGTCCAATCAATACGTTTACGATCTTTACGACGGGATCAAAATGGCGAAAACCAAGCTTCAGGAAGAGGGTATTACAGTCAATCTGTTCGCTTATGATGTCGATAATGACGCCAACAAAACCCTTGAATTGGTCAATAGTCCCGCATTTGCTCAAACAGATCTGATTATTGGGCCGCTCTATATCGAGCCGAATCGCATTGCATCAGCATACGCTAACCAAAGTAATATTGTGTTGCTGAACCCAATTGCAACCAGCAATGATTTGGTAACTAACCAACCACTCTCATTTCTGGCACAACCGTCCCTCAACCAGCAGGCAAGAAAATTGGCTGAGCATGCCCGGAGTCTGAATAGTGGCCGTCGGGTGGCGGTCTATTTTGGTGCATCGCGAAGAGACTCACTATTGGCAATGACCTATGTTAACGAGCTGAAACAGCAGAATTATCAACTCATTGATGTTCGGAAACTAAGCGGTAGCGCACAGGCCATGGCCGATGCGATGCAATTGACCGGTAATGCAAGTGCCAGTGTAAGCTCGTCCCGTCCGGTATCGACAACCCAGGCTATTCCAATGGGGCATGTGTTTTTCGCCAGCAGTAATGACGAAGAAGGGGCTCGAATCCTAGATGCTCTCAACCGGCGTCATGTGAGTGGACCGCTCCTGGCTACGGCTTCCGCTTTTGATTTTTATCGTATACCGGCTTCGACTTTCGCCCGGCGGGAGATTTATCTGCTTTACCCCGATTACATTGATACGACACGCGAACCTGTGGTTAGTTTTCAGGAACAATATGTTGCTAAACGGAATACCATTCCATCTGTGTTTGCGAGTGAAGGCTATGATATGATGCTTTTCTTTGGGCGTCAATTAGCCCGCAACACCCTGCTGTCACGCAACCGAAGTATGTTGCGATCCGATACGGATGATTATATTCTTTCTGGATTTGATTATACACAAGCTAACGAAAACCAGGTCGTTCCCATCGTAAAATTTGAAGATGGGAAACTGGTCAAAATTAATTAGTGAATGATTGAGTGATAGAATGATTGAATTGTTATTCTGACTCGCGATATAATTATTCAATCATTCTATCACTCAATCATTCTATCATTCGTAAAAATGACAACGAGCGAACAATTATTTGAAAAGGCGAAAACGCTTATTCCAGGTGGGGTAAACTCTCCTGTGCGTGCTTTCCGGGCAGTTGGCGGATCTCCACTGTTTATCAAATCAGCTAAGGGGCCTTACCTCTATGATGAAGATGGACGTCAATATATTGAATTAATAAATTCGTGGGGGCCGATGATTCTGGGCCACGCTTTTGAGCCGGTCGAAAAGGCGGTACGTGACGCAATCCAATACTCGTTTTCGTTTGGAGCTCCAACGCGTAAAGAAGTCGAAATGGCTGAATTGATCACGGCCATGGTGCCATCGGTCGAGAAAGTCCGGATGGTAAATTCGGGTACGGAAGCAACGATGGCTGCTATCCGTGTGGCCAGAGGTTTTACCGGGAGAGATAAAATTATCAAGTTTGAAGGCTGTTACCACGGGCATGGCGATTCGTTCCTGATTGCGGCTGGTAGTGGAGCCATGACTATGGGGGTGCCTGATAGCCCTGGGGTCACCAAAGCAACAGCTGCCGATACACTGACAGCGCCATACAACGATTTAGCGGCTGTTGAAGTCTTGCTGGAGAATAATCAGAACCAGGTGGCTGCCGTTATTTTGGAGCCGGTTGTCGGTAATATGGGATGTGTATTGCCAGAGCCTGGCTTTCTGGAAGGCATTCGCTCGTTATGTGATAAGTACGGAACTCTACTGATTTTCGACGAGGTGATGACTGGATTCCGCCTGTCAAAAGGAGGGGCTCAGGAGCGCTTTGGTATCACGCCTGATCTGACAACAATGGGGAAGATCATTGGAGGAGGTATGCCGGTGGGTGCTTATGGTGGCCGGGCTGATATTATGAATCAGGTATCACCGGCTGGCCCTATTTATCAGGCTGGTACATTGTCCGGTAATCCGATTGCTATGTCGGCAGGTATGGCCATGCTGCATTACCTAAACGAACATCCTGAGGTATATACGCGCCTGGAAACGATAGGGGATAAACTAGTGAACGGATTTCGCAAGGGCTTACAGAAAGCAGGATTGAACTATACTATCAATCATATTGGCTCCATGTTTACCTTGTTTATGACCGGGCGGCCGGTTTCGAACTTTTCGGATGCCAAGTCCTGTGATGTGCCCCTGTTTGGCCGATATTTTCATGCGATGTTAGATCGTGGTGTCTATTTGGCCCCATCACAGTTCGAAAGTCTGTTTCTGTCCATTGCCTTAACCGATGACCTGGTGGACCAGATCATTCAGGCCAACGAAGAAAGTCTTCTGGAAGTGATAAAATAAGTAGGCTTAAAAAGTGCAGCGTGAACAAGCGGTTAACTAAATACCCAACTAAGCTTTCGGGCACGTTGCTCTTTTCATATTTTACACTTAATGCTTGATGTTCTTTTCCGTTATCATACCCGTTTACAATCGCCCGGACGAGTTACGTGAGCTTTTGGAAAGCCTGACGAAACAGACGTATAACCAGTTTGAAGTACTTGTGATTGAAGATGGTTCACGAGAGAAAGCCGATGAGGTAGTTAACGCGTTTCGTGACCGACTGGACATCCGGTATTTCTTTAAACCGAATTCGGGGCAGGGGTTTACCCGGAACTACGGTTTCGAACGAGCAAGAGGTGATTATTTTGTGATTTTTGATTCCGATGCGCTTGTACCGAACCATTATTTTGCCGTTGTGAATGAACGTATCATCCAGGATAAGCTGGATGCGTATGGCGGACCTGATAAAGCTCACCCCGATTTTACTCCCATACAGCGGGCAATTAGCTATTCGATGACATCACCCTTTACAACAGGGGGCATACGTGGCAGTAAGAAGAACCTCGGCGGAACATACCATCCACGGAGCTTCAACATGGGACTTTCCCGCAACGTATGGGAAACAATCGGAGGGTATAAACTGACGCGCATGGGTGAAGATATTGAGTTCGCTATTCGTATCATCGAAAATGGTTTCCGTACGGGGCTAATTCCTGATGCGTTTATCTATCACAAACGTCGAACCGATTTTGGCCAGTTTTTTCGGCAACTCCGCTTTTTTGGACGTGCCAGAATCAATATTTCGCGGTACTATCCCGGCGAGCTGAAGCTGGTGCATGCCATTCCGGCTTTGTTTACACTGTTTGTTTTGTCAATTCCGCTGTGGGCACTCATCAGTCACATATTATTTGGGATAGCAGTTGGTTTGTTAGGGCTGATTGCCATACTTATTCTAATCGACGCTACTCGAAAAGAAAAAAGTCTGACAATTGGATTATTGAGTGTGCAAGCTGCTTTTACTCAGTTGCTCGGATATGGTATTGGCTTTTTAACTGAGGGCTGGAAGCGGATACGGGAACCGAAAGAGTTTAGAGAGACCGGGGCTAGTATTGATTATCCATCTTAACCATGAAACGTATAAGAATTTAGTTAAGTGATCACAGATTTTTCAATTTATCTGGTTAGTCGCTGTAAATGGCGAATGAAAAGCCTGTAAACTCGTTATATTCGCCAAAGAAGGAGCACTTGTCAACGAAATTAGTCTGTCAGGTGTTACTGTACTAAAAGACGCCTAAGTTGATGAACAAGCTTGCCAAACCACCCGGCCAACGATTAGTTAAACGCATGAGCACCCGAACAAAAGGGCTGATTGTCGTCTCATTGGGGCTAATCCTGTTTAGCATAGGTCTGTGTGTGTTTAGTGTAGCCGCCGAAGCCAATCAGTCAGGGGCTCCTTTTCGGCAGTGGTTTTTATGGGGAACCTATAGCCTCATTCTTATCAATGGCGGATTATTGCTATTTGGGCAGGCAGTTCGCTACCGGGTTCAGATTGACTATCGTCGGTTTGTACGTCGTGAACTCAAAAAGCGGGACCGTGAGTGGACACGCATGTTCCAAAAACGAAAAGCCCCGCTTGGAAAAAGCGAGGCAAAATAAGAAAGACCCTTCGTATAAAAGTCAGCTGATTGGTTAGGCTGCTTTCTTCTCAGCAAACGATGCCTTAATGGCGTCTACATCTACATTCTTAATGATAGGTTTGCGGAGCAATTGCTTAATTGCATTCGTTTTATTGTTAGCAATCGCCCGATTCCGACGAGCTTTGCGCTTTAATTCTGTTACTGCCATGATTGTATAAACTAAATTTTTGTCGGTTCATGAAAATCAGAGCGCAAAATTAGGGATTTTTTAGTCAAAATGGGCCATATGTTCGGTTTTTTTACAATCGAAACCTTGATTATCGGTAAATTCAATAACCGTAGGCTAGTAATTAGATGATATTTGGTAAAAGCGGTTTTCGGCAATAGGTTATTAACGTATATGAATCGTATTGGGCTTAAAGTAAAAGTGATTGGAGCTTTGTATATGCGAAACGTTTTACCCCAAATTGTCGTTATAGTAATCCGCTCTATTAAAAACCCAGCATTCATTCAGCTTGAACCGAGTTTTTGAGTAAGTTGAGCGGGTTATATAGTGTTTGACTAGTGAGTACGTTTTGCGCCCACTGCCTTTTTTATTGATGTACATGGAAGAAACAAAAGAGAATGTTCACCGCTCTGAAGCGCAGAGCACCGAACGCATTGCAACAGACTTACCCAAGCGCGACGAGTTACTCCTTACCCCCGATGAACAACGTATAAAAGAAGCGTTTACAGATCATGACTGGAATGAAATAAAAACGGCTGATTCGTGGGTGATCTTTAAGGTAATGGCCGAATTTGTTGAAGGCTTTGACAAATTAGCCAAGATCGGCCCCTGTGTATCGATATTTGGTTCTGCTCGTACCAAGCCCGACAACAAATATTACAAAATGACTGAAGAGATTGCTGCCAAACTAGTGCGGCATGGCTATGGCGTCATTACTGGAGGAGGACCAGGGATCATGGAAGCCGGTAATAAAGGTGCCTTTGAGCAGGGCGGAAAATCGGTTGGTCTTAACATCAAGCTACCGTTTGAGCAACATAGTAATATTTATATAGATCCCGATAAAAGCATAAACTTCGACTTTTTCTTTGTTCGAAAAGTGATGTTCGTGAAGTATGCACAGGGGTTTGTAGTTATGCCCGGTGGTATGGGTACTCTTGATGAACTCTTTGAAGCGATGACGTTGATTCAAACCCGAAAAATTGCCCGTTTCCCTATTGTGCTGGTTGGGCGGTCCTATTGGCAGGGCCTTATCGATTGGATCAACAATGTAATGCTGGGCGAAGAACATAATATCAACCCAGAGGATATGAAATTGATCAATGTGGTGGATACGCCTACTGAAGCCGTCAAGGTTATTGATGATTTCTACAGTAAATACCTGCTTAAGCCGAATTTTTAATCAGCTATAGTTTCGAACTAAAAAAGCCGGTTCTTATGCAGAACCGGCTTTTTTAGTAGAGTTGCAAGATGGGTTAAAAAGTGATGGGGATATCAACCTGCACATTATCCCAGGCCAGCATCATGATTGACTCGGTTGGTGTGTCTTTGGCTTTTTTAAATTGAACCGTAAAATTTTCCACCACATTTTCAGTTTTTTTGACGGAAGCCGTTACCCGTAATACATCCAGCTCGGGTTTGTAGCTATAAGCACCCCATTGGTCCAGATCAGAATTCAGAATGATTGTCCACTCTGTTTCAGTCGGAATGGCATATAGCGAATACACACCCGCTTTAATTTTTTTACCCTGAATGGTTGCATCGGTAAAAAACTTGATTTCGGTCGCTTCGTTTGCACCAACTCGCCACACTTTACCATACGGAATGAGTTTACCAAAGACCTCCCGCCCGTTTTTGGCGGGCCGACTGTAGGTAACGCGGGCGTAGACTTTATCGCCCACTTTAGCAGGAGCAAACTTACGATCGTGGGCAAAATCGTCTGGATAATAGGCCATATCCATCGGGCTTTTGTCGAGGCCTCGTAACGATTGCGCTTCGGTTGAAAAGGCGAAGCTAAGAAGTAAAGCCGCCAGTAAACCAGCAAATTTCATAGTCTGTTTAGTAAAGAGTGAACGGAAATGATAAGGCCTTCATACCCTATGAAGAGAGCCTCGACAAAAATAGCGGATAAAAGAAAATAGCTACTATTAGAACGGCGTCTCCTGACTTGGGTCTGCATTGCCAAAACTCGACATATCGTTGGCCTTACTTTTGAACACACTCCCTGCCGACGGAGGAGCATCGAAGCTAGTCAGGCCATTAACATTTGCGCCAAAACCCTGTGCCTGAACGGGTTCGAAATACGAATCGAGGTCACAGAATTTGGTGAACTTGTTGATGAACCGTAGCTGAATAGTATCGAGCGAGCCACTTCGGTTCTTAGCAATGATCACTTCGCCAATACCGACTGTCGAGTTGCCGTTTTCATCCTGTGTAATATTGTAATACTCAGGACGGTATAGGAAACAAACCATGTCGGCATCCTGCTCGATAGATCCCGATTCCCGAAGGTCAGAAAGTTGCGGTTTCTTATCGCCCCCCCGCGTTTCTACCGCCCGGCTCAGCTGCGAAAGCGCAATAACCGGAACGTTTAGTTCTTTCGCCAGGTTTTTCAGCGCTCTTGAAATCGATGCAATTTCCTGTTCACGGTTGCCACCAGCCCGGCCCGACGAATCGCCCGACATGAGCTGGAGGTAGTCAATGACCACCATTTGTATATCATGCTGTGCTTTCAATCGACGGCACTTGGCCCGAAGCTCCAGAATGGATAGGGCAGGGGTATCGTCGATAAAGATGGGAGCTTCGGTTAGCCGTTGAATTTTATGGTGTAACTGGGTCCATTCGTGCGGAGCCAGCGTTCCTTTCCGAATTTTTTCTGAGTCGATCTCCGCTTCAGCCGAAATAAGACGGTTTACCAACTGCACGGACGACATCTCCAGTGAAAAGATGGCGACGCCCTTGCCGTGATCGACTGCTGCATTCCGAAGAGCCGACACCACAAATGCCGTGTTGTGAGTAACAGTCATGTCTTCCAGTAGAAACAACCGATTGCCATCAATCGAAAAGCCGTAGTAGTCATCGACTTTATCGTATTCGACCTGTATTCCGGTTACACGCCAATCAGCTCTTGCTTTGAGAGCGCGCGCTTTTTTACGTTCAATTCGTACAGGTATGGTATCAAGATTTCCAAAGATCCGTAATCGGTAAACAGTTGATAAATACCCTCGGGAAGAGATACTTGCCTGCTTTTCCTTGAGCGAACAACGGAAACCCAGTGTATCGCACAGATATTTCAGTTGTTCGGCCAGCGCTTTATTCTTCTGAGTGATCTCGTAGCAATTGAAGGCTTCCTGATAATGCCCATCGCTATCAATTAAACCAGCGAGTAATTTTAGCCGGTTTTCAGTTGAATTGATGAGATAAGCACGTGGAATATGCTTATTTTCAATTACTGATAAACCACGTAACTGCTCCTGTACATTGAAGGAAGATCGTACACCTCGTTGACCAGTCGTAATGGCGTGACTCGGTGCTTTACCAACTTGCTGATACGTTGATAGTGTCAGATTTAAGTCATCGGCGTACCCTTTCAAATAATCGACAACCTCAGTATCAATATTCGTAATTCGAGAACTATAGGAATGACCATCTCCCAACCAGAGTCCTACGAAATAAGGATCAAGAGGGACTGCCTGTGCGGGGAAATGAACAGCCACTTTATAGCCTTTGTAGTTCGTTTTAAACTTGGCCGATTTAGTCAGGTAATCCCGAACCGTAATGTTAAGAACCTCCCCTTTTTTATAGGGCCCTTCCGTACGGCTACGTTTCAGGGATAAAATATGGCTTTCGTTGACTCGATAACTAATGCCCTTGTTTTGATGCACCCAGTACATACGTTCCTGGCCACGGGCAATGCTAAGCACACGGCGAGGGGTAGAATCATCACCCATTAGCAGATCACCTTCCTGCACATCCTCGACCTTCCGCAGTGACCCATCGAACATGACAACCTTAGTGCCTTTACCGAGGCATTTTCCCATCGCAGGCCTTGCTGCTAGAATAATAAGTTCGGTAGGTTGCCAGCCCGAAGTGACCCGGTCGAGTTGAGTAAATCCCGAAGGAACACCCGTTAAGCCCTCCTGATTTTTTTTGGTTTCCAGCTCATTAAGCGCCATTCGAACAATGGTACTCATGTCGGCATAGTTCTTCTTGATGTTCGATTCCGAAATCTTGAAGAGGGATTGTTCGGTGCGGTCCAGAAGCTCAAACACGTCGGTGGTATCTTCGTACGCGTCGCGCAGAATCGTGGACGACATGGCAATCAGCGCACGCTTGAGCGCCTGCTCCGAAACAATCCGGGCATGGTATTCAATGTTCGCAGCTGAGTTGACCCGGAAGGTTAATTCAGAGACGTATCCAGCACCACCAACCATCTCAATTTCACCTGTTTTACGCAATTGTTGCGTAACTGTTAACAAATCGATCGGGTCAGAATTGCCAAAAAGCGTCAGGATCGCATTGTAAATCCGCTGGTGTGCTTCTTTGTAAAACGTCTCGGGTTTAAGAATGTCAACAACAGATGATAATGCATCTTTTTCGATCATTAACGCCCCCAGAACGGCTTCTTCAAGGTCCAGAGCCTGTGGCGGTAATTTCCCGAGGCCGGTGTCGAGCCAGTGATTACCTGCCTGTTGACGACCTCCGGCGAAGGCAGAAGGTTTACGAAGGTGTTGGTTCGGGCGTGCGTTGTTCTCCATTGTCTCACCGCAAGTTTACGAAATTAACGCTTCATAAGGCAAATCCTATTGGATGTGACGTATATAGTTCAGAGCGAAAAATTGTTCGTAACATTCTGGTAATGTTGCTACTAAGATACGGCAAAAAAAATAGAGTTTTTAAGCAACGGTTCTGGGTCGTATTGGCGTATAAAGGAGGAATGATGAGCTGTGAACTGTGTGTCAGAAAGATACAAATTTATTCCTGAAAAATGGGGAATGGTATCGATTGGGCGGCTTGAGTAAGAAATGTGGGCGAGCGAATAAATTTTTGAGAAAATGCGTTGTACAAGTAAAGAAATCGCTTACTTTTCGGAATCACACATTAAACCTATTCATCGTTTGGTCGAAAAAGTCATCACTCTCGACAATATATCACTCATCGATTTTTTGGGTGTCGAGAATAATAACATCAAGGAAGTGGCAGCTGCCTTTCCCATGAGCAAAATTATCTCGCGCGGTAACGAAATACGCATCAAGGGAACCACGCCTGAGATAAGCCGGATTAGTGACATTCTGGAATCACTACTGGAGCATTATCAGAAATACGGAAAAATTACCCACGAAAACGTTCAGAATTATATCAGTCATAGTGGTCAGCCTACAAATGGAGGCTCGCTGGCTCCCCCTAGTTTGCCCGACGACGATGAAGTTCTGGTTTATGGAAACCGTGGTGTAGTTGTACGTGCCCGAACTGATAACCAGAAACGTCTGGTAGAGGCCGCTGAGAAGCATGATCTTGTCTTCGCCATAGGACCCGCAGGTACGGGTAAGACCTATACGGCTGTTGCTATTGCGGTACGGGCCTTAAAGAATAAAGAAGTCAAGAAAATTATCATTACTCGTCCAGCTGTCGAAGCGGGGGAAAACCTGGGCTTTTTGCCGGGCGATCTGAAAGAGAAAATAGATCCGTATCTGCGGCCGATTTATGATGCGCTCGATGATATGATTCCGGCCGAAAAGCTGAAATTTTATACCGAAAACCGGATCATTGAAATTGCGCCACTAGCTTACATGCGTGGTCGTACGTTGAACAACGCGTTTATTCTGCTGGATGAAGCGCAGAATACGACATCGATGCAGATGAAGATGTTTCTGACCCGGATGGGGCCTACATCGAAAGCCATTATTACGGGTGACCGATCACAAATTGACTTACCCAACCGGCAGAAGTCAGGGCTGGTTGAGTCTGTTGATATTCTGAAAAATATCAAAGGAATCGCCTTCGTAGAGCTGGATGGTCGCGATGTGGTTCGGCATAAGCTCGTTCGAGAAATTATTAATGCATATGATAAAGCAGGGCACTAACCGCCTGACTCTCAACAAGCGAATCGTTTGGGCCTGGCTCATCGGTTCGCTTGTTTTATTGATGTCGCCAATTGCTGGTGCACAAACATCACCCGACTCAACAATTAGGCGTTGTGCTGTTGTCAACCAGGAACGACTACTGCAACAGCGCGACCCCAACCGTCTTCAACTGATTCAGGAGCTTAACAGGCGTATTGAACAAAGGCAGATCGAGCAGAAATCGTTGAGGACTACCGCTGCCGATACGACGGTTTATCGAATTCCAATCGTTGTTCATGTCGTGCATAATAACGCTTCTGGTGTTATTGGTGGCTCTAACAATGTCAATATTTCGGAAGCCCAGATCCTTTCTCAAATTCAGGTTTTAAACGAAGATTACCGACGGAAGGCTGGTACAAACGGATACAATACCAGCGCGATAGGGGCAGATGCCAGAATTGAGTTTTTTCTGGCAACGATTGATCCGAATGGAAATCCTACCAATGGTATTACCCGGCATTATTATTCAGCGAAGGCGACCTTCGATATTCAGAATGATGATGTGCTTCTGTCACAAATCGCTTATTGGCCAAGTGATCAATATTTAAATATATGGGTGGCCGATTATCAGGGAGATTACATCGGTTATGGACAGTTTCCTACGGCGGCTGATACGCTAAAAGGATTGCAGGCAAATTTGAATGTAAATACGGATGGTGTACGAATCGATTACCAGACCTTTGGTCGGCAAATCGGTACTGTAAATCGTACCTATTATATGTTAGGGCGAACCGTTTCGCACGAAATCGGCCATTGGCTTGGACTAATTCATCCTTGGGGAGATGGTAATGGTTGTAATGAAGACTATGTTGCCGATACGCCACTGACCGAAGACCGATCTGTATCGCCTACATCCTGTAAACAAACCTATTCGACTTGTGTGGCTGGTAAACAAACCCGCGATCTGGTTGAGAATTATATGATGTATTCGCCCGACGCCTGTATGAATATGTTTACTGCCGGGCAGGTAGCCCGTATGCGAGCCGTGCTGGTCTTGAGTCCTCGCCGGGCAAAGGTGGTAAAACTAGCGTCGATAACGACACCATTGACTGAGTCGGAGCAACTAACGGTGAAAGTATATCCTAATCCGTATCAAAGTGATTTGCAAACCGATATTCCCTTGATGGATGTACAGCTCAAGGGGATTCAGTCATTTCAGGTGGATGTATTTGATGGCACAGGCCGTCAGGTACGGACAGCCAGTTATGCTAATTCGTCCAGTACACGGTTGGCGCTTCCTGTAACAGGATTGGCAAAAGGTATGTATATTGTTCGGGTCAAAACAGCTAGCGAAGCGGTTAGTAAACGTTTTGTGGTACAATGACTATCATTTACGGTCTTCCGTAAACCGAATCTCGTAAAAAATCCACTTGCTATGATCACGGTTCTACCCATTTCCAGTCCTGCTGATCTTGAAAAGGCCTTTGCTATTCGCCGGGAAGTATTTGTTGATGAGCAGCATGTTTCGCCGGAAGAAGAGTTTGATGAATTTGAAGATAGTAGTACACAGTTTCTGGCTGTCGATGAAGGTATTCCCTGCGGTACAGCGCGTTGGCGACGAACATCTAACGGTGTTAAGCTAGAGCGATTTGCTGTTTTAATAGCATTTCGCGGAAAAGGAGTAGGCAGGGCTTTGGTTCAGGCCGTCCTGGATAGTGTGTTTAGTCAGCAGCCGGAGCCTATCGAACGCATTTATTTGCATGCGCAAGTCACGGCTATGCCACTTTATGCCTCATTTGGGTTTGTGGCTGTCGGACCAATGTTCGAAGAAGCTGGTATCCAGCATTACAAAATGGTGTTGCCAGCATCTGCCTATTCAAAACGATGAATGGGCAACCCTTTGTTCGATATGTCGCAGGGTTGATCGCTGGCATCGTTCTGTACGTGCTATGGCCAGATTGGTACTTCCTGCCTGTAGGTGCATTGGCTGTTGGCCTGTGCCTATACGTGTGGAGATTCTTTTCTCACTCAGATCAACCCATTAAACCTATCCAGACGTTGCCCGGAGTGGGTATTTTATTGATGCTGATAGGGTTGGGATGGGCTATTACTTTTCAGCGTACTTCCAGTAATAGATCCAGCGACATTAGTCATCTTACTGATTCGCTGCAGGCTTACGTCGGTGTAATTTCTGCACAGCCAGAAGAACGGGCAAAAACATATCGGGTTGAACTGGAAATCCAGCAAGGCAGGTGGATAAGCCATCAAGCAACTGGAGAAAAGAAGGCTTCACTGGGTTCGGCAGGCACTTGGCACGCACTGAGTGGTCGTGTAATTGTCTATTTAGATAAAGCTGGACAGCACATGCCTTCGTATGGGGAAGTTTGGATTGTATCTGGAGCTCCCCGGCCAATTGATCCTCCACTTAACCCCGGCGAATTTAATTACAAACGGTATCTTAGCTACCGAAACATAGGCCATCAGCAATACCTTCGCCCGTTTCAACGACAGGTCTTATCGGTTGACCCGCCCAATCCCGTTACCCGGTTAGCCACTCAGGTAAACCGCTGGGCCGACAGCGTACTAACTCAACAAATTGGAACTCGACCTGAATTTGGGGTTGTAAACGCCATGATACTGGGCGTTCGT
>Ga0209930_1003352_pt1 | contig 16150 bp, 17 predicted proteins | sample ThiBiot_500_biof_2_FD_183948 | JGI IMG/M metagenome (GOLD analysis project Ga0209930, IMG submission 183948) | Wastewater bioreactor microbial communities from Cape Town, South Africa - Thiocy_cont_500_biof (SPAdes) | ecosystem: Engineered > Bioreactor > Thiocyanate-remediating >... | reverse complement strand
GCAGCGGCGCGCACCGTAGTCGAGCGGCTGAAAGAAGCTCGAGGGCTCGAGGCCCTGGCAGACCTTGAGCTTCGAGGCGAACAGCTCCAGCAGGCCCATGCACGACGCGATCTTGCGCAGGAAGGCCTTGCCCATGCGCGAGGTGCCGGTCAGCTCCTCCTTCTCGAGGCCCGGCTCGAAGGCCTTCTTGATGGCGCCGCTGACGCCGACCACGAGGCCGCGCACGCGGGCGTTGGCGGCCTCGCCGAGCGTCGTGGCGGCGGCCGGCGGCGACAGCGGCAGCGGAATGGCGCCCACGGTGTAGCGCTCGTCCGATGCCTGCTTGCGCATGCGCCGGCGGTTGGAGGCTGGCGAGCTCACGCTCGTGATACGCTCCTCGGGAATCACGATGGCGTTGGTGCGCGGCTTGCTGGCGCTCGGCACCGAGTCTAGCGACGAGCGAAGCGACGGTCCGGCACCGACAGCGCTGCCAAGCTCGAGCGATCGCGGACTCGTTGCGGCGATAGCGCTGCTTGGAGTGTCGGTTGCAGCCGAACTGGCAGTGGCAGTGTCGGAGGCCGAAGCAGCGGCGGGCCACGACGACGACGCCGTGGCAGCGTAGCTCATGGGGTCTGACGAGTACAGCTGCTCGTCGGACGCGCCGCTACCAATCAGCGAGCTGAGCGACGAGTTGGACATGGAGGCCGAGATGCCCGAGTACAGGGACGACGAGCCCGAGATGCCCGAGGCGCCCGAGGCGCCCGAGGACGAGGACGAGGCGGCGGCGGCCTTGGCGAGGTAGGCGTCGTTCTTGGCCAGCGACACGGCGTCGAGCGTCGTGCGCAGGCGCTTGAGGGCGCGCTGCAGCAGCTCCTGTAACACGACCAGCACGCAGCGATAGCCGCCGAAGGCGAGCACGGCGTTCGGGTTGCGGTTGGCACGCACGACGCGCAGGTAGGTGCCGACGTCGGCCAGCAGCGCCAGCAGGTGCACGAGCGCCATGTGCAGCTCGTCACGCTCGAGCGCCACCACGAGCGACAGCAGCCGCTCGGTCTGCTGCCGGCACACGTCCATCATGCCGGCGGTCTCGATCTCCATGCGCTTGAGCAGCGACGCCAGGCCCTCGGCGATGATCTCGGCGCCGATCACCGAGTCGATGGTCGTGTCGCCGAGCGCGCGCTCGAGCCAGTTGGAGCTCGCGTTCGTGACGTCGTGCACGCGCGACGCCGCGTACTCGACCATCAGCTGCTCGCTGAACGACGCCATTGCGAGCGACACTCTCGCAGTATGAAGGACGAGAGCGAGCGAGCGAGGAGTGCACGGGAGCGAGGTCGCGCGTGTACCGCAGAGCGCGCAAGCAGCAGATGCCGCTGCACGAGAGCGAGCGCCGCCTTGACCTCGACCTCGACCTCGACCTCGACGCTGCCGGCAGCGCCATCTTCGTCGCCGCCACGCCTCCATCGCCACCAGGCCACCGGCATACGCTCCAGTGCCGCGCACGCCAGCGGCATCGCCCCGTACCAGGAGTGAGGTGCCGGTCTTGTCGGACGCGCGCATCCGGTTCCGTCGCTCAGCGCAATGCGCCTGCGCGGTCTCGCTCTCGGCGCCTCGGTTGTGGCAGCAGCGCGGCAGCTTGGCCTCGCGCCGGCGTGGCAGCAGCGCAGCGTGCAGTGCGATGCGAGGTCAGGTGTGCGAGGCGGCGACGCGCTCTCGCTGGTGCGCGAGGCGGCGTGCGCGCTGGCGTCGGGCGGCGTGCGCGACGCGGGCCGCGAGGCTCGGCTGCTGCTGGCTCACGCGCGCGACCCTCGCTCGCCGCTCGACGCCTCGGCCCTGGCGCGGCCGCTCGCTCGCGTGTCGATCGATCCACACACCGAGCACGCCTTCCGCACGTACGTACGTGCCGTGCACTGGCGCTCATTCCACCGGCTTGGCTCACGTTGGCGTGGCGCAGGCTCGTGGCGCGGCGGGCGCGGCGCGAGCCGTTCGCGCACGTGGTCGGGCAGCGCGCCTTCTTCGAGTCGCGCTTCCTGAGCGACCGGCGCGCCTTGGTGCCACGGCCTGCCTCGGAGCTGGTGCGTTGCTGGCGCTGCTGCTGTCTCCCTTCCATTCTTCGTCGTGGTCCTGACGGCGCCCGAATCGCGTGCGAGGCATGCAGCTCGTGCAGGCGGCGCTGGCGCACGTCTCTCGCTCGCCGCACCGACGTCGCGTGCTGGAGCTCGGCGTCGGCTCGGGCTGCGTGCTGCTGTCGTGCCTGCGTGAGCAGCCGGAGCTCGTTGGCGTCGGCATTGACATCTCGTCCGAGGCGCTTGAGCTTGCCCGAGCCAACGCCGAGCAGCTGGGCCTCTCGCATCGTGTGCAGCTGCTCCAAGGGTACGACCGCGCGCGCGCGCACTCGCTCGCTCGCTGCCTCGGTGTGTCTCGCGCCCGCACCACACCAACACGAGCTGCTGCCGCTGTTGCTACCATTCTACTAGATCGTGGCTCGAGCCGCTCCTCGTACGGCCACCTACAACTACTTGCAGCACCATCGATGAGCTGCTGCAGTTCGATGCAATCCTGTGCAATCCGCCGTACATTCGCACGGCGGAGCTCGCGCAACTGGAGCCCGAGGTGCTGTACGATCCAGTGATCGCGCTCGATGGTGGCCCCGATGGCCTCGCCGCCTACCGCACGATCGTCAAGCAACTGGGTGAGCTGCAGCCGTTTAGCGACACGTCGACCCTGGTAGCATTCGAGGTCGGCTACGATCAAGCCAATGAGGTACGCTCGGTGCTAGACACGCTGCCGCAGCGTGACTCGTCTAACGCCATCGATCCATCATCGATCCATCACTAGGTGGCAGGCATGTTGCAGCACTCTCTTCCACACATTCGAGACCTGCGAGTTTTGCCAGATCTGGAGGGTATTCAACGCGTTGTTCTTGGGTGTATTCACAACAATAAGGAAGCAAGAAATGAAGGATGATAGACAGATTGATAGATAGACTGATAGATAATAGAGATAGACGACATTTAGTAAGCACACACACATGATGGCCAGATAGATAGGTTACGAAAAAGTATCAACGCAAGGATCATCCAGGTGGGGAGTATTGACAAGAGCCAGCCACAGCAGGCTCAGCTGGTCTTGATCAGGAGCGCAGTGACGTTCGCTCGAATACATTGGTCGAGTTCGGACTACGCATCGGAGCAAGCATAGAGAGAGTAGAGTTAGTTAGCCGGATCGGATCATATTGGGCCACCACGGCGCCGCGAGATGCAGCAGTACCTGCGAGATGACCTCCACGGTCGCATTACCGATCGGTGCCGAGATCGACACTTGCAGCACTCCAAACTTGCGGCGAATCGCACTGACCAGTTCCTCAAACTGCAGTTTGTCGTGCGTGTATCGCGCAAATGCGTGAGTGGATCGGATACCAGCGATTGACGGTGTCACGGACGAACCTTTGGCTCAGCACGAGGCAGCTCGACGAAGCGAACATCCTGCATCGTGCACTTGAAACGAATCATTGACTCGGCGTAGCCAGCCGGTGGCAAGGGTGGCAGCGGGCGCCGACCCTCGGAGACGATCATCGAGGCCTCCTCTTTGCTGCGCTTGAATCCGCGCTCCAAGTGCGGATTGATCAAGTCGTTGAGGCACGTGAGCCAGTCGGTCTTGTCCTCGTCGCTTGCGGCCGAGAAGGTGTACTTTTTGTTCTTGGATATGTGGATGACGTCAAACGTGTACTTGTGCTTGACGTCGGGCTCGTCAGTCACGAGTGCCATGTTGAGCATGATCACTTCCTTGAGCTCGTACGAGCTCTTCTTGATCATCTTGCCGGGCGTCGTGATGAGCAGCGCATCATTAAAGAGAATGAGATGCGTGGTCGAGATCTTGCTGCGCGTCACTCGTTTCAGAGTTCCGCGCTTGACGATGCGCCGAGACGGCTGGATGACGACGAACTCGTGGCTCGTGAGGCCCGAGATCTCCTTCTCGAGCTCGATCAGCTTGCGCGACTCCTCTTCGGTGCGTTTCTTCTCGTTGATCTCCATGGCGATCGAGTTGATCTTGACGAGAGCCACGTTGAGCTTGGCATAGTCCTCGTGCGTCTCGGGTGTGAACCGGACAAGCTCCTGCGTTCGTACACACAAACACAAACAAACACACACACGCACACACACACACGCACACACACACACACGCAGGCACAGTTCTCGCGTTCAGTTCCAAGTCACTCGAACGCTTGAGTGCGCAAACGTACACGCAGTAGGAGTGGATACTTGCAGATTCGTTGTACTGGTAGTGATCAAGCACGGCGAGTGTGAGTGTGTACAATCGTTGTACGAGTAGTGCCGAGCGGGCCTGGATACCTGGTTTGATGAGATAGTCCTCAAGGTGCAGGCCATTCTTGGACGAGTTGAACTTGGCCAGGAAGGCGTCGAACTCCTTGTTGCGCTTGAGTACGACATTGAGAAGCTCGGCGCCTTCGGCATGCTTGTTGCAGTAAAAGCTATAGCTACGAAAGTATGCACACTAAACCGGACGGACCAAGCAACAATAGCGAGGGAGTGTGAGTGAAGGAGTGAGGTAGCCTTGCTTTGTTTTTGGGGCAGCGGAAGTGATGATGGCGTACCATGTCCGAGAAGGCGTTGCCGACATTGTCTGATCCTGCGACGCTGCTCTCGAGCTTGTTGAGGAACTCGGTGTTCACCGCCAGCAGCTGTAGCCACCACCAACTCATAGCATGAGCAACGAGGGAGAGCAAGAGACAGGGGAGGTGAAGGGTCCTTGGCGCCACACAGGCGTGCGTGTGCGGTGGCGCCGGGAGCGGGAGCCGCAGCAGCTGTCAAGTCTGAACGGGCAGCACGTCGACGACGACACACTGGCACACGCACGACTCGCTCATGAGGCACCTCGCGTACCTGCGCAAGATTGTTGAAGATGGCGCTGGTCGTCGCACTGTCGAGAAGCTCGTCAGCTTGGACCGGCGTGAGGACCTCCTGCGAGCGCACGCGGTCGTCAGTCGAGAGGAGAAGGCCGCAGCGCGCAGCACGCTGCTCGTGCGGCAGTGGCGCAGCACGGACCTGGATGACGACGTTGAGGTCCCGCACGTACTCACGCTCCGTCTGTAGGAGCTCCTGCACGACCTTGTGGCGGTTGTCGAGCGCAAACTTGTGCGACTCGGAGCGCAGGAAGGCTGGCGTCGGTGGCGCGGCGCCGCGGTTGCGCGGGCGCGCCAGCACTGGCGACTCGCCGCGCTCCTCGACCGGCAGCACCGGCACGGCCGACTGCGGCAGCTGCGGCGGCGCGCGGTTCGGCATCACGCGCCGCACGTCCGATGGGCCCAGCGCCAGCTTGCCGGGCACCGAGCTGCTGCGCGCCGCCATCATCTTGGACACTCGGTGCGCCAGGGGAGCCGGCCGCGAGACCGCTGAAGCCGGCGGCGCCTCCACCGTCGGTTCGGCGGGCGACGGCGATGGCGATGGCGATGGCGACACCCTGGGCGATGGCCTCGGCGCAACAGGCGATGATGGAGTCGTGCTTGCGGCCTCCGGGGACGTGGCGGGCGATGGAGGCAGCGCACGCGTCGGCGTGGCGGGCCGAGGCGGCCGCTCGACTGACGATGATGACGCGGCGCGCGGCGGTGGCATCACGCGCGGCGACACGGCCGCTCGCGGCGAGGAAGACGACGACGACAGCGGCGCCGAGGCTGTGGGCGGCGACGAGGCGACGGCGGCAGGGCTCGGCGACGGCGGGAGCTTGCGCTTGGCGAGAGCCGACGCTGGTACTGCTACCTTCTTGGCCGTGGGCTTGTGCTGCGGGACCGAGGGAGCCCGAGCCCGAGCCGCCATCGGCCGCGTGTCCGTCGCCGCTCGCAGCCAACGACGAGAGCGTTGCGTCGCCGAGGGATGTTGCGGTGGGCGAAGACGGTGCGTCGTCCATCGGCACGGGCGCAGCACCGTGGAGTGGAGCGTGAGGGGGAGAGGCAAATGCGCGAGAGCGAGCGGAAGAGCGAGCGCCGGATCATCTCGCTACTGCGTGTGCGAAAGGTGAACGTGGTACGTGTATTGCGGTAGTCGGTGTAGGATTGGAACCTGCATACCAGCAGGTAGTAGTACAAGTGCGCTCTCGGTGATGGCTGGTGGTTAGTGCGCGGCGGTGACGGCCTTGTCGGCAGCGGCTTGCCACTCGAACGACGCAAAGTCGGCCTGGTTCTCGAGCCAGCGCTCGGCCTTCATGGCCAACTACACGGACCGCTCGTTAGTACCGGCTGTCGTTCTCACGGAGGTAGAATATACAGGCTGCAGCAGCAGTAGCAGCAGCGAATATTGCGTGTGTGCGTCGTACCATCTCCCAGTCCTGGGCAAGCGACTGCAGCCGCTCGCGCATGAAGGCAAGACACAAGACCGTGGCCCAGATGGTGTCCTTGCCAGCAACCGGGCACGCTCCGAGCACAATGCCGCTGGTGAGGAACACCTGCTGCAGCGCATGCGAGTACTCCCAGAAGCCTCGAGCCGTCTGGAGCATGGCAATCGCAGCCAGCAGGCTTTCGGGCGACTTGCTCGCCGACCGCGGGCCAGCAGGCGACATGGCAGCTGGCATGGCAGGCGACATGGCAGGCGACATGGCAGCTGGCATGGCAGGCGACATGCTTTGCTGTTGAGAGAAGCTCGACCGCGAAGACGAGAAGAGGCGTCCGGAGTCGGAGTACGCCTCGGCGTGCGCCTCGAGCGCATCCTCGTCCGCATCCTCGGTCTCTGCGAAGGAGTGGCGCGACGCCTCCTCCTTCGGTCGGTACGACCGCGCAGGTACCGCGGACTTCTTCCTCTTGGTGTATTTGTCCTCTCCGGAGCGCTGCGGGAGGATGGCACCTGGTGCTGCTTGCCTGCGCAATTTCAAGTCTGCAATATCGAAGCCCCTATCCGAATGTGACGAGCCGCCCATACGGAGGCCGCCGCGGCCACGAGGAGCCGACGCAAGTGACGACACGCGGCGAGGAGGCTCGGCGGCGGCGACTCGGAGCGCCTTGAGAGCGCCGGTAGCTTGGCGGCTCTCTTCGTCGACTGCGATCATCGACGTGTAGCGAGACATGACTTGGTGCCTGCAGGTGTAAGCGGTCGCAACGGTAGCATGGGTCAGACGGTGATGATGCATGAGGCATCTCGCAAGCGGTACGGCGACCGTAATGGCACGTACTCGAGCGCAATGTCAGTGATGCACCGCTGCAGCTCCTGCAGCGATCGCACGTGTCCTCGGTCGTGATTGGTCTGGCGCATCTCGTCCTCGAGCTCGGCGATTTGTTGTTGCGCACACGCACGGCGGATCAAGCGTAGCTCGCTGTTGGTCTCGTGCTGGAACGGTACTTCGATCTTGTACTCCTCTTGCGTGTACTCGAAGACGCCCGACAACTCGAGGCGCAGCGAAGACGCCGGCTGCGCGTCGCCGTCGAGCACGAACGGCACCAAGAGCGGCTCGCCCGCGTACACTGGCGGTACGTGGCGAACCAGGCGTAGGGTCGCCTTGCCTTGGTGACCCAGCAATTGCAACTTGACGCGCGTGAAGGCGTCGGAGCACGCGAGCTTCAGCTGCCGCATGACCTTGGATTCGAGGCGCTCGTTGGCGGTCGCGAACTCGGCCGATCCACGACCCTTGGCGGCCATCTCTACGCCGCCGAGCGACGTACGTCGACACAAGTAAGCATTTCATACATGCACAACGAGCGAGCGAGCAAGCAAGACAGCCAGCCAGCGCGATGGACACCATACCGCGAACTAGGTAGTACGACACGCCATCGCCGAGGCCGACGGTAAAGACGCGCGCATCACCGTTGGCACAGTGGCGTTCGATGAGCTCGACGACCTTCTCGGGGCTGTTGACGGCGCCGTCCGTGAGAATGACGATCTGCTTGCGGAACTGGGCAGGGTCCGGCGGCAGTGCGAGGCTGAAGGACTGAGGGCGGCGACGGTGGTGGTCGCCGCGGCCGCCGTGGCGCTGGAGATGGGCGCCGCCAGAGGTGGCGGGCGGCAGCTCGGCGTTGGTGAAGATGCTGGCGAGCGGCTCGAACAGGCGCGTCTCTTGCATGTCGGCCTTCATGCTCGATACGGCGTTCGTGGCGTACGCGAGCGTCTCGTCGTTGTAGGGCTGGCTGTGCGGCCACAGGCGCGAGAACATGGTGCCGAAGCTGACAATGTTGAAGACGCAGTCGTCCGGCAGGCCGCGCAGGAAGAGCGACAGCGCGTTGCGTGCGTGATCGATGCGCTGCTCGCGCCGCATCGAGCCCGAGCGATCGAGCAGGAACACGAACTCGGGTCGCTTGAGCGGCACGCGCTTGGGCTGCGGGTACGCGACCACCATGCCGGCACTGGCGCGACCGCTCGCCGGCTCTTTCTCGAGCCACGCGCTTGGCGGGCTCTCGGAGAGTGCGACGCGCACCACCAACGCGCGCTGCAGCGTCGTGAGGCGCTCGGCGCCGGCTGCCAGCGTCACGACGGCCGTCGAGGTGGCGCCGGCTTCGGCCGTGCCAAGCGCGACGTCGATCGAGTGCGACGGCGAGGTGACGGCCTTGATGGCGCTCGAGAGGCGCAGCGAGAGTGAGATCGACAGGCGCTCGGAGCTGGTGGCCTCTTCCGACGCGAACATGGGCACCAGCGTCTCGGGCACCACGAGCTCGAGCTCGAGGCCGCGGCCGCGCGCCAGCGACGCCAGCTGCGAGTACACGAGCGACACGACGCAGCTGCCGCGCGCCGGCAGGTTGCCGATCGAGGTCTGGAACCAGCGCGTGTCGGCCGCGCGGCCCAGCTCCTCGAGCAGCGCCGCCGTGTTGCCCTGCGCCAGCGCGTCGTCGTACGTGTCGGCCGCCTCGTCCTTGGCGACCAGCGAGCTGCGTATGCGGCGGCCGTCGATCTCGATCGCAAAGTCCGTGACGCTCACGCCGGAGCCGCCGAGCGGGAAGCGGTAGAAGGCCTCGACAGCCTCGTCCTCGGGATTCTGGGTGAGGCACACGCACGCACGCACGCGAGTGAGCCGCACACGCTCTCACATACACACACGCGGTGGCCACGGTGCGGCACGTACCTGATACCACTGGCGCACCGTGGTCGACTGCAGCATGTCCACCACCTCGACCGCAATCTCGACGCGCTGCAGCAGCGCCACAGACTGCTCGCCTCTGCTGACTGTATTCAGGTCGAAATCGCTTTCGGGAGCAGGTGGCATGGGCACTGGCACTGGCGGCATGGGCATTGGCATCGTGATGGGTGTTGGCGGAGTCGGCCGCCTGATTGGCCGAAGAATGCCCATGAACGGGCGGCGCCACCGAAGGAACTCTTTGAAGTGGTCCGGGATGATCGGAGCAACCATAGACGCAGCCATGATGGCAAGAAGAGCAGGAGTGAATGAAGAGGGGGTGTATGAAGAGGGTGTGAATGAAGAGCAGGAGTGAAAGAGGAGGAGGGTCGATTGCGGGTGGTGCGGAGCACGAACGCCGTTCGGCGACTCACTCGCAGACTGACCCGCACAGCACTGTTCTTGCGCTCCTCTCTCGCTCTCTCATGGATGGCTGCGGCTGCTGCGCTGCTCGCTGCCTTTCTGGCTGCCCGAGCTCTGCTCCACGCGCCCTCCAACGCCGCTGCGGATCCCCACGCAACCCTGGCGCCTGACGCCGGTCTGTGCCTGTCTCGCGCGATGCCGCCAGCCATCGACCCTGCGTGCCGCTGCTGGACGCCCACGACCTCACGATCTGCTGCTCGTCGATTCAGAGTTTGCCAGAAGCCCTCGAAGGCGCCACGTGTGCTGGGGGCGTCGCTCCCATCGGCGAGTCGTTCGCGCCGCTCGCACGCGCCAGCGACGAGGTCGAGCGACGGCGGCATGGCGCGGCGCAGCAGAGCGAGCTAGCGCACCTCACGCGCCACCTGATGGTGGTCGCTCGCGATGCCCTCGCTGCCGTGCAACTGAGCGACACTGGCGCTGGCGTCGCGGCTTCATCGTCCATTCTCTCTCGCCGCTTGACGTGGCTGAGCGATGCATACCATGTGGCACGTTCCACCGCAGCGTCGCGCCTGCTGCCTGCTGGCCGCTGACCGCTGCTGCGCGCGCCGACTGCAGGACTTGCATGCGATCGTGAGCGAGCTCCGTGCAAGTGGCACTGCCGCCGTGGATGACGAGGTTTGTCACATGCGGTCGCTCTTGGTGTTGTCGTCCGTGTTGGAGCGCTTCGTGGCCGACCGGTTCGCGCACCAGCTGCACCGCGAGCCGCCTCGCATCCTGAGCAGCCTGCTGGCCGAGCCGGAGCTCACCGAGCGCTGCCTCGGCCCCTCGCTGGTACGTGCACACACACGCGCGCGCGCGCGCGAATATGCTTTCTTGCCCTTGCTGACGCAGTGGCAGGTCGCGGTGCTGTGGGCCAGCGTCGGCTCGCCGCGTGGACTCAACCTGCGCAACGTGGCGTGGCACGGCTTCCTGGAGGGCCGCGTGGCGCCGTTCGTGGCGCTGCTGCTCGCGTTGCTGCTCTCGCTCACTGCCGACGCGGAGCAGCAACTGCAGTTGCCCGTACCGAGGCAGCTGCTCTCGCTCGAGCAGCCAGCTCTCGAGCACTACTGCTACAGCCCATCGTCCCCGTGGTGCGATGCTGCCGACTGGCTGCCACCGCCGGAGCTCTGGCTCGAGCACGACGGCGCTGAGGTCGAGCGCCTGCTCGAGCGCTCGTTCTTCTTCCTGCCCTCGCGCCGCAAGTACGTGCGACACGCCTGGAGTTGCTTCCGCAAGCGCGACTACCATGCAAGCCTCGCGCTCTTGCTGCCACAGCTCGAGCATGGTCTCCGCCGCGTGTACGTGGCGGTGAACAACCTGCCGGCCAATGTCATGTGCGCCGCATCGACCGCCTACTACACGACGCTCGACATGTTCATGGCCGCCACGGTGCAGGCGACCGAGAAGGAGCTTCCGGCTGAGGCCCTCGTAGACGAGCAGCCCCCCGCGCTGCCAAACAACGCTCGAGCTCCTGCGGTCGCCGCTCCCAACCTGCTCGTGCATGAGCTCGGCGCTCCGACCATGGAGCTGCTCCACGACCTATTCCTCCATACGCGAGGCCCACGCTTGCGCGATCGGGTACGTACTGGAGCCCGCACGCACGCACACACGCACGCACACACACACACACACACACACACACACACACACACACACACTTCTTCTCACCTCCGCCTCACCGTGCACCAGGTTGCACATCTCGAAGCCGATCCAGCCAGCATTCCTCATCACGTGGTTGCACGTACCTTCGCCCTGGTATTGTCGCTTTGTGCACGATACGACCTGCGCCACGGCAGCGCATCGACACGAGCTCAAGAACACGAGCAAGTGCCACTGCAGGAGGAGCAGGAGCAGCAGCGGTTGCAACGGGAACTGATCGAGCGAGTGGACTGCGCCATACGGCAGCAATACACGTCGTGCTTCCATCCGCTGTCAATACTGCACCAATCGATCGTTGCGTTCACGCACGACTGGGCAGCCAGGCGTCGGCAACTTCACGAGCTCCTCGCCCATCCACCGCCGCTCGAGTGCGCGCGCCAGAGAGCCGACGACCGCTCACCAGCACCACACTACGATGACGACGAGTATCTGAGCTGCTTCGAGCGCCGCCGCGCCGCCGACGCCACGGTCACTAAGGCACGCGACCAGCTGGACGATGTGCTGGCGGGCGTGCTCGACCGCACCCCGTCCTTTGGACTACCGCCGATCGTCGTTCGCGTGCCGAATGCGGTGGCGGCCGTACGCGATGGCCACGCCGACTCGCAGCTAGAGCTCGATCTGCCGTTCGCACCCAATCGAGAGGCGCTCCAGGCTCGGCTCGAGACTCTATTCTCTCCACCGTGGCGGCTGTCACTTGGCGTGCTGCTGAGCCAAGTGTGCGATACGTGTTCGAATGCGCTCGCAGCGCTAGTCGACCGCAAGCTCGAAGCGCTCGTACTCGTGGCTCGACAAGGCACTGCCAGCAAGCGCCAGCTCAGTGCGCTAGACAAGCTCGTTGATCTCATCGACCTTCTGATGCTGTCGATATTGGTGCTGGTAGCGATTGCTCACGATTGCCTTGCGGCCAGTGGCGCGCTCCTTGGCGGCGGCGGCGGCGAGAGGTTGCCGCCGCCAAAGCTGACAACAGCTGGCCTGGTGAAGCACGCCCGATTCGTGCTGCAGAAGGCGCAAGCCATGGCTCGTGAGATTGCCAACCAGGCATGGCGCGAGGCAGTCGATGCTGCGAGTGATGCAGCGGCTATGCACCGCTCACGCGTCGTGTACACCACCGCCAGCAGCAACAATAACAAGAGATAGATAGGTAGGTATATTGCTACATTCCTTCCATTAGTATCGAGTTGTGCACTCTCTCGCTCACTCATCCGCCGCGCCAGCACGGCTCCACAAAACAGCACACACGGCAGCGACACCAACGAGAGCCAGGCCCACCACAACGAAGCGCGAGACTCGTGTCTCATCGTGAAGGTGGCGGCGGTCAGCTCGAACTGAGGGCGGCGGCGGCGCCGCTTCGATGCGCACGCCAAGCAGCTCGAGCGTACCAAGCAGCGTCGCGTGATCGGTTGCTGCAACGCGAGCCCGCGACGCCTCGTAATGCTGCCAGCCGCTCAGGCCGTCAGCCGAGCGCGCGTTGATGTCGGCCTTGTGCTGCACCAGACACTGGATGACGCGCGTGTGCCCTCCGCTGCAGGCACGGTGGAGAGCGCTCAGTCCGTGCTTGTCATCGAGCGCCGACATCGCCGAGACGCTCGTCCGCGCAGCTAGCTGTCGCACGCAGGCTTCGTGGCCCTTCCAGGCAGCGAGGTACAGCGGCGTGAAGCCATCGCGCGAGCGAGCCTCGGCATCGGCGCCGGCCTCCAACAACACCGCAACTGCATCGGCGTGGCCTTCACCGCTGGCAAAGTGCAATGCCGAGAAGCCGCTCTGCCCCGAACAATCATCAGCGAATGAATGCGCGAACGGAACGGAACAGCACGTAGCAAGCTGATGCAGATATACCTGGTCGCGAGCATGCGGATCGGCGCCATGCGTCAGCAGAAACGACAGTAGCTCCGTGTGCCCGCGCAAGCTTGCCGTGTGGATTGGCTGGTGGCCGTTCTTGTCGATGGCGTTCAGGTTCGCGCCGGCTTCGTGCAGCTGCCGTACGAGTGCCAGATCGCCAACGCTGCACGCCACGTGTACAAGCGTCTTGCCTTGCTGTGGAAGCCCGCTGGATTGTGAGATCTTGTTGTGGTTGGTTGCGAGGTGAGTCGCCAGGTACAACGTACGGAATCTCGCGCGCTAGCCTGCCGATCGTGAGCGGCAAACTGCAAGAGCTCAGCGGGCGCTCGGTGCACCATATCATCGGGCAGCGCCATCGCTGGCGAGAGGAGGGCAACGAGAGAAATGCGGGCGAGAAGAGGGGAAAGCAGCCAGATGACTTTACTTGCCTCTACAGAAAGGCACCACTGCGCTGTCGTTCTGCACGTTCTGCTGTTCTTGTTGTTGTTGCTTGTTGCCCCTCTGTGCCGAACGCTGTATGGGAGTGCCTCGGTTCTTTCGGTGGCTCGTGGAGCGCTACCCTTCGATCAATCACTCCCTGCGCTACGCTAAGGATAGTGTCGAGGTGCCCGAGTTCGACAACCTCTACATTGACACCAATGGCATCATCCACCAGTGCTATCGGCTGTGCCTCCGTGACGACCAGTCGCTCGACGAACAGCAGACGGCGTGCGAAGTGGTGTGGTACATTGAGCGGCTCTTCAATCTCGTGCAGCCGCGCAAGTTGCTGTTGATTGCTGTCGACGGCGTGGCACCTCGCGCCAAGCTCAACCAGCAACGTAAGCGTCGCTACCTTGCGGCTCGTGAACGTCGCCTCCGTCGCCAGCGCGCGGAGGCTGCTCCCGATCACCCAGAGGAGGAGTTCGACGACAACGACAATGACGCCGACAACAACAACAACGACGACGACAACGTGACCCACCGTCGTCGTGCCGCTCGCTCGCCGGTGCCCGAGAGCGATGACGCCTTCGACAGCAACTGCATCACACCCGGCACGGACTTTATGCGTCGGCTGTCGTCGTGCATTGACTTCTTCGTGCGGCGCAAGATGACCACCGACCCTCGCTGGCGCTCGATCCAAGTCGTGTACTCGAGCCACCAAGTACCGGGCGAGGGCGAGCACAAGATCATGGAGTACATTCGCTCCCGCTGCCACGATCCCACGCTGCGGCACTGCTTGTACGGCCTCGATGCCGACCTCATCTTCCTTGGCCTCGCGACTCACCAGCCTTTCTTCTCGCTGTTGCGCGAAGACACCTTCTCCGGCAAGACCGACCGCAGAGGCCACTGGTACGACGACAACGACAACATTACCTACCGTCCTCGCTCACCCGCTCGCTCGCTAACTCATCGTGACCTTGCCAGCCAGAACTACCAACTTCTGCACCTGAATCTACTTCGAGAGTATCTCCAATGCGAGTTCAGCCAGGCGCTCGTGCCTTGGCCGGCGCAGCTCGCGTTCGACCTCGAGCGCGTGATCGACGACTTTGTGTTCATGTGCCTCTTCGTCGGCAACGACTTTCTGCCGCGCCTGCCATTCGTCGATGTACGCGAGGGCTCACTTAACGACATGCTGGCGGTTTACAAGCGACTGTTGCCAAATGCCACCTCGTACCTGACCAACGATGGCGAGGTCAACGTGGCCATGTGCAAGGTTCGCTTGTCCGCGCTCGTCAGTTGCATTCGCACATGTCTTCTTGCTCATCGCAACTGAGCCTAGCTCTTTCTGGACGAGCTCGCGGCACTCGAGAGGCAATCACTCGACACCAACGACGCCACGTGGGAGGAGGCCTTCTCGGTCATTGATGGCGACGCGGCCGCCGCACACGACGAACTCGACACCGAAGGCCTGAATCGCCATGGTGCTCTTGATCCGGCACTCGATAGGCTACTCCGCGAGAGGCCACAGTTTGATGACCTCGCGACACAGCACGAAGCCGTGACCAACGACGCGGCATCTGACTCTGCGGATACCAGCGTGGCGCTCGAGATCGGCTTGTACTATGCGCACAAGTTCCAAACCGACCCCGACGAAGCGAGCTCGGCGCTTCTTCGCAAGCAAGTCGCTCGGCAGTACGCGACAGGTCTCTCGTGGGTGATGCACTACTACTACCGTTGCTGCCCGTCATGGGAGTGGTGCTATCCGTTCCACTATGCGCCGCTCGCCTCCGGTACGTCCGAGTGCACCGGTCGGACTTTGTGAGCTTGTGTACCACGATCGGCGCCCGCTAAGTAAGTAGTTATATTATGGTTGTTGTTTGGCAGATCTGGTGCTCGAGATCGGTACCATGGCTCAGGTGCAATTCGGTGAATCTCGGCCACTCCCTGCGCTGACGCAATTGATGGCGGTGCTGCCGCCCGACAGCGCCAAGCTGCTACCGGACCCACATCGAGCACTCATGTGCGATTGCAATTCGCCGCTTGCACCATTCTACCCCGACTGCCTCGAGGTTCCCATCGATATGGAGGGCTGCAAGTTTGAATGGGAGGGTGTATTGCTGCTGCCGTTCCTCGACATGCCTAAATTGGTGCGCGAGCTCGACGCTCGCACCGCTTGCGCCGACTGCGACGTCGACGTCGTATCGCAATCGACTCTGTACTGTCATGATTCGCTGCTGCGAGCCTACGCGCTCGAGTCGCCACTACAGCGAATTGCAGGCGTGTCAGACTGCCGCGTCGCCCGCCAGCCGATCGAGCTTCGTGGCCCACGAGTGTTGCGCTGCTCGAAGCCACACGCCTTACAGCCGCTTCCGTCCGGTTTCCCGTCGCTGACGTCACTTCCCAGTTGCGCGTCACTTGAGATGGCAGGCATCAAACTCTTTGGCTTACGTTCGAGGTACGAGAGTCGTGCGGTACCACGAGCGGCTGGTTTGCTGATGCTCCTCGGTCCACGCAGATGGGAATCGTTGGTGTTACGTATTCTGCCGACCTGCCCTGAGGCCTGGCTCCCTGAAGGCCAAGATCAGCAGGGTCATTTCGAAGACGAGGACCAGGACGAAGGAGGAGAAGGAGAAGGAGGAGAGGGGCTTTCCAGTGGCGGTCGAGGCCATCAACCTCAAGAGGACGCGGAAGACGAAGACGAGGCCGGCCATGGAGCGGTCGGTGCAGTAGCGGAGCTCGATGTTGA
>Ga0209930_1003349_pt1 | contig 16180 bp, 10 predicted proteins | sample ThiBiot_500_biof_2_FD_183948 | JGI IMG/M metagenome (GOLD analysis project Ga0209930, IMG submission 183948) | Wastewater bioreactor microbial communities from Cape Town, South Africa - Thiocy_cont_500_biof (SPAdes) | ecosystem: Engineered > Bioreactor > Thiocyanate-remediating >... | reverse complement strand
ATAGGTAGTAGGGCGGGTTGGTCCAAACGAGCCGCCACTCTGCGAAATAGCGCCCTGAAACAATCCTTTTGCCTGCGGGGAAGCACAGAGCATACTGACGGCAATCCCACCTGCCGACTCGCCGAAAATGGTCACTTTGTTTGGGTCACCGCCAAAGGCAGCGATGTTCTTCTGTACCCACTGAAGGCCCGCAATCATATCCAGCAACCCGTAATTACCCGAAACGTGATGCGGATTTTCGGCACTCAATGCTGGATGAGCCATAAAACCAAGCTGCCCAACCCGATACGCAATGCTGACCAGTACGACGCCCTTTTGAGCTAACTTTTCGCCATTGTAACTGGGCTCCGACGTAGCGCCGAAGCTGAATCCGCCCCCGTAAATCCAGACGAGAACCGGAATGCGTTCATTGGCCGATTTGGCCGGAGTCCAGACGTTTAGATACAGACAATCTTCGCTTTTGCCCGATGGCGGATTGCCCCCCTGCATGGGAGCGGGCGCAAATTTTTTCGTTTCACGAACACCTTCCCACTTAGCCACCGGCTGGGGAGCTTTCCAGCGCAGATCACCAACGGGTGGAGCCGCAAAAGGGATGCCTTTGTAAACGGTCAGGCCATCTTCCGACGTTCCCTGTACCAGACCACCTACTACTTTTACAGGAGTCGGCTGTTGGGCCAGCGCCCCCAGATACAGACCAAACAGACTCCAGAAAAGCCCTATTCGGCGGATTAATTGTTGGTTCATTTTTATTGAGGTTTAGGAATATTATTTTTTCTGACAGGATTTACAGGATGAACAGGATTTTAAATGGGCAAAAAATCCTGTTCATCCTGTAAATCCTGTCAGAAAAACGTTTACTTAGTAATGACATCCACTTCGGCATAGCCTGACGCTGAGCCGTCCTGCGTGTTTTTCAGAGCCCGCAGGTTGATATATCGGGCTTTCGTTGGTTCAAAGGTTTTGGTTTGCCAGAATGGACTGTTTTTAATGTTCGAAAATTCGCCTTCGCTGACCCGTTTCCAGGTCTGGTTATCCGCCGATACCTCAAACTGATAGTGGGTAATGATGCTGCCCTCTTCCCACCAGTTCTGAGCGGGCAGATACCGAAACCCGGTCAGCGTTTCTTCTTTACCCAAATCAATAACCAGGTCTGTTGGCATTGCTTGACTTTTCGGCTGGTGCCAGGAGGTAGCTGGATTACCATCTAACGCCTGATACGCCGACCTGGCCTCCGTACTCAGGATTTTCCAGCTACTGCGGGCGATGTCGAATTTCTCATCACTGACCACGCTGCTTTGTTTCGTAAACGGATTGTAAGTGATCGCTTTCAGATCAACTTTACCGGGACTGGTTTTTACCGGAGCCGTGTATTGGTTCGATTTTGCCGTTGGCGTACTGCCATCGAGGGTATAATACACCTCCGATTCTGTATCGCCGGATTTGATGTGGATATCGCCAGCCTGATCGCGGGTGATGATGGGGGGCGTCAGAATCAGGGGCGCTTTATAGACTTCAAGATTTGAAATCAGCGGACAACCTTTGGCATCCAGAATGTTCAGGCGCAGTTGCGTGGCTTCGACAGTCGGGAATCGCAGAATCCGTTTATAGCCGATGGTTGTTTCTTTGGCAATTTCTTTCCAGTTCCCATCAACAAAAGCTTCTACCGTAAAGGCTTTGACCCGCTGCCCCAATCGGATGGGTTCCTGCACCAGAAACCGATTGAACGCCGTGAGTTTACTGAATTGGAGGGTCAGCGATGCGCTACGAGCAGCATCGTCTGTCGCCCAATAGCTTTCTTTATCGCCATCAATGGCTTTGCTGGCAGCATAGATTGCGCTTTTGCCGCGTATCTGGTCGGAAGTGGCACGGGTGTTCCTGGCCAGATTCACGGCAAAGGCTTCTTTAGTCGCTTTGGCAAACGCCTGTACGGCCTGTTCGTCTTTTTCGTGAATCAGTCCGTTGGGCATGATCGGAAAATTGAGCAGCAGCGTTGCGTTCCGACCAATGGAATGGTAATAGATGTCCATCAGTTGGGGGAGGGTTTTCACTTTTCGGTCTTCCCGCTCGTGGTAAAACCATTCCGGCCGAATGGAGGTGTTTACTTCGCCCGGTACCCAGGCATTGCCATTTTCGACCCCATGACGAAGCATTTGCTCTGGCACATCGCCCGTCGCGTTTAAGAGACTCCAGTTGGTTTCGCCGACGTACCCCGCTTCGGTACCCACCCAGCGCAGATCGGCCCGGTCGCCACCATCGTTCCAGATGACAATTTTGGGCTGGAGCTTTCCGCCATTGGCCCCGTCGAACCAGACTTCAAAAATGTCCCCGTAGTTGGTCAGGAGTTCTGTCAACTGGTTGCGGAAATAGGTAATGTATTCAGACTTGCCATAGTCGGGATGATTCCGGTCCCAGGGGGATAGGTAGACGCCGAATTTCAGACCGTATTCTTTACAGGCATCGGCCAGTTCCCGCACTACATCGGCTTTCCCGTTCCGCCAGGGAACATTTTTAACGGAATATTCGGTGTATTTCGAGGGCCAGAGGCAAAAGCCGCTGTGGTGTTTGGCCGTGAAAATGATGCCTTTCATACCGGCCTCTTTGCAGATACGCGCCCACTGTCGGCAATCCAGTTTGGTCGGATTAAACAGCTTCGGGTCTTCGTTGCCGAGTCCCCAGGCCATGTCGGTATACGTATTTATCGAAAAATGGATGAAGGCATAGTATTCCATGTGTTGCCAGCGCAACTGGTTGTCGCTGGGCAGCGGACCAACGGGTTGCGGAGGTGTTGGCTGAGCTAATCCAATTTTGTAAAAAGCCAGACTCAGGATTAGCCACAGACTAAAAAGATGTTGCCTCATTCTACTCATTTTGTTAAGATGGAAGCTATTAAACCTTCCCTATCTGCTTTTAAACAGTCAATTGACATTACTACTCTTTGATCCAGTTATTCTGCTGCATCCAGGTAAACAGCGGCTCCATCCAGCCGGGATGCCGGAAAATAAACCCGTGATCGCCCTTGGGGTAAATGTGCATTTCGACGGGTACTTTCTGATGCCGGAGTTTTTCGAAATAGACAATGCTGTTGTCGACATCGACCAGTTTGTCGTCGGCGGCATGGGTCAGGTAGGTGGGTGGCGTATTGGCCCGAACCTGCAACTCATTGGAAAATAGCTCAACGTCCGCCCGCGATGGATTTTTACCCAGCAGATTGTCGTGCGAACCGCCATGCGTCAGGCTGTCCTGCATACTGATAACAGGATACACCAGTATCTGAAAATCAGGGCGTAGACTGGTATTATTACCGTTTTCGACATAGGCTTTTTCAAAATGTGTCGCCAATGTAGACGCCAGATGCCCACCCGCCGAAAAGCCTATGACGCCTACTTTACTGGCATCGACACCCCACTTAGCGGCACTTTCGCGAACCAGTTTTATGGCCTGCTGCGCATCCTGCAACGGACCAATTTTCTTGTCGACCATAATAGCATCGCTGGGTAATCGGTATTTCAGGATAAAAGCGGCCACGCCTTTTTCAGCGAAGGCTTTGGCGATATTGATACCTTCGCCCTGATAGACCACAACTCCATATCCACCACCGGGAATGATAACGACCGCCGTACCGGACGCTTTAGCAGGATTAGGTTTGTAATACTCCAGCGTGGGTTTAGTAATGCCCTTGAAAACACCCGTTGACGCTCCAGTTTCCTGCAAGTCGGATGCTTTTGCATTCGGAACAGCCCCCGGATAGAGCGGCATAATTTCCTGAGCGGTTGCGGCAAAGGGGGCTGCCAGCAGCCAGACGGCTGATGCGACTAATATGCCTTTATTTGTTAAACTGAACCGTTTCATATAAAGAAATCCAATTTGGTCTAACGCGTTTTTGTCATGCTGACGAAGGAAGCATCTTCGGATGAGACTCCTTTTTTTGCTACCGAAGATGCTTCCTTCGTCAGCATGACAAAACGCACGGTCATCTTATTTTCCTGAGTTCGGTTTATAACCCAGCAATGTCAGCATTTGTGTGGCGTATCGTTTTCCTAGTTCTCTATAGCCAGCCGCATTGAAGTGCAGATTATCGGCCGAATCGGTGCAGCCAGCCGATGAGATCACGTGCGCATTTTTAATCGTTTGCGGAAGCGTGGCAATGATTTTGTTCATACTCGCGCAAATTCCGCCCTGATCGGCGTTGACCGTTTCGCCAGCCAGTAGGGGGACTTTTTTGGGTTTAAGGTCGAGGTCATGCATCAGGTTGTCATACACGACTTTCACTTTTTTCGTCCACAGCGTATCGTTGGTATTCGACTCACCTTGGTGCAGCAGAATGCCTTTGATGACGCCATCCTTCTGTGCCAGCTTCGCCATTTCGACCAGACGGGCGTATGGATTTCCGCCGTATTCGTTGATGAAGTTTTTCATCCAGCCCGGCACATTAGCCGTGTACGACTGGTAATGATCTTTGTCGAACAGTTCGATTTTACAGCCGCCCACGGCCACATTGATAACGCCAATGCGGACCTTTTCGGGCAGATTTGCGACCAGTTCGCGACCAAAGTAATCGGCGGGCGTTAGTCCGGTCTGGCAGCGACACAAGGGAGGCACTGCCGTATACCACTGACCCATTTTCCGGTTGAGACCGGGACAGTCAACGGCTTCCAATACCTGAAACCGGCTGTTCACATTGACCGTATCCTGTGGTTCTATTTTGGCATTACCTTCCATGTTCGACTGACCGAAGCAGAGGAAGATGTAAAAGTTTTTGTCTTGAGCCGAAGCCCTAAAGCCGATAAAGGCAAAGAGGGCTAGTAAACAGATTTTATTCATAGTCATTTAGTATTGGTCGGTGATTCGGAAATAGTCAAAATCGGCAAAACCGCCCGTTTGCAAAGTAGCGTAGTTGAACAGACCGAAGCGATAGCCCATAAAATGTGGGATGGTATAAGGCATTTTCAGCGGCTCACCGATTTTTGTCCAGGCTTTACCGTCGAGGCTGTAGAAAAAAATGGCGGTGTCCTTACGATCCCGAAAATCACATTCAGCTTTCAGATAGACCGTTTTCTGGCTCAACGGTACCCGTTGTACCTCAACAGGTTTCCCGGTTGCTGCGCTGATCATTACAATAGCGTTTTGCCCATTTTCCCGCTTTACGCCGACCAGACCGTAATTCTTCTGCAACAGACTCAAGCCCGCAAAATCACCATCTTTCAGATTGGATACATCGAGCGCGGTAGAGCCCGAACAGGTCGGGCCGATGGTACGCTGGGTAAGCGTGTTTCGAGCCAGAACAAACGAGGTATCGACCCGTCCGGTTTTCAACCGCAGATAGCCGCTTCGCTCCGTTACTGACCAGAGACTGTTGTCGGGGTTGTGGTTCCATTGCCAGACCAAGGGCAGGGTGGGTTCTCCTTTTTTACGAGTGAATTCGTCGGAATGCACAATGCCGGGGATTAATCCCTTACTGGCCGGAAGATCAAGCGTTTCGGGTACTTTGCCATTAACACCCAGCACCGGCCAACCGCCTTCCCACTTCACCGGCACCAGATATGGAATACGCCCCACACCGCCAAAATCGCGAAAGAGATAAGCAAACCACAGGCCGTCGGGCGTATCGATGAGGCCACCCTGCGCCACGCCCAAATCCCGCAAGGCGACCCGCCCTTCCCAAGGCCCCGTAAGTTTGTCGGCCCGATGAATAAGTACGGTTCGCATGCCACCTTTGGGCCAGCTAATGTTGAACAGATAATACTTGCCGTTGACCTTGAAAAGCTGCGACCCTTCGGCGGGTAAGCCACCGCCCGTGCCTGAAGGGGTGCTGGCGTTTTCGATCAATACCCGCTCTGTAGTGCCGGGTTTTACACCCGACGCATCGGCATTGAGTTCCAATATGTTGAGTTTTCCCGCACCATAGATCAGGTACGTTCGGCCATCGTCATCAAAAAACAGACTGTGATCGTGGTAGGATGGTTTGAAGGAAACTTCTTTCCAGGGGCCTTTTTCAATGTTTTTGGTCGTGTAGATGTAGGTCTTGCCTGTCGTTTGGGCGAACGTCGTGACATAGTACGTTCCGTTGTGATACCGCAAACTACTGGCCCACGAACCACGTCCGTAGGTGCTTTTGCCGTTAGTCAGATTCAATGCATCGACACTAGCCAGCGTATCGTAGGCATAGCCGACCATCTGCCAGTTAACCAGGTCTTTCGATTTCATGATCGGTAGTCCCGGACTCAGGTGCATGGTGGTGCTGCTCATGTAGTAGGTGTTGCCCACCCGAATCATGGCCATATCCGGCACATCGGCAAAAATGATCGGGTTATGCGCCGTTTGTGCTTTTGCGGAGAACTGCATTAGCAGAAGCACAACGGCCAACAGGCCAGGACGAAAAAGGAATAATTTCATACAAATGCTTTATTATGAACCTCTTCTCTCACGCTTATTCCATTGGGCCAATCAGTTCAATGAAATTGCCATCGGGATCCTGCACGAACACAAAGTGAGCCTTGGCGTTCAACGGTGTTGGGGTGCTGCCCAGGAACGGCACTTTCATTTGGGTCAATCGCTCAATGATGGGTTTTAGCGCTTTTACCTGAATGGTGATGTACTGCATCCCCGTATCGTCCTGAATGTGTTTGGGTTTCGGATGGGAGGGCTTACTACCAAAGCTCATCAGTTTCCAGTCGGTGGCATCGGGGCTGTTTTCGAGTTTCAGAATGGTTACGTTCGTGGCTACGCCGTTGGTCAGGCCGGAGCGTTTACCAAAATCTTCGTTGATGGTGAAGCTACCCGTTTTGACCATACCGATACCGTTGACGTAGAAGTCGAGCGAGCGGTCGAGATCGGCTACAACGACACCCACCCCAATGACCTTGCTGGTGAAGTTGGATTGCGCATAGGTTGCCCAACTCAGCAGCAGTCCTAACGTTAGAAAGTGGATTTTAGCGATGAATTGGCACATAGGTTTTGTTGTAAAAAGCATGTTTGGCACTTGTAATAGTGTTAGTTTGACACTTTTTAAATTAGAGACAATTTTCCCCTCCTAATTAAGTTTTAACGCATAAAATTTTAGCGGATTAAAAGTTTGATCTGGTAAAACCGAGGTGTAGCGGCCCCGTTGTTAGCAACGATTTTTAGCTTAAGAACTTCGTTATCAATCGCTTTTAGTCGAATGGTTTTGCCTTCGCTGGCAATAATTTCAGCCGGTTGGTCATTAATCAGGAAACGAACCGCATCGGCCTTTATACTATCTAAAGTACTGACTTCAAGAAATTTACCTGCCCGATTTTTATTTTGTAGCTGATAACTCATAAAGGAGCGGGTACTGCGCCAGAAACGCTCATCATCGTAGCCCGATTGCGTTTTTTCGCCCTCGAAACCGTGATCGACTTCAGGCTGCTGTTCGCCACAATTCACCTTATCGACCGTTTGGGCTTCAAGAGCCAATGCTTCGGCTTCCTGCTGTTTCAACCGGGCCTGCTGTTGCTGAAAAGCGGCCGAAGTAAACGTCTGGAAATACATCTGATACCGCGCGTCGTGGATGCTATAAAAGGGTTGCAGCGTTAGTGAATCCAGTTGGAAGGTCAGTGGGGCAACGGGCTTTAGCTTAGCGGTGTAGGTAGTCGAATCGCCAACCAGCGCATACGCCTGATCGAGTGGGTATAGCTTGCCTTTGGTTTCGTGGCCCATGCGGCTATCGTCGGCAAAAAGACCATCCAGGTTATCGGTCGATGTTTTAGCGGCTAACACAATCGGCCCATGCACAAAAGCGGCCCAGTTAGAACCATCAGGCAGATACTCCAGGTGGGTTGCGGTTTTAAAGCGAACGGTTACCCTGTCGCCCGTTTTCCAGCTTCTGCGAATAGCCATATAACTCGATGGCTTGCTGTCAACAGCTTGTGGCTTGCCATTGACCAGCACCTCAACGGCTTCGGCCCATTTGGGATACCGAATGTTGAGCGCGAACGTCTGCGGTTTCGTCAGTTTCAACACCAGTTCCGACTGATCTTTATAGGGAAACTCGGTTGCCTGAGTAAGCTGTATCTTCTTGTCGCTCCAGTTGACCGTTGATGGAATAAATAGATTGACGAACAGATCGTTGGTCGAATGGCTATAAATCAACTCAGCGTATTTGGTATGGTTTTCCAAGCCCGAACCCACGCAGCACCACATACTGGTTTCGGGCTGCGAATACACGCGGTAGTGATTCGGACGAATGGGCGTAAAATAAACAAACCCGCCTTTCTGCGGATGCTGACTCGACAGAATATGATTGTACAGCGTCCGTTCGTAGAAGTCCAGATAGCTCGGGTCGGCCTTATCCAGAAACAGGGCTTTGCTCAGTCGCAGCATATTGAACGAATTGCAGGTTTCGGGCCCCTGATTCGAGCGGAGCATCCGGCTGAAATCGTTGATGGGGTTGAAATGTTCGCGAACGCTATTACCCCCAAAAGCAACACTGCGGGTTTGCGACACATTTTGCCAGAAATACATGGCCGCATCCGACCAGTCGGAACGTCCGGTCAGCGACGCAATTTTCTCAAAACCAATCACTTTCGGAATCTGCGTGTTGGCGTGAAGTCCCGTCAGTTTATCCTGCTTTTCCAGCAACGGATTCAGGAGCGAACGGTGCGACAACCGTTGGGCGGTTTCGAGGTACTTTTTATCGTTGGTAATCAGGTAGAGGTCGGCGAAGGTTTCGTTGATGCCGCCATGTTCGGTACGGAGTATCTGCTGAATCTGCTCGTCGGACAAGGGTTTGATGAGGTCGATGAACCAGTCGCCGAGACCAACCAGCACCTGCTTCGCCTGCTGATTACCCGCGTATTCGTAGGCATCGCGCAAACCGGCAAACAGCTTGTGAATGTTGTAGAGTGGCACCCACGTATTATTCAAACCGAAACCACTGCCATCAATATCGCCTTTGTGAATCCGCTCCCAGAACACTTTCCCCTGCGGAATACCGCCCACATAACCGTTTCCGTTTTTGGCCTGACACTGCGCCAGTTCCGAAATCATGTAATCCAGCCGTTTTTTGAGTTCAGCATCTCCGGTCGAGGCATACATCATCGCTAGCGCCGACAGGTAATGCCCACCAATATGCCCATCCAGACCGGAGCTTTCCCAATTGCCATACCGCTGGGCTTTCAGGGGCAACCCGGCATCGATCCAGTACGGAGCCAGGAGCTTATCGGGGTTGAGCGCCAGTATGTACTTCAGGTCAACGTCCTGCGCATTTTTGAACGCTCCGCCGGTTAGTTTTACTTCCTGCAACGTAAACGGCTGCATCTGGGCCAGCGCCGGGATACTAAGCAAGAGGAAGGCGATAGGTAAGAGTCTCGTTTTCAAGAGCTATGGCGTTTTTTGTCTTTTTTTGTCATCCCTTTTCTGTCATCCCGACGCAGGAGGGATCTTCGCACGATACAAAAAATTGCTCTACCGAAGATCCCTCCTGCGTTGGGATGACAAAAAAACGGTATATCACTTTTTATACATTGGATCATCACCTGCGTATTTGAGGTACTGGAACGACGCCGAATTCGTACTGGTTTCTCCCGACGACGTAGCGTACAGGCCGTATACACAACCGATAAATCCTCCCGACACTTTGGTACTCAGGAATTTGCCGTCTACCTTATCTTTCAACAATTGCCAGTTCTTAGCGTCGGTAGCATAATAGAAACTGTAGCTATCTCCCTTCGATTCAATCCGTAAGCCTACTTTAGCTGCTTTGGCCTCCAGCGGCACTTCGGTCAGCAGTTCCATCTCCTTTGATCGGGGTTTGCTTTGATAGAGTTGTAGTACGTCTTTATCCTGCGCTTTCGATTTGCACAGGAAATAGAAATGCCCTTCGTCCTGTAAGATCACGAAACCAGCTTTCTCTTTGTCCGATTTTGGGGTAAACAGCAGTTCCGTTTCGGCGGTGCTGTACAGATGCTGCTGGCGTTTGCCAATAAACGATGGATTTCCCATTTCCATGATGGTTTCGGGCTTTAGTTTCAGCGTCAGGCCATTTTTTTTCGAAAGCGAGTAAGCGTTTTTATCGATGGTGCGCATGAACAATAACGACGGGTCAAGTTCCTTATCGAAGTTGATCGTATAGGCGAAATTGCCCGATTGCGGTAAGGCTCCTTTCTGTTTAACTTCTTTAAACGTAACCGGATAGCTATACGAAATGGCCTTTTCGCCATGCTCGATCATTGGCCAATCGTTTGTCCAGGTGAGGGGCGCAATGAAGGTTTCGCGTCCGGTATTGTAATAATCACCTTCGTAGGGCCGAACGGCCAGAAAGATCGAGTACCATTTTCCGTCAGGGCCTTCCACAAACTGAGCATGCCCCGCCGATGTGATGGCATCTTTCCGGTCGGCGGGCAGCTCACGCTGCGTCAGGATCGGATTACCTTCAAACGGCACGTAGGGTCCCCAAACGTCTTTGCTCCGTAAGACTACCTCGGAGTGATTGACCGACGTACCGCCTTCGGCTGCATAGAGGTAGTACCAGCCATTGTGTTTCAGAATGTGCGGTCCCTCAATCCAAACGGGCTTTTTCGACAGGTCGACCCCGCCGTTGACCAGTTGTTTTTCTTCGCCAACTACTTTCAGATTCTGATAGTCAAACTCATACATCCGAATGGTTCGGTGGCCGGAGTACAAAGGCTTGCGGTCGGGAGCATCACTGTTGTAGATGATGTACGCTTTGTCGGTACTTTCATCAAAATATATAGATGGGTCGATTCCACGCACCTGAGGAATTTTAACGGGATTGCTCCAGGGACCGGCCGGATTTTTGGCCGTAACAACAAAGTTGCCGTCGTGGTCAATGTCGGTACAGGTGACGTAGAAGGTGCCTTTATAATAGCTGATTGCCGGAGCAAATAACCCACGAGTTAGTCGCTCGCCCATGAAATCCATCTGTTCGGGACGGTCGATCACGTTGCCGATTTGTTTCCAGTTTTTTAGGTCTTTGCTGTGCATGACCGGAATGCCGGGGAAGTACGAAAACGTCGAATTGATCAGGTAATAATCGGGACCAACCTTCACGATACTGGGGTCGGGATAAAACCCGGTCAGGATTGGGTTGACCAGGGTGGTCTGGGCAGACGCCAATCCGGTAAGAAAGGCGATTAATCCGCTGAATATAAGGTATTTTTTCATGCGTTTTTGATGCTTTTTCTTTTCTATATCGCTCTTTTTTTTCGACAGGATTAACAGGATTGACATGATTTTTTATTCGATACATCTTGTCAATCCTGTTAATCCTGTCGAAAAAAAAGCAAGTGACTACTGCCCTATCAGCGTATAGACCTTTCCCGGCTGGGTAGCCAGATCATAAAGCTGGGTCGGTTTTAAGGTTGGATTCGGCACGTTTGCACTGGGCGATACAATGGGGGTGGGCGTCTCCTCGATCTGGTAGAACGGGTTTGGGTTCTGGCCCGATGCCGATTTCAAGGCTGTTCCGCTGCTTACCTTTATCGCATTCGGTGCCCGTAAGCGGAGGTTGCCACCCAGGTTCGACTTAACGTCCAGCTTCGTGAGTTTACCGTCTTTCCATTCCATACGTACCACCTCAAACCCACCTCGCGCCCGTAGCCCGGTAATGCTACCCGTCGGCCACACATCAGGAAGCGCAGGCAGCAGATGCATAGCTCCATCGCTGCTTTGCATGAGCATTTCGGTAATGCCCGACGTACAACCGAAGTTACCATCGATCTGGAAGGGTGGGTGAGCGTCGAATAGGTTGTTGTACGTGCCGCCACCGTCTTTGACTACGCCCAGCGGGGTAAGTTGATTCTGGATTAGCGTATAAGCGTGATTGCCGTCCTGGAGTTTAGCCCACCAGTTTACTTTCCAGCCCATGCTCCAGCCGGTCGATACATCGCCCCGATGCGTTAATGTCGTGCGTGAGGCATTGAACAAGCCCGGTGTGCGGTAGGGGGAGATTTGATTGGAAGGAAACAGACCATACAAATGCGAGATGTGCCGGTGTTTATCTTCTGGGTCGTCGATGTCTTCCAGCCATTCCTGCAACTGCCCATGTTGGCCAATGTGCATGGGCGGCAGCTTACTCCGCTTCTGCTTCAGCATGGCGATAAAATCAGTATCTTTTTTTAGCAGCTCAGCCGCACGGATCGCCGTACTAAATACGTCGAACACAATCTGGTTGTCCATCGTCGTACCCGCATCCAGCGATGACCCGCCGTGGGCTTTTGGCGCATTTTCGGGCGACATTCCTGGATTGACGACCAGCCAGTGGTATTTCGGGTGTTCGACCAGAAAATCGGCGTAGAACTGAGCCGCCCCTTTTAAAACCGGGTAAATCGAGGCCAGATACGCCTGGTCTCCATTGTACAGATAATGCTCCCACAGGTGCTGACTGGTCCAGCCGCCACCGGCTGTCCACATCCCCCAGAAAGCCCCATCCACCGGGCCATTGATCCGCCAGATGTCGGTATTATGATGCGCCATCCAACCACCAGCGCCATACATGACTTTCGCGGTTTCCTGCCCCGTTTCCGATAGCTCCCGGACCATCCGTAAAAATGGTTCGTGCAGTTCGGCCAGGTTCGTCTTTTCGGCTGGCCAATAGTTCATCTGAGCGTTGATGTTGATGGTATATTTACTGTCCCAGGGTGGCTGCATTTTGTTGTTCCAGATACCCTGCAAATTAGCTGGTTGCCCCAGTTCGCCATCACGGGCCGGTTGTGACGACGAAATCAACAGATAGCGCCCATATTGGTAGTAAATCGTCACCAACTGCGGGTCGTTGACCGAGCGGAAATTTTTCAGTCGCTCGTCGGTGGGGAGTTTTGCTGCTTCGGTAGTGCCTAAGTCAAGTTTAACCCGGTTAAAGTAGTTCTGGTAGGCTGCAATATGAGGAGTCAGAATAGCTGCGTAATTTTTGGAATAGGCTTTATCCAGGTACGATTTGGCACGGGCGTTTTCGTCCCCGTTAAGATCTTTATAGTTCTTGAAATTGGTGGCAATGGAAATATAAATCGTGGCGGTATTAGCTCCCTTTACGGTCAGTACGGAGTCGTTGGCCGAGAGATTACCCCCCTGTGTTTTGATTCGGGCTATTCCCTTGAATCGGACCAGTCCTTTTACGCCTTCATGATCAGACGTGCTTCCGGCGAGGGTTAACTCATTGCCCGATGCATTGATGACGTGTTTTAGTTGTGGGGTGGAGTAAGAGGCAGAAAACGACAGCTTGCCCGGCTTACTGGCCGTCAGTTGCATCACAATAACGCGGTCGGGAAAAGAGGCCAGTATCTCGCGGGTGTAGGTTACCCCATCGACGGTATACGACGTTTTGGCAACAGCCCGCTCAATATCCAGTTCCCGGTAATAATTAGTATACTGTTCATGCCCATCGAAGGTCAGATGCAGACTGCCAACGGGTTGAAACATTTGCCCATGCGATTTTTTGGTGATGATCGACTTGTTGGCCAGTTTCTCGGCTTCTTTCTGTTTGCCATCAAAAATCAATTGCCGGATTTCGGGCAGGGCGGCCAGCGCATCCGGGTTGTCGTTCCGGTTGGGGCTACCCGACCAAGCCGTATGTTCATTGAGCTGAATGGTTTCTTTGCTCACATTGCCATACACCATCGCCCCCAGTCGGCCATTGCCAATGGGTAGAGCATTCTCCCAGGTTTGGCCCGAAGGCTTATCGTACCAGAGCGTTAACGGCGGTTTATTTTGCGAATAGCTAAGCGTGGTTACGGTAATCAGGAAAAAAAGGCAAAGGAGACGTCTCATCCGGTTCGGTGAATTAGTATACGCTAAAAAGAAGCAAGAGGCTAAAATCTATTAGTCCTCTCGCTTCTAAGTCTGTTTAAACGTTGTCTGAGTCAACTGCGTTTTGCCCTGGTAAGGTGAGGGCAGATTCTCAAATCTGCCCTGGTGAGGTTTCTCAAAACCGAACCAGACATACCGTTCGGTTTTGAGAAACCGACCACGTCAGGTTTAAGAACCTGACATCACGAACGCAAACAGCTTCTTAAACTTTCCCTAATCGACTCATAATGACACTTTTCAGCCACGCTGATCAGTACCCCGGATTTTGCGGGAATTTAGGTCCATCAACCACCCGGTCTATTTGCGACTGCGGAATGGGTCGTAGCATATGGAAATCCTGAATGTAAGGCGCAGCTTCCGGGTTCCAGGCTTTTACCCGGCGCACCAGCGAGCGGGTACGAACCAGGTCATGCCACCGTTGCCATTCACCGAAGAATTCGCGACTACGCTCATCCAGAATAAAGTCAACGGTTACATTATCAGCCGTAATGGTCATGGCCGTCGCAGCGGCAGCGTTTTGAGCAGCCGTATTTGTTTTCCGGTAAGCGGCTCGCTGCCGAACTACGTTCAGCAATGAGGCTGCCTTAGTTGCATCACCTGCTTTTAGGTAGGCTTCGGCGCCCGTCAGGTACACATCCGAAAAACGGTACAACACACAAGGGCGGGTCGATGGGTCGTTGAAGTTAGCGCCACGGCTCGGGTCCATGAATTTCTTCAGCGCCGGAAAAATGCCATTATCCCACATGCTTGGCGGTACAACAAGGCCCTTGAATGGACGTGTACCGATGAACTGGGGAGCGCCTTCGACTTCAAAGTCGGGGATCCAAACGGCTGTATCCGCCCCTGCTACTGTCGTATAACTAATACCCCGCTTGTTATTGGCGGCTGTAGCACTGTTTGTAACCGAGATGTTAGAAATATACACGGTATAGAACGAGTTCAAAAACCGTGAATCGACCGTGCGATTCGTAAAGGCCTGATCCAGAAAATAGTTCTTACCGGCATTCGCTCCCGTAGTCCATTTATAGCTATTGGGCCGCATCCGTACATACGGACGCCCATACTGTGAATCCCGGGTCATGAGCGACGTACCACTATTAACGTATCCGCCCGTGGCACTTTTGTAGGAATTGATACCACTGTTGTTTGGATAATTCCAGTTTGTAAACCAGGGGCTCAGGTTTTGGGCCGCTCCACCACTAGCTGCTCCGCCGACTGTATAGTAGCCATATTTGGGATCAAGCACGTGGTCGCTGACAAACATGGTTTCTTTTCCGTAATCATTGGCGGGTACAAACGCATCGCCATAGTCCTGCCATAAATCGAGACCGTACGATGATTTATTAGCAATGATATCCGCACAGATAGAAGCGGCCTGCGTAAAATCAGCGGCTGTATTGTTGAGCCAGCCACGCGTTAAGTACGCCTTCGCCAGCAGCAACTGGGCTACCGGTTTAGTAGCGGCTTTCCCCAGAAACGGCGCGGTTGGTGTATTGGGCAGATCAGCAGCCGCTTCGGTCAGATCCTTAATGATTTGTTCATAGACCTGAGCCGCCGGCTGGCGAGAAGCTGCCTGAGAAGCAACCGTAATAAAGGTGGTATTGAGTGGCACATCGCCCCAAGTTTGAACCAGATAAAAGTACCAGAAACCCCGTAGGAACTTGGCCTGAGCCAGGTATTGCTTCCGGGTTGCCTCAGGCAAATCAATCGTCTGCCCATACTGAAGCACACCATTCAGCGTATTGATGTCCTGGAAGGCAGTGCCCCAGGCTGCACCAAAGTTGCTCCCGTTGATGCCATTATAGGTGTAGGCTGTACCACCACCTGAGCTGGCCCCCTGCAAAAACTCATCGGTACCCGCCTGCATTTCAACGGTGAATCCTTCCGTACCCCACTGGGATCGGATATCATTATACACCCCGGCAATGCCCCCTAGCACCCCCGCTGCGCTGTTGAAGTAAGACGGAACAATTTGTGACTGTGGATTCTCCTCCAATATTTTTTCGCAGCCTGTACTCATCAGAGCAGTCAGGCTAACGATAAATCCAATTTTTATTGCTTTCATGGGAATGTCGACAGTTAGAATTTAAGATTGACACCAAACGTAAATTGGCGAACGGGCGGGTTGTTGAGGTTTATGGCAATCTGACGCTGCTGGGTGGCCGTATCCGCTCCCTGGGAACTTACGGTAGAGCTTGCATAGCCGTTCCCTTCTGGATCGACAGCCAGTTTATCGCGAACCAACGGCGAATACAGGATCAGCGGGTTGGTGACGTTCAGATACAGCCGGGCCGAGTTCATACCCACTTTTCTGAGAAACTGCCCCGAAACCGTGTAGCCCAGGTTAATGCTTCTGACTTTAATGAACGAGCCGTCATAATACCCCAGTGTTGAGGCA
>Ga0209930_1003334_pt1 | contig 16263 bp, 13 predicted proteins | sample ThiBiot_500_biof_2_FD_183948 | JGI IMG/M metagenome (GOLD analysis project Ga0209930, IMG submission 183948) | Wastewater bioreactor microbial communities from Cape Town, South Africa - Thiocy_cont_500_biof (SPAdes) | ecosystem: Engineered > Bioreactor > Thiocyanate-remediating >... | reverse complement strand
AAATATTTCCTGAACGTCAGAAAAAAACTCCTGATTTTTGTCCTGTTTTTGAAAAAAAATATCCTGATAAAATCCTGATTATCAATTAAAAATCCCTGATTTCCGAAATTTCGATCTGGCAACCCTGGAAGAAAACTCAAAAGAAAAAGACCTAATTTGCATCGACCAGATGAAATAAACCATGGAATTGCAATGGCATATTTTTCATTAAAATACTTTGGAAAAAGATTTAATGAAAGATTGATAATATCGAAAATTGAACCAAATAGAGAATAGATACAGCACGTATTCGAACGAAGTTCGGGTTGAAGATAAGTAAAAAGATTTCCAAGAAATCCAAGTAAACCAATCATCGATGAGATTAATGGCGGATAAATATTGAGATTTTGAGTTATTGGAGTGAGAATATCGATGATAGATTTCGATAAATAGAATTGCCAGAACATGTTTGCACTGAAATGATTCTATCAAATGCAGAATTTTAATTAATGCGGTGCGAATGCACAAAGCATTTATGTTGCGCGTCGCGTGTTTTCCTCTTTTTCTTCTTTTTCTTTCTCGACGTCCGCACTTTACTTTGTTACCTAATGATCTTGAGAACTACAAGTCGTACAATTTTCGTTCAAAAGAGAAAATTAAAATGTTGATGTCGAACTAGTGATATTTTTTTTCAAATTCCCACTACGATCTTTTGTTATTTTGAGGGAACGTAAATATTTTTTCCATAGTTTACTGATATCCAAGATAATTAAAATGTCAGCTGTAACGAAAAGTTAGGCACTCAAAATACTCGAATAATTAAAACTATAAACTATGGAGTAATTGAAACAAATTGATTGGTTATAGAAAAGTAGAGAATATTTTTTTCGTATGCAAGATTTCAACACAGTCGAAAGCTTTGATTGCATTCGCACCGCATTTTGCACCTGAGCTCGTCTCGTGTGCCATCTAGTTTTATCTATATTTTTAATCATTAAAAAAGATTCGAGGCAATATAGAATTTAGCTTAATGGAAAACTGATGCAAATCTTAGATAATTTTCTTGTTTATCTCATAAGTATAAGACTATCCATAAAAATAAGTTATGTGATTAAAAAAAACAGAATTATCCGAGTACTCACGAACAATTTTAATGAACCCCTCATAGAAGAATATGTCTGCTCAGTGTCAAAAAAAGATACACTGGTTAAGAAGTGTTTTTTTTCTTTTATCAGTGTTGCCACGATAAGCATGGCCAGATCTTCACTTTTGTTTTTTTTTCCATGGCAAACAGTATTGTAACAAGCGACGAAAATATAATTGAAAAATTTGCAAATATTTTTCAATCGAAAAATGATAATTCAGATGGTGTTTGTGAACAGGTACTAAGTGAAAAGGAGTTGGATATGATTGCTGGTCGAGCAACACAAGGTTTGACTGATGTTGATTTCGAAAATTTACAGAAAGATAAAAAATTTGCTTGGGTACTTGGTGGAGATGGTTTAGATTTGTTTCTGAAAAAATCTAATATCGAAGCATTACGTTCAATTGGTTGCGAAGATCGATTCATTCGAAAGAAATTGGAAGATGGCAGACATTATCGTCTAGGTATATTTTACAAGTCAGAACAATGTGCTCTAGCAACATGGGATGAAGCTCTATCATTGATCGATAGGTATTATCCAAAATCATTTTCAACTAAGATATGTCAACATAAAGATGCATTCAAATCAATGACATTCGATGAAATTGAAGCTCGGGCTAAATCATCATATCTTAACGGAAAGACCTACTTCAAGGTAAATGAGGAGGGTACCGCGCTTGGTTATCCTTATATGACGGATGATGTGTTTTCAGCATGTGAAGGAACATTGGAAGAGGCACGTGGTTTTCTCTACAATCGATTAGGTTTTACGGGTTTATTCGATGGTAGCGGATATACAAAGGACTCAGCGGGGCAATTACATGTCAAAGAATATTTACAACTTAATTTACCCGTTCGTGATATTCCTGGCTTTCGATACTTGCATATACCTATCGATATGAATGACCTTCATCCGGATGCTTGAATATTTCTTTTTAATTGCATAAAATTATCATATTTTCTTTTTGTATACGTGCTTATACGCACATCGATTTAGCTTGTCATTTTCGTCTTTTTTTCTATACTTACGTGACAACACACACACTCTATTTATATGGATTATAATCAATATCTGACAATGATATTCGGATCTTCAGCTATTTTGCTTTGTATTGAAATCATTTTCTTGGCTCTATTACCAAAACGTTTATTAGCTGAATTAGTTGAACAATTATTTGATATCAATTGTATAGATCATCGAAATCTGCTAATGAGTTATTTTGGTCGCAAAATAAATTTTTTCACATCTCGACGATTTCGTTTTTCTCTCGTCATTCAAATAGCTTTTATTGTTTGGGTTATGGTACTTTTGTTACTCGATGCATGTAGTATGCATATAAAATATTTCTCGAACAACGATAATTGTCCATCGCAACCAAGTGATTGTTTTATCACCAAAAAATTTTCTTCATCTGCAAGATATGTTTGTGAATCAGGCGAAAAAATTTCAATTCAAACGAACTTACCTGTTGTATGTTTTGTTTGGGTCTATTCTGAACAGACGACATTAGGTGTATTAAATGAGCTTGGTATTTGTTCGAGTGTTTTTTCGTTACTATGCTATGCTTTTAAATTCGCCTGTCGAATATCACGAAAACCATTGGGTCTTATTTTGATCGTTGGTTTAACTCTTCTACTTATGGTCTTACTTATTTTTTTTATTATTACTAATATTTTCGTATCGATAACAACAAGATTATTGTTGGTTGTTTTTACGTGTCTGTTGATCAATGTGATTCAATTACTTCAATTTACTCGATCCTATGACTTTATAGAAAACAATTAAATAAAAACTCTAATGTCGATCAGTATCTGCATATGTTCCAAGACGAATGTGATATTTAGTTAAAAGTTGTTTAAATTCGTCACTGAATAATACATCGAATTCATGTTGACGATCGAATGAACAAGAGAATTCATCAGGTTGTCCTGTTCCACAACCACCAATGGGCATTTCACTTGGATATCCCGGATGACACATTAGTTCGGCACTGTTTGATATTTCATCTGAGGCAAATTTTTGTAAGCATCTTTCGAGATTGTCACAGGTGAACGCTTGACCCATCGTAGTCAAACCAATAAAATAGGATGGATAATGAAGATCATAACGATCGAATATTGTTCGAACATTGCGAGTCTGTTCGACAACGATACGATGCAATGGATTTGGATTTGACATCGAGAGAATTTCTTGATCGAATGGTGTACGAATATAGTTCACATTGAATCGACGTGCTTGTCGTGCAATGATTTCAGCTACACTTGGATGAACGTGGATATGCTGATGACCATCAACATGCATCGGACTATGCTTGTCTGTTATCCATTGTTGATACAAATTAAATTGTGCTTCAATTTCGTATTCAACATGAGTGATATCAAGCAATCCTTGATCGATTACATTACGTAGACCCATTTTACCATGCATCATCCCGTATTCATCAACCAGTGATCGAATACGATTTAAATCACGTGTAACTGGTCGACCTTCAGTTAGATTCAAATGTAAACCTATTGGTATTTGATGTTGTGCAGCTAATTTAAGACCATGATTTGCATAATCTCCATTGACTAATAAACTTGTCGATGAAATAGCTTTTTGTTGAAAAAGATCGATAATAGCAGTATTTCGTCTTGGACAATAGCCGAAGTCATCTGCATTAATAATGAGAACTTTCATGAGAGAAAAAATTATATCGAAATAAAAACAAATTTAAGCGCTTTGTTGATATCAAGCTGACGCTACCACGAGAACCAATTAGAAAATGTATATCTAATAGCGTCATCTACACCCCAAAATACCATTACTAAAATTTTAGCAACCATAACTCTTCAATTAAGTCTTATTATTCTCTTTCAACGATTTGACACATCAATAGACGTGAACTTGTTTTGGAATTTATTGGGAATTGATACATTTTTCAAACAAGTATATACGTATATACGCATAGGCATTGAATGTTATGTCCAAATTGAAATCCTGTACATGGACGTTCTTCTTTGTTGAATTTGTTTATCAGCCACTTTTCGACCAGTGAGATTATTTTTGCTGATAAGGAAAATAAAGTTATTAATCTGCTCTTAAATGTAAAAAAATGAAACGTGTTCTTTTATTGGCGCCATTGGGTGTAGGGAGTGGCAATGCTGCTACAGCCTATCGTATTGCCGATGGTCTGTCTCAAACATCAAAGATGAGTGTCCACTGTATGTCTACTCATAGTCCATTAGCATCAATTCGTCAATTTGATGCTGTTTTAGCTCTACACGCTTATCGTGCTGGTCATTTATTAGCATCCATGTATCAGAATCATTCGGATCTGCCACCACTTATTATTATATTTGCCGGAACTGATCTGCATTCATATGAGCCTCAATGGTTGCCAACAATCGAACAAATTATACCGAAAGCTCGTGGTCTAGTTTGTTTTAGTTCTGAATGGAAGACATACGCAGAGAATGTCTACAGAGATCTACTTACGTGTCCAATTACTGTTATACCACAAAGTGTTCTACTTTCACCATCGATTTCGATTTCAGAACAATTGCCATATTCACAAAAGACAATCATCTGGGCAGGTGTAATTCGACCGGTCAAAGATCCAATATTTGCCATTCGTATCATGTCTTGTTTAACTGATCATGACCTTAAATTGATTATCATTGGGGATGAAGCTGATCGTTCTCTGACGGACACTATTCATTCTTTGTGTTCACATTTAAATGTGACTCTAATCGGTAATCAATCCACAGAGCATGTTCATGCATTAATGCGTACTGCCTTTGCCTATTTAAATACATCTGTCAACGAAGGAATGTGTCTAGCAATTCTCGAGGCTATGGCACTCGGTCTACCAGTGATAGCTCGTCGAAATACTGGGAATATCAGTATTATTAAAGATGGTCAAACAGGACTGTTATATGAAACACCTGAACAAGCTGCTGAATGTTTGTTGACATTAGAGAAGGATATTCAATTACGCAAGATTTTAATAAAACAAGCAGCTGATCGAATAATCAAAATACATAATCCTGAAAAGGAGATCGCGGCCTACCGAAATCTTATTCTCACTTTAGTTGAATAAATAAATGATTCTTTTACATTAGTCACTACTTTCAAACGTAATGTAAGTGAGAAAAATTCAAAGAACGAGAGATAAAAGGACATGCAAATAGATACTAACAATTACACTATACTATGTCCCCAACAGGTAAAGTTTCGGATGCTGAATCGACTCAGCAATCAACATGCATTTTACCTCCGAATACTAACTTTGAAAGTGCAAATCGACGTTTCCTATTCACAATGAGCAATCGAACATCGTACAAATTTGTTCTACATGGATCACGTAAAGAATGTGGGGTTCTCGATGCGCCATTCAAGGAATTGATTGCCGGCACAACGAACAATCCTTCTGAACTTTATATGCGTGGCTACAAAACAGACTTTTCATTATACGGTGTTACATATACACTTGAATTTCGTATTTTAGAAGCCGATGACAAAGACACGAACTATAGACTAAATATTTTTATTGGAATTGGAGAAGCTACACAAAACTATTTTGGATGGTATATCTGTGCCGCCAACGAATTGATATTATCACCCAAGAAATGGTTCCGTGCTATTGATTCCAAAACGGATTATAATCGAGTAAAAACAGATTATAAAGATCGTGTTTTGAACAAAGGTGGCAAGCATGATTTGCGTGCATCTTGTGATCAATTAAAATTGAATATTGAAATGATTACTGACAATCAAGCATATTCTACGCCTACTATGATAATAAAAGATATGATTTGAATAAATGATTAAAAAGCAAAAAGCAAATTTTAAAGTTTGTGTGCGCGTGGATATTCTTCGTAGTATTTAGTAGCAAATGCTTCTTGTATAGCACGAAATGATTTGTATAAAGGTTCGAAAAATGCCAGATCGTTTTTTTCTATTTTCTTTTCGTGGTCCACGATAATTTCCAGAGATGTTTTGATCGATGAAAGAGTAAGATGAAAATCTGTTAACAATTTATTTGTATCATTGGGACTAAGTTGATTTTCTGATATTAATAATTTTTCTGAACCATGTTTAAAAAAATCAGCTGCATAACTATTTAGTTGATATGTTGAATTATTATGATCACAGACATTCAAATCAACGAATGGAACGACATGTGTCGAAAGATCAAGATCATAAGCTAGATCCCATGAACTAGCTGATAGATTATAATTGGACATATATTGTTGATGAGTTAGACCAGATACACTTGCAAATGGTGAAATCGATGGATTTGCTGATTGTTGAGAATGATGATGACAAAGTTGATATTCAAATGTTCCATTATCGTATTCAGGTGATTGAACAAATGAAATTTCAGAAAATGGTAAAATTTGTTCTTGATTTCTGTGTTCATTGCAATGGCGCATCTCTCTTGTCACATTTTCTATGTATGCTCCGTAAACATCTTTTACAATTGAATTATATGTTTGAATATTTGCTATGAATTCGTCTGACATGGCCGGAAGAAATAATTTCGCATTGAGTTTACGTTGTCGTCTTGTCATATCGAGAAGTTCGAATTGTTTACGAGTAATTAACCTAGAAAATATTCAACAGAAACATTTTTTATAAAAAAAAACACGAATTTACCATGGCATATTTGTAAAAATACGAGCTAATGTTGTAATTATGTCCTTTTGATCGGTTAGTTTATGAAAGAATTCCGTATTGATTAGATAAACAAGCAGAATATTAGCTGGTTCATTGTAATTTAAATGAGTCGAAAGTCCAGCTAAACCTATTAAATCACCTTTACCATTGACTAAATCAATTCGATGAAGAAAATCAAGTGTATGTAAACAATGAAAACGTGTTTGAAGATCAACTAGACGATGTTTCATAGGAAATTGAGACATAAACGGATATTGAAGTGCAATCAATGATCGATTCATAGCATCGTTTTTATCTTTACCATTGGAATACAATTGAAGTAAACGCATAAGAAAAGTAACACTTGTTAGGGAATGTGCACGTATATCAGGAATCGATGAAGTTATTAAATGACGAATTTTTGATAGAGGAATATCGATGAAAACAATGTTGCCTTGAATATCAAAACCACGACGACCAGCTCGACCTGATGACTGTCGATATGATAGAGCATCGAGAAAGATTGAATCATTGATAAAGGCAACTGTTTTCGTTGGCATATGAATACCCATTGCTAGAATAATATTTAAAACAAATAGAAAAAAAACATTTCCTCTCAAAATAACTGACCTAATGTTGCTGTAGAAAATACGATTTGAATGTATCGATTTCGAAAGAGTGCTTCGACAGCTACACGACCTTTGTTGAATAATTCAGCATGATGATAAGCAATGCCACGTTTCATGTAAGAAGCTAATCGTTGATGATGTTGTGCTGCTCGTTTCGATAATTTAGCAACTAATTTTCGATCGTATCCATGTCGATTGACCAAAGTACATTCATCCAAAACGCCATAGAGTATTTTTCGTTCATAGCCAGTTAGATGAAAACGAGTTTCATCTTCTTTTTCATTGTCTTCTGAGGGTGTTCTCGATCTCGATCGTTGATCTCGTTTTGCTGAGGATTCGCGTGATTTTTTTGTTCGTTTAAGTTCTTCTTCTTTTCGTTTGGCTGCATTGTACGCCGCTTTGTATTTTGTTTCTCGTAATTTACGTTCTTCTGCAACAAAATAATCGGTTACTGCTTGAGCCATTTGCTCGCATAAACGACGATTATCAGTAAAAACAATGCAAGGAAGTAGATCTTTCTCTTTTAATGTCAAAACAAATTCGACGATTAATGATGATAAAGATTTCGATTCAGGATAAGAATTATTTTCTGTAGTCACCGGTTGAAGTGACTTGGCAATGGCGTCAATTCGCGAGTCTTGTCTATGAGTAATCAGACTTTCGAATCGTTCTCGAACAAGTGTTGAATACTGATTACATTTAGTTCGTTCACATATCCAACTGGGAGCGAAATATTCTGTTAATGTAGGAATCTGTTTGTCTTTCATAGCATCGTTGAGTTGCAGTGTTTCACAAGGTGACAATGAGAAATCTTTTGGCAAACCTCGTTCATTCAATTGTTTAGCAGTCATAAGACCAACTGGATGAATATGATATAACTGTCGATTGGAGTACAAGTATTTATTTAAATCTGCTAGTCGTTCATCATACGGTATAAATCGTACTTGACGAGGTTGTGATATTTTAAATAGAATGGATCGTTGTTGTTCGACGTGTTCAATCCATCGACATAGATCTTGTCCATTATTGACTGTTGCCGAAAGTCCAATCATTGGACAATTGATTAATAGCATAGTTCGTTCCCAAACTTCTGATCCGAGAATACTTGACATGCAATGAACTTCATCGAAAATACAATATTTTATCCTTTGACACCATTGTTGATGTTTTGCAGACATCAAAATAATTTCCAAACATTGCGGAACAGTTACTAAAATCTTACAAGTTTCGACTCTTTCACGAAAATCTCGTGTAAATACTCCAAATACAGGGTCAAATTTCGAATAGATAGTCGCAGCAACTTGATTGACTAATGCTTTCGTTGGTGCAACATAGATGCATACACCATTGCGTCCAAATTTATCGTTAATTACTTGATACATGGCATAGTAGCATGCATAAGTTTTGCCTGATGCTGTTGGTGCAACAATAATAACTGATTGTTGTTGATCAATAGCATTGAGAAAGTCAACTTGCCATGGATCTGGATTCCATTTGCCATCGCTAAAAAGTGAGACCCTCGAATCAGGTTGATTTTGTTCACGTCTTGGCAATCGACTATTGACTTTTTCTATTTGAAATCGATACCAGTTTTCAAAATCAATTGGCGATTGATCGATTAATTCTTCCATGAAAATTCTTTTCTTATTATAAATATCTCGTTCTTGTTTAATACCTTCCAGTTTAACTATAACAGATAACGTAGAAAAATAAGCAACTTGAAGCAATTCTAATTTTGACTGTTCTTCTCCTGTTAAAATGGTTTTCTGTCGTAAACTTTGTAAATAAGTTCTTTGTAGATCAAATTTTCGTTGTAATAATTGAATACGAACTTCGTCTTCTTTCAAAATTAATAAACTTTTATCAATATAATCAATAGCAGCCAAGAAACTCTCCGATAATTTGTCTTTTATTTCACTTTCCATATTTTTCAATCTTTCATTTTCATCTGCAATTTTTCTTTGTTTCATAGCGGCTTCGTTTTGACCTTTAAGTTTATCAATTTTGGGTATATGTTTTTTCTTTTCAATCTGTTGCTTCTCTTCCGATTGTATTGAAGGAAGAATAATTTCCAATTTTGTATCTTTAACATCACTATTCGTTAATGATTCACCATAAGCTTGAAAATAACTGTACAATTTTTGTTGCATTCTTCCTTTGTAACGAGTCTTATCGAATTTTTTATATTCTGCATCATTGTTTCGTATTCGGTCGATTTCATGACCAACCTCCATGTATCTATGCCAATGATGTTTTCCTTCATATTGAATACCGTGACTTTCATCAGGACTTATCCATTGAATTCGAGATTGAACATCATTGGACGAAAGAATTGGTTGTAAATATGTATCGATGAATGTATTGGAAATTTTTGTAATATTTTGCTTTTGACGTAATAATGTTGGTGGTTGCTGCATTGGACATGATGAAAATGTAATATCTTCCGATGCAATCAATTGTTTTACTACATTATCATAAAGATTTTCTTCGAATGGAATATTCAATATATTTAAACTTTCTTTGATAATATTCAATGTCATAGAATCAAAACGAATATTGGATGAAAATGATGGTCGATAAATTTGATTGAGAGTAAAAGCAAATAAACGTCCATCGAAAATATCGACTACTTTCTCCCATGAAAACATTGAACAAGAACTAGATAAATTCCAAGCAAGTTCCCGTTGAAATTCAATTATGAATTCAGAAAATAATGAACTGAATTCTACCGAAGGAAAATCTAATGGGAGATGTCGATCAATCAATGATAATCGTGTTAGAAGTGCTACGTGAAGAATAAGAAGTGAACTGAAATGTTTTACTCGATTTTGCATCTCTGGTTGATTCTGAATGAGTGTTTTTAAATAGAGATATAATCGCACATCAATATCAGATATTTTACTGACTAAATTTTCTAATTCCTTGTTGGTTTCATTTTGTTGTTCGCGAACTGAACTTGGTTGTGCTGATAGAAATTTGAAACATCGACTTAATACTTTCAAAGAACATTTTTGAGTAAAACGAATTTGAAAACATTCGACAGATGTATTTGTCAGTGTGAATTTGTTCATTAAATATAGATGTGTTTGAATATAATACTGATGATAATTACCATATAGACGATAAGTAATAAGAATCTTTTCGATAGATTCATTGGATAGAAGAAGATCGTTGTCTTGATAAAAATTTGACATATCATGATAGAATAAAAACATTGGCTTTTCTTCTCGTGCAAATTGAAAATATTCATCATCAAGCCATGATGAAAATTGTGCAATTCGACATTTAGTTGTATTCTTTGAAAAATGCGAAATTAAACAAGCACGAAGAAGATTAAGAATAGACTTCTCGGTTTTATATAATTGATAATGACAATCGAAAAATAGAACTGTATAATTACGTTGATTCGATTGATTTGAAAGTGTGAGAAGTATTCGTTCGATAATGTAAATCACATGAATAGTATTGCCATAGTAGGATTTTAGATTAACATTGGTATAATGTGCAATTGATAGAAGTAGAGAATCTCCATCGATGAAATAGTGTGTACTGTCACGAAATTCTTGACGAACATCAATGAAACGAGATTTGTATGGATAGAGATCGGCAATATTATCCGATGAAAAGATAATCTCGTTAATTGATACTAATTTTTGAATGTTTTTGAGAATTTCCTGTTGAATGGGTATTAATGTCGATGATAAAATATCCGTTGGGAGACATTTCAAAAGACGTTTTTGTTGCTTTTGATCATCTTGTTTGATATTTTCTGATAGATGAAGAACGATTTGTTGTAAAGCCAGTGTAATAAGTTTTTCATTATCACTTTTAATGCAACATTTAATAGTACTCAAATAAATATCACTGAAATATGCATAATGTTGTTGACTATAATATAAAAGTTGTAATAGTCGTTGACATTGTCCAGCTACATCTATATATTGATCAACTTTTTCAGTTGTCTGAAACGAAAGGATGATTTAGATCAAACAAACGAATACTGTTTGGTTTCAACCTGAATTTTTTCAAAATCTTCAATTGCTTCTTTTTCTTGTTTGTCTGTTAAATTATCTTCTTCCCATTCATCATCCGAATTATCATTTTCGGCTCGTGGTTTCTTTTTCGAGCCATGCACTGTAGCAGATTGTTGTATCTGATCAACATCCATCCATTGTTTTAATTTATTCTTAATGATTTGTTCGAAACGTGTTAAATAACGTTTATTGTAGAGTTCTTCGTTTTTGATGATTTGTTCGTTGAAAATAACGTCGGATGTTGTTTCAACATCAAGAAGATAATCAATAAATGCTTGAATAGAAATATTCATTGTCGTTAAATCTAAATATGTCATGTTTATTCTACTGCGTTTCTAATTACAAGAACTTACTAGCAACATCAGGAAAGTTTGGTGTTGGTGTTGGAGGTTCGGACTCTTCATTGTCCTAAAAGAGAATCAATATGAGATTGCATAGAAGAATTTAAAGAAGAAGCAGACTTCTATCACATATTTTTCAATGTACGATTGAATAAAATAGAAAAATATTCTTCATCTATTGGACAATCGAGTTTAGTATCTTTGATGAAATTTTCAATTGATGCTTCTTTTTGTTCTTCTTCACAAAGAAGAACATATTTTCGTATTAATTCTGCTAACTTTAGATTGCGACGTACAATTGCATTATTATAATCAATAACGAAATTGATCAATAAATTCTCGGGCAATCGAAACTTTTTCGTAATTTCTTTAATAACCATCGATGTTTTTCTGACTTGATCGTTTTCATCATAGTTTCCCATTTGTACATAGGCCAGTATTTCATCATTGAAATATTCATCATTAGACATATTTTCTTTGATAAATTCCATGATGATAGCGTCATAAGCTTCAGTCAGTAATTCTGTTAATAGTTCTTTTTTCGTAATTTTCTTGTTTTCCGTATCTGTCGTTGTACATGAAATAGTCAGATAGAGACTACCAAAGCAGAGGTAGAAGCTCGATAAAACCGTTAAGAAGAGTTGTTCATCAGGTTTGGATAGAATATCAGCCGTTGTTTGAATCCTAGCTGATGCGAATTGTAATGTGTCAGCCAAAATTTCATTGGTTAGATATGGAGACTGATCAATAGCCAATAATTTCTCATAAACATTAGCCAAAAAGCTTTTTTTATCGGTAGTTAAGTTCGGCACTTCTACTACATCATCAAAATACTTCTTGAGGTTTTGCAACGATGTTTTTGTCGGTTCATCTTGACATAAAGCAATCAAACGACTACACCATTTCGTTGCCAATTCAGATAAATTGAGGGTGGACATCGTATTTTTCTTACAATAAAAATTTACTACGACGTGATTGATAAATAGTGACGATATAAAAAGAACAAGTTGAAAAAAAACTGTTTGAAAGGAGAAAGAATTGAAGGTGAAAGAGAATATTATTTTTTTTGTTATCATAGTTAAGTTGTTTTTTTTACCACAGTGGGAAAAAATCTCATGTTGATATAAGATATTTTACGTTTTTTTTTCTTTTCATTTATAGAACGTGCCCTGTGTACTGTTTATTTTACATTGAGAAAATGTCAGAGGAGTTTCAATCTTCAATTCAGCAACTTTCTAACAATGTTCACAACAATATGCGTATTCTTATTGACAGCATACACAATTGTTACAGTCCTCTAGTGGGCTCAACAGTTTCGAGCTTTTTATCCACTGTTTTTCAGGTTGTATGAAGTAAACCAAAACTAGCGTGAGCCAAACAAGAGTCCATTATCCATACTTTACTAATTAGCATTATAAGGATAATACAAAAAGTAATCAACATATTTCTCTGCTTTTCTAAATACTTTCAAGCTGTATTCTCCGAACTTATTGAGAACTATTTATATATCTTACCGATTGAGTTTTTGAGAGCTATCCAAGTTTAGCATCTGTGAGCTTTCCAGAAATACCAAAAATAATTCCTATAAGTTTTTCAAGGTTGTATAATGAAGGTATTTGTGTGTTTCTAAGATCTACCTAAAAATGATTTTCATGGGTCTTTCACCACTATCTCAGAGCAATTCTTGTTGGATTTTGAAAATTATCTAAGAATGATCCTTAAATTTTTTTGAGAAAGATCAAAACATCGTAATTCTAACTGTGAAACATATTATTGTACATACGGATCCTATGTTTTTTGAAGACTGCTTGAATATTAGATCTACAATGTTTCACATTCTTAATCATATTTTATGTGGTGACTACCATCGTTTGGCATACTATTTCATGGAATTTTAATGAATCTTATAACACTATTTTGGACTTTCATCTGTAGCTAATACATATACAGTAAAACCTCTCTATAGTGAACACTAATGGGACCGTCAAAAAAGCGTTCACAATGAGAGGTGTTCATTATATAGAGGTGTCGTCTTGAATAAGCTCATATATGCATACCGTTATTGAAGAATGCCAGAGTAATAGATTCAACGTACTCTAAGAGGTAGAATCTTGTTTAATTAGTGTATCGAGTTAAAGAAAGTAATTTTCGTTCAACTGACATGTTTATTCAATTTTCATAAAACAATAGAAAACAAAAATAAAAATATTTATTATTTATTCAAAACGTTCATTCAATTTTTGGAAAAAAATCATCGATTTTCGTTTGTTTGGCACCATTTAAGTCGATAAAAAGTTCAGTCAGTTGCGAATCTAGTTGAGATATAAGCAAATGTAGTTGTGGTTGTTGAGTAGTAGCTAGTAGATGTAATCGTCGTATCATTTGCATTGCATCAACAATAGTTGGTGGTTGCTCAGCTGGTACGTCTTCATCTTCGTCGTTATGATTAATATGGCTTTCGTTTTCATATTCTTGATTAACAGCAACAATATCAACATTAAAATCATTCCATTCATTGAAAGCCGGAATGTCTGTATCCATTTCGACAAATTCATTTGCTGTGAGACCTTGTTCACCAATATGAATATGGACTAGAAGTTTATCCAGGTTTTTTAATGCAGTTGAAGTGTCATCATTAATACTTTCTTGATTGCAATCATCATCAAGTTCATTATTATTTGCATCAACATCCTTTGAATTAATAAAACCTGCCGCTCGAAAAGTATTACAAATCGTTGCTTGAGTAACAGATTCCCAAGCATTTTTGGTCCAGTACACTGCATCAAGAGCCGTAATAAAAATGTCTTCTGAAGAACTGACGACAGCACAACGCGAAATTACATGTTTTACGAGTTGTTGACCTGAATAGATGTGTAGTTACAGTTTAGTAAATGTATAGAATCAGACTACTTACGATAATGACATTTAAAATTCTTAATTATTCCTTGATCTAGTGGTTGAAGTTTTGAAGTTGTGTTGGGAGGAAAAAATTTCACGCAAACGTTAGAATATTCGATATCAGCATTGTGACAAGGAGCATGATCAATAAATAATAAAATTTTTCGTTTTTGTTTCATCATAATCTTGTTTAAATTTGAAAGCCATTCGTCAAATAAACTTGCAGTCATCCAGCTGCTTCGATTGGATCGCCATGTCACAGGTAAAGCTTTGACATTTAAATGTTTGAAACAACGCGGCTTATTGGATTTTCCTAAAACAAAATATTTATGCATAGAAATAGAAAAAGTTAAATTCAACATAGAGGGCTTACCAATAATAAGCGGTTGTAATTTGTCCGTACCGGTCATATTTGTACAAAGAAGAACGGTAAAACGTTCTTTCGATCGTTTACCACCTTTACAACTATCTTTCGCTGTTACGAGGGATCGACTTGGTAATGCTTTAAAAAATAGACCAGTTTCATCAGCGTTATAGACATCGCTGGGATCATATTCGTTAAATATCGATGGTAATCGATGTTTCCATTCCTCAACCGTTACCATATCGACTGCAGCTGATTCACCACAAATTGCCCGATATTGGATAGCATGACGAACTCGAAACTTCTGCAACCATCCGTTACTTGCCTTAAAACTATCAGCATCTGGCCCACCTAGTTGTTGACGAATTTGTCTTGCTCGTTCTTGTAGAATGGGACCAGAAATTGGAATATTTTTACTACGTTGAACAACGAACCACTCGTATACTTGCTCATCTAAACATTGGCTAAGTTTATCCCGTAAATTTCGTTTCTTGTTTGAGTTTTCATTCTGTTCATAACATTCGATGTATTCGGCTTTTCTCTTGATAATGCCCGAGACACTTCCAATAGAAATTCCATATTTGTCAACCAATTCACGATACGAGAATTGTTGTTCATTGTCACGAATTAATTGTACTTTCTCAATGAGTGTCAATGAACGTCGCCGAGCCATGGTGAGATTACAAATGAAAAATATTTTTCTTTACAGTTAGAATTGTCCAATTTACGGCCAGAGAAATTCGCTCTTGTTATTCTTTTGTTGTATACGTATGACTAATCAATCGATTTACTATGGGCTATTCATTCGGTTTAGTCCATTCTGGTCGAAGATAAATTTCCAATGATAACTGCCGAAAAAATTGCGCCACTTACCACGTTTGTTTTCTCTTTTATATATTCAAATGCGTGAATTATATTTCACAAATGTTCATTATACAGAGGTTTTTCTCTTTTAGGGACCGAAAAAACCGTTCATTGTTCAGAACGTAGAGGTGTTCACTATATAGAGAGGTATTTACAGCAAAAATCTGTTGGGGGGACCGAAATAAGTGTTCAAAGTGGAGGTGTTCACTTTATAGAGGTGTTCACTAAGAGAGGTTTTACTGTATTTAATAAAGTGTCACTAATCTCAAGTTTAGTTCGAGGGTTTTTGTACATAGTTTAGTAGACAAAAAAATGGGAAAAATTTATCTGAATTTCGCATTTGTATGAATGGATTAAAAAAAAGGGGTT
>Ga0209930_1003333_pt1 | contig 16263 bp, 9 predicted proteins | sample ThiBiot_500_biof_2_FD_183948 | JGI IMG/M metagenome (GOLD analysis project Ga0209930, IMG submission 183948) | Wastewater bioreactor microbial communities from Cape Town, South Africa - Thiocy_cont_500_biof (SPAdes) | ecosystem: Engineered > Bioreactor > Thiocyanate-remediating >... | reverse complement strand
CGCAGGATATGCGTGGCGTCCGCGCCCGGCGCAGCGCCCCCTCCCGCGCGGGCGCGCGCCCGCCCCCGGCATCCCGGATTCCCCCATGCGCCTCCTCGACCGCCTGTTCAAGCTCCGCCAGCACGGCACCGATGTCCGCACCGAAGTGCTGGCCGGGCTGACCACCTTCCTGACGATGTCCTACATCGTCTTCGTCAACCCCGACATCCTCGGCACCACCGGCATGGATCCGGGCGCGGTGTTCGTGGCGACCTGCCTGGCCGCGGCGATCGGCTCGACGGTGATGGCGCTGGCGGCCAACTTCCCGGTCGGCATGGCGCCGGGCATGGGCCTGAACGCGTTCTTCGCCTTCACCGTGGTCGGCTCGGCCGGACTGCCGTGGCAGCAGGCGCTGGCGGCGGTGTTCATTTCCGGCCTGGTGTTCCTGGTGCTGTCGCTGAGCGGCATCCGCGCCTGGCTGGTGGCCGGCATTCCCGCCTCGCTGCGCTCGGCCATCGTCGCCGGCATCGGCCTGTTCCTGGCGATCATCGCGCTGCAGAAGTCCAACGTGATCATCGGCAACCAGGACACGATGCTGGCGCTGGGCCCGCTGAACACGGCGCCGCCGCTGCTGGCGCTCGCCGGCTTCCTGCTGATCGCGGTACTGGAGGCACGGCGCGTGCGCGGCGCCATCCTGATCGGCATCCTCGCCGTCACCGCGGCCGGCTGGCTGGCCGGCGACGTGCAGTACCAGGGCCTGGTATCGCTGCCGCCGAGCCTGGCGCCGACCTTCCTGCAGCTGGACCTGCCCGGGCTGCTGCACCACGACGGCGGCGCGCCGCTGGCGGTGCTGCTGCAGGTGGTGCTGGTGTTCGTACTGGTGGAGGTGTTCGACGCCACCGGCACGCTGTACGGCGTGGTCGGCCGCGCCGGCCTGCTCGAGCTGGCCGATGGCAGGAAGCGCTTCGGCCGCGCGCTGCTGGCCGACAGCAGCGCGATCGTCGCCGGTTCGCTGCTGGGCACCAGTTCCACCACCGCCTTCGCCGAAAGCGCCTCCGGCGTGCAGGCCGGCGGCCGCACCGGGCTGACCGCGCTGGTGGTGGCGGCCCTGTTCCTGGCCGCGCTGCTGTTCTCGCCGCTGGCGGGCATGGTGCCGGCCTATGCGACCGCGCCGGCGCTGCTGTTCGTGGCCGGGCTGATGCTGCGCGAGCTGGTCAACGTCGATTGGGGCGACCTCACCGAGTCGGTGCCGGCGGCGCTGTGCGCGCTGGCCATGCCCTTCACCTACTCCATCGCCAACGGCCTGGCGTTCGGCTTCATCGCCTATGCCGTGCTCAAGGCCGGCACCGGCCGCTGGCGCGAGGCGCGGCCGGCGCTGTGGCTGGTGGCGGGGCTGTTCGTGCTGCGTTTCGCGCTGGAGTGAAGCCGGTGCCTGCCGCTCACGACACCAGCATCAGTACGAAGATGGCCATGGCCACGGCCACGGAACTCAATACCGAGAACACGCCGTAGCCCAGCAGGGCGCGCCATATCGTCGACCAGGCCGGGCTCCCTTCGAACAACTGCAGCAGCGAGTACACCGCATAGGCGACGCTGGCCAGCCCCACCCACAGCTGGGTATGCGGGACCCAGCGCTCGAACGGGATCAGTACGCTCCAGACCACGAAGACCTGCACCGTCAGCAGGGCGGTGATGACCAGCCACTCCGGATAGTTCAGGCGTCCATAGCGGCCGAACGCCAGCCGCAGCACCCAGGCTTCGATCGGCAGCAGCGCCAGCGTGAAGGCGGCGAAATGCGCATCGATCCAGCCGGCGACCGCCTTGCTCGCGGCCATGTACCGCGCCACCAGCGCCGCGGCACCCGGCTCGAGCCCCTGCGTCATGCCTGCGGGCGCATCCGTGTCCATCACCGTGCCGTCGGCGAACAGCCGGCTGAGCAGCACCACCGCCGCCGCGGTCACCATGACCAGCAGCAGCGGCTTGACGTGGTTGCCGCGGCGCCCGTCGATGTAGTCGCGCATCAACCTGCCCGGGCGCAGCATCAATTCCCTGAGCGAATACAGGATGCCGCGGTCCATGTGCAGCACGCTGTGCTCCAGCTCGTGGCCCAGGAAATGCCAGTCGATGCGGTGGACCGGCGTGGGCTGGCCGCAGCCGGGGCAGAACTTCTGCTCCGGGCCGGTGACTGCGCGTGCGCAGCATTCTAGCCAGAACGCAGCCGGCGGTTGGCGGCGGCGGCCGCCTCAGCGCCAGCGCGGCTGCAACTGCCCGTCGGCGCCGAAACGGTAACGTTCCTCGGCCCAGCCGTCGCCGAACAGGGTCAGCATCTGCGCGTAGTAGGCGGGCGCGTCGCCGCGCTGCCGGTCGGGGGGCGGCAGGCTGGCCCGCAGCGACTGCGCCAACCCGCGTTCGCCCTGCGCCAGCAGGTACGGCACCAGCGCGGCGCGGAACCCATAGCCGCCTTCGCCGCTGCCCACGCCGCTGCGGGTGTCGACCTTCTCCCACATCGGGGCGCCGTCGCGCAGCCGCCGTAGCGGTCCGGCCAGCGCCTGCAGCTGCGCCCGGAACAGGCGGTCGCGCGGCGACAGCAGGCCCGCCCACAGGTAGCAGCGGATGGCGTCGTAGCTGCCGCTGGCGCCCCGCACCGGGTCGGCCACGAAGGCGCCGTCGCGCCATGCCGCCCAGTCCGGGGCGAAGCCGTGCGGCGCGGTCTGCCGCAACAGCTCCAGGGTATTGCCGGCCAGCGCGGACCATGGGCCGTCGCGGTCCACCGCGGCGAAACGCCGCAGCAGCGGCAGTGGCAGGTAGCTGGGATTGACCCGGGTGGCGCCGTCCTCGACGAAGCCCTGCGGGCCCGGCAGCAGCATCGGCCCCAACCCGGGCAGGTCGACGATCTCGCTGGCGCGCACCTGCGCCAGCATGTCCTGGCCGATGCGCTGCAGCGCCGGGCGATGCCACAGCCGGCCGGCTTCGAGCAGGGCGTAGGCCAGCCACAGGTCCGAATCGGCGGCGGGGTTGGCGTCGAGCACGCCCCAGCCGCCCTTGGCATCGCGCCCCCACAGCCAGGCCGGCAGGCGCTTGCCCATGTCGCCGGCGGCAAGGTTGTCCACCGTCCAGGCCAGGATCCGGTCGAACAGCGCCTGGTCGTTGTCCACCAGTGCGAAGAACAGCGCGTAGGACTGCCCTTCGGAGGTGGTGCGCAGGTCGTCCTGGCTGCGGTCGATCATGCGCCCGTCGGCGCTCAGGCTGCTGTCCAGCAGGACCTGCCAGCGCGGCCAGCCCGGCGCGGCGGCAGCGGCCGGCAACAGCCCCAGCAGCGGAGCGGCGGCCAGCGCCTGCAACAGCGCGCGACGCGCGGGGTCAGCGGAATTCGCCATAGGGCACCAGCGGTGTGACCGGCAGCGGCAGGTTGCCCTGCCAGGGCTTGAGGGTATAGCGCAGATACAGCTGGAACGTGTTCGGCGAGTAATCCTGGCTGCGCTGCACGGTGCCGGCGGCGCCGAGCACCAGATGGTCGCCGAGCCGGCGTTCCAGCGCGAGGTACAGGCGGTGGCCGGTCCCGGTGCTGCTGGAATCGGCGCTGTACAGCCCGGCCGGGTCCAGCGTGAGCGGGCCGTACAGCGGCTGCAGCTGGGCGAGCACCCGATCGATCGGCGAGGCCTCCGGGAAGCGGCTGATCGAACGGCTGCGCGCGCGCGAAACGCTCAGCGAGGCATCCACCCGCAGCGACCAGTCGTCGTTGCGCCAGGCCATGCTCGCCGGCACGCTCAGCGAAGCGTACTGCTGCGGGCTGTAGTAGCCGCCCTGCCCCAGCGAATAGCCGCCCAGGTCGCGCGCATAGCGCCAGTACATGCCGGTCAGGCCGACGTCCACCCGCAGGTCCGGGCGCTGCACCAGCTTGTGGTACCAGCCGGCCATCGCGCGCGCGCGGTCGTTGTCCATGACGTTGCGGCCGAGCAGGCGATGCCAGCTCCAGTTCGACCACATGCCGTTGCGGCCGCCCTGGTCGTAGCCGAGGCTGAAGGTGGCGCCGTTGGCGGTCACGCCGCCCCAGGCGATGCCGCTGCGCGGATCGATGGCGCCGGCCTGCGACAGCAGCGAGTTGGTCATCGGCCGCCGCGACAGCGTCGCGCCCCAGCCGAAACGGCCGATGTCGCCGTTGACGGTGGCGCCGCCGAGCCAGTTGCCGACCACGTAGCCGGCAGGCGTGTGGCCGATGTCGAAACTCCAGCGGTCGTCGCGCGTGCGCCAGCCCAGCGCCAGGCCCGCACCGGAGTTCATGCGCTGGTGCAGGCGGGTGTCGCAGCCCGGCGCCTGCAGGCGGCCGCCGTCCTCGCGCAGCAGGTACAGCTGGCAGCTGCCGAAGTCCTGGTCGTGGAACCCATTGGCGTCGGTTTCGAAACCGCGCGCGTCCAGCCGCACCTGTTCCAGCCGCGCCCAGCCCAGACCGCCGGCGAACGGCGCGTCCAGGTGGACGATGCGGGTGTCACGCGAGAGCTTCGAGATGCCCGGCGTGCCGTCGCTGCGCCGTCCCGAATCCTGCATCACCGTCAGCGTCGGGTTCTGCTCCAGGTACAGCGTTTCCACGTCGCTGCGCAGGCTGCGCCGGAGCCAGTCGTCGCCGGCGGTCCCGCGGCTGGCGCGGGTCAGCGCGCGGTCGTCGCGCGGCTGCGCCTGCTGCGGCGCGAGCAGGCCGTTGTCGGCCATCGCGCGGGCATACATGTCCAGCGCCTGCTGCGGGTCGTCGGCGCGCAGCAGCCGCGCCGCATCGCGCCAGGACTGCGGATCGGGCCCGGTCAGCGCCGCCAGCACGCCACGCAGGACGTCCAGCGCGCGGGCGTCGTCGCCGAGGCCGGACCAGATCGTGGCGAGCTGCCGCTGCTGGCCGATGTTGCCGGGCTCCGGCACCGGCGGCGAGGCCATGCGCGCGCGCGCGGCCGCCAGGTCGCCGCCGTCGATCAGCGCCTGCACGCTGCCCAGCTGCGCATCGACGTTGCCGGGCTGCGCCTGCAGCACCTGCTGGTAGTGCTGCAGGGCCTGGGCGGTGTCGCCGCGCAGCCGCGCCCAGTCGGCCAGCATCAGCACCACGTCCACATCCTGCGGCAGCTGCCGCAGCAGGGCGATGGCCTCGTCCTCGCGGCCGGCCGCGCGCAGTTCCCAGGCGCGCGCGGTGGCCTGCTGGCGGCGCAGGCGCGTGGCCAGCGCACGCATGTCGTCGTCCCACTGCGGGTCCGGCAGTTCGTCCAGCGCGGCCAGCGCCGCGGCGATGCGGTCCGCACCGGACAGGTACAGCGCCTGCGCATAGCGCGCCGCCGGCGTGTTGCCGGCCCTGCCGGCCATGTCGGCGATCACCGCGTCTGCCTCGTCGCTCGCGCCGCCGGCGCGCAGCGCGTTGGCCTGCGAGTAGGCCAGCCATGGGTCGTCGGGCCGTTCGCGGCGCAGTTCCCGGCCCAGCGCGATGGCCTCGGCCATATCGCCCGCGGCCAGCGCGCGCTCGCGCCGCTCGCGCAGCCGCGCCAGCTGCAGCGCGCGCAGTTCGTCGGCATACAGCCCGCGCTGCGCGGCGGGCAGGCCGGCGATGTAGGCCTCCATCCGCTGCGGATCGGTGCGGCCGTAGAACTGCACCAGCTTGCGCACCACGTTGGCGTCGTTCGGCGCGATGCGCCGTGCGGCCTGCAGCTCGCGGCTGGCCGCGTCATCGTCGCCGCGCGCCACCGCCACGTCCACCAGCCCGAGCTGGGCGTTGATCTCACGTGGCTGCTGGCGGCGCGCCTGCGCGTACAGCGACTGCGCGCGATCGAGCTCGCCGGCTTCCAGCGCGGCATCGGCCTGTTGGATCAGCAGCCAGTAGCGGGTGCTGGCGATCAGGTCGCGCCACTTGTCGCTGTTGCTGGTATCGGCCTGCAGCTGCTGCGCCTTCTGGAACTGCTCCAGCGCCTGTTCGCGACGGCCCTGGCGCATCAGCGCCAACCCCAGCCCGCCGTGGAAATCGGCCTCGCCGGGAAAGCCGGCCAGGGCCTGGCGGAACGCGGCCTCGGCCTCCGCGTTGCGGCCGGCATCGAGCAGCTGCGCGCCGCGCAGCCCGGCGACCCAGGCCGGGTTGCCCACGCGCCTGCGCTGCTCGTGGTAGAGCGTGCGCGCCTCGTCGATGTTCGCCCAGCCGGGATAGCGGGCGATGAAGGACTGCAGCCGGCGCACGTTGCTGGCATCGGCCTGGCGCGCGGACAGGTAGTTCCATTCCGCATCGGCAGCGTAGGTGAGCGCTTCGGGGTTGTTGCCCATGCGCTGCAGGGCGGCCAGCGCCTCGCTGTCGCGGCCGCTGGCGAACAGCAACTGGGCCAGCGCCTGCAGCAGCGCGGTGTTGCCGGGGTACGCCGCATCGAGCGCGTCCAGGCGGCGGATCGCCAACGCCCGCCCGGCCGGTTCGGCGCCACGCAGGCGCCAGTATTCCAGGCCCAGCTGCATGCCCGGCGGGTCGTCGTTGAACAGCCGGCGGTAGATCGCCAGCGCCTCGGCGTTGCGGCCACCGGTGGCCAGCATGCGCGCCTGCTGCAGCTGCGCCTGCATGTCGCCGCGATACGCCGACCACAGGCGTTCGCCGGCCGCCAGCTCGCGGCTGCCCGCGCCCACCTGGCGCAGCCGCCCCAGGGTCGCGGTGGCATCGTCGATCTTCTGTTGCGACAGCTGCACTTCCAGGATCGCCAGCATCGTGGCGCGGTCGTCCGGGGCCAGCAGGCGCAGTCGCGCCAGCGCATCCTCGATCAGCCGCTGGCGGCCGGTGGCCTCGCCGATGCGCACCTGCTGCAGCAGCCACTGCCGCTGCGAGGCCAGGCTGCCGCCAGGCGTGGGCGGCAGTTCCTGCGCGCCCGCCTGGCCGATCGCGGCCAGACCGACCAGCAACGCCAGCGGCAGCGGAAGGCGACGGGGCATCAGTGCTCCGCCGTTTCCAGGCGCCGCCGCGATACCCAGCGCAGCGCGCGCCACAGCAGGAACGCGACCATCAGCACCACCACCGTGGCCAGCACCGCCAGCAGCACCGGGTGGTCGGCCAGGTGGTACCAGAGCAGCAGCCACCAGGGCAGCGAGCCGACGTAGTAGTGCTCGCCGACGAACTGGCTGTGGATGCCGGAACTGCGCAGGATCGATACCGAACCGGCGATGGCCTCGCGCTTGCCGATGTCGCTGAGCGCGTCGTCGAGCAGGGCGTAGTCCGCGTCCTTGCTGGCGGCCAGCGAGACGATGCTGCGCTGGGCATGGTGCGGCGACTGCAGGCCGATGATGGCGGCGAACGGCGCATCGGCGGTGACGCCGACACGGTTGATCGCCGCGTCGCTGCCGCTGCTGCCCAGGCGGGCCTCGATCACCGCTTCCTGCGGCGAGCCCACCCGGCCATTGCGCAGCGTGGTGCGCTGGTTGTCGATCATCAGCGACAGCTGGTCGCTGCCGCGCAGCTCCTGCGGCAGTTCGCCCAGCATCAGCACGTCGGCGTCCAGCCGCGCGGCCTGTTTCCAGTCGTCGCTCACGCGCAGGCCGTAGGCCGGATAGCCGCTCTGCACGCCGAGGCCGCCGACCAGGTTCAACAGCAGGCCGACCTGCGCCGGGTTGGCGCGCGGCGGCATCAGCACCACGGTCTCGGACAGGTCGGCCATGCGCGTGAACGGGAAGCCGCTCAGCGCGAACGCCGCCAGGTCCGGCAGGCCCATGTAGTGGTGGAAGCCGGAGAAATCGATCGTCGAGTCTTCCTCGATCGCCGCCTGCAGGTTGGGCGGCAGTACCGTCTGGCAATGGTCGCGCTGGGCACTGCCCATGACGCTGGCGAAGTTGAAGTCGAAGCGCAGCTGGTTGCGGTCGCCGATCTTCAGCGCCGGGATCAGCAGCTTGCCGTCGCCGGCGCCGGCATCGCCGCTGAGCACCGGCAGGCGGATTTCCTCCAGGCCCTGCTTGCCCGAGCGGCGGATCAGCGGGAAGCTGGAAATGAACTGGTCGTTGATGCCCACGCTCAAGCGCGACTCGTCGCTGCTGAACGGCGGCGTGTAGCGGTAGCGCAGGTTGAGCGGGATGCCTTGGTTGCGCCAGATGAACAGGTCCGGCGGCAGGTTCAGGTTGAGCACGATCGGCTGCGGCGCGATGCCGCTGGCGCGCAGCTGCTGCGGGTAGTCGAGCAGTTCGGCGAAGCGCACCGCGCGGTCGGTACGCACCCAGTTCGGCGCGTCGTACGGCTGGCGCGGCGCCAGCGGCTTGACCTCGTCCACCTGCACCCGGGTGCCACGGAACAGCACGTTGCCGGCGGCGATGGCCGACACCGCGGTCTGCAGGTCGGCGTCGTTGCGGCCCAGCACCAGCAGCAGCTTGCGCTGCGGGTCGTCGGGCAGCGACAGCAGCTCGATCACCGGCCCCTTCACCGGCGCGTGGTCGGCGATCACCGACGGGAACCGGCCGTTCACCGCCATCACCACCGCGTGGCCCTGCGCCGGCAGCCGGTCGAAGCTGACCGGGAACCGCGCCTGCCGCCACCAGCCGGCCATGCTGCCGAAGTACGACGCCATCAGCGCGGCCGCGCGCTGCTGCGCCACCGACGGCGAGCCGGCGAACACCACCGGCAGCTCCAGCCGCGCGCTGTCGCGCGGATCGAAGAACGGCAGCGGGAAATTGGCCAGGTCGTCCTGCATCGCCAGCGGCTGGCCGCCCAGGCGCAGGGTGGTGTTGCTGGACAGGTTGACCCACAGCGAGCTGTGGGTCGGCTCTTCGCAGACATCGGTGTAGTGGCCGACGAACTCCAGCCGGACCTGGTTGAAGTCGGCGATCAGGCGCGCGTCCAGCGGCACCTTGGCCTGCACCGGACGCCCGAGCTGGTCGTTGCCGATCGGCACCACGTCCATCAGCGCGTCGTTGAGGTAGACGCGCAGGTGCGAAAGCGTCGGCAGCAGCGACGGCGACGGGGTAAAGCCCAGGTCGAGCTCGGCCGCGCGCACCAGGCGGTCGCGCCGGACCTGGAACTCGAAGGTGGTGGTGTTGCGGATGCCGGACAGCAGCGTGTCCTGGCGCCGGCCGAGCTGGGCCAGGGTGCTGGCGCGCTGCCAGGGCCAGCTGGCCCCGGACCAGACCGGCACCGCGGTCGCCGCGGCCGGCGGCGGCGTGGTCGCGGCCGCAGCGGGGGCAGGCGCGGCATCTGCCACCGGGGCCGCCTGCGGCGCGCTGGAACCATTGGCGACGGGCAGCGCCAACAGCGGCAGCAGCAACCAGCGCAGTGAAGTGGAAATGCTCATGGACGAAGCCCCGGGTCAGCGGCTGGGTCAGCCGGGTAGGAAGGAAGCGGACGTTGCGGCGCGAAACTGGCCACCCAGCGCAGGGCGCGGCGGCTCCAGTGCATCGGCCGGTCGAGATCGATGGGCGAGAAATCGCTGATCCGGCGGTAGCCCTGCCAGCCGAGCTTGATCACGCTCCACAGGCTGCGCGGCAGGCTCATCGGCTGGTAACCGGCGTGCCAGTCCAGCCAGGCATCGGCGCGGGCGAAGGTGCACTGCACGAATTCCACCCGCTGCGATTCGTCCTCGAAGCGCAGCAGCAGGCCCAGGCGCGCGCCGACGCTGCGCTGGACCACCGCGGCGAACGCGAACTCGCGGCGGCCGCGGCCGAGCAGCAGGGTCAAGCTCCTGTTCGGGCGCCTGCGCCAGTTCCAGGCCGACACCGTCGTTGGAGTAGTCGTGCATGACCCCGCGCAGGGTGCGGCCGTCGGGCAGGCGCAGCGCCATCGGCAGGCGCTGGCTGACGCGATGGGTACGGCGCACCTGCTGGACCTCGGCGGCCACCGCCAGCGCGCCGCCGACGATGAGCAGGTTGTACAGCACCCACAGCGAGCTGACGATCACCGTGCCGCGCTCGTCGGCCGGGCCGTGCAGGAAGCGCCACACCGCGAACCCGAGCCCGGCGACGTTGAGCAGCGCCAGGACCAGGTAGGGCTGGGCGACCTTCCAGTCGAAGCGGTCGCCGGCCTGGGTGCCGCCCTTCTCGGTGACGTTGAACTTGCCCTTGCCCGGGCTGAACAGCGCCACCGTGGTCGGCCGCGCGATGTACCAGGCCAGCACGGTCTCGTAGACCTCGCCCCAGAACGGGCGGCGCCACTGCCCCTGGATCCGCGAGTTGGTCAGGTTGGCATGCGCCATGTGCGGCAGCACGAACAGCAGGATCGCCACCGCCGGCGCATAGATGATGTAGACATGCAGCAGCAGGAACGCCAGCGGCGCGGTCAGGAACACCAGCCGCGGGATGCCGGCCAGGAAGTGCAGCATCGCGTTGGCGTAGCAGAAGCGCTGGAACAGGCTCAGGCCCTTGCCCAGCAGCGGGTTGTCGATGCGGAAGATCTGCACCATGCCGCGTGCCCAGCGGATGCGCTGGTTGACGTGGGCGCCAAGGCTGTCGGTGGCCAGGCCCGCGGCCTGCGGAATGCGCAGGTAGGCCGAGTTCCAGCCGTTGCGGTGCAGGCGCAGCGCGGTGTGCGCGTCCTCGGTGACGGTCTCGGTGGCGAAGCCGCCGATGTCGTCGATCGCCGCGCGCCGCAGTACCGCGCACGAGCCGCAGAAGAAGGCCGCGTTCCACAGGTCGTTGCCGTCCTGCACCAGGCCGTAGAACAGCTCGCCCTCGTTGGGGTCGCGGCGGAACACGCGCAGGTTGCGCTCGAACGGGTCCGGCGAGAAGAAATGGTGCGGGGTCTGCACCAGCGCCAGCTTCGCATCGCGCAGGAACCAGCCGGTGGTGATCTGCAGGAACGAGCGCACCGGCAGGTGGTCGCAGTCGAAGATCGCCACCAGCTCGCCATCGAGCAGGGTCAACGCGTGGTTGAGGTTGCCGGCCTTGGCGTGGCGGTTGTCGCTGCGGGTGATGTAGTTGACCCCGGCCTGCGCGGCGAACTCGCGGAACTCCGGGCGCCGGCCGTCATCGAGCAGGTGGATGCGCAGCTTGTCCGCCGGCCAGTCCAGGCCCAGCGCCGCATGCACCGTGTGCCGCACCAGCGACAGCTCCTCGTTGTAGGTCGGGATCAGCACGTCCACCGTCGGCCAGTCGCGCGGATCGGCCGGCAGCGCCGACGGCCTGCGCTGCAGCGGCCAGGCCACCTGCACGTAGCCGAGCATCAGCACCAGCCACGAATAGGTTTCGGCCGCGAGCAGGACCAGGCCGCAGGCCAGGTCGAAATTGTTGTTCCAGTTGAGCGTGGCGGTGTAGCGCCACCACAGGTAGCGGCACGACACGGTGATCGACAGCACCACCAGGATCAGCGTGGCGTAGCGCCCGGGCATGCGCCGCACCAGCAGCGCGATGGCCCACAGCAGCAGCACGAACACGAACTGCGCGAAGTAGCTGAACGGCTGGGTGACGCACAGCAGCGCCAGCCCCAGCGTGGCCACGCCGACGCCGTACGTCAGCCAGCGGCGCGTGCGCCTGGACAGCGACCCCAGGGTCGCGCGCGCGCGCTGCCACGCGGCGCTGTTCCAGACCCGTCGCGGCATCCCGCGCATCGTGTCCAGGTACCGCCGCCAGCCGCGGTCGGCGGCGCCGCGCAGGCCGGCGACATGGCGGCGCCGGGCCGCGGCCAGCCGGTGGCGGCGCCGCGAGGTCTGCGGGGTGATGCGCACCAGCAGCAGCCAGCCGGCCTGGATCAGCATCCGCAGCGGGTCGCCGAAACGCCAGCGGCGGTAGACCCGCAGCTGCGGGAACGCATCGGGCAGGCGCGGCGCCAGTGACTGCCACGCCGGTCCTTCCAGCCGCAGCAGCGCCCAGCCCATGGCCTGCAGCAGCCACAACAGCCACAGCGTCGGCGGCGACCCGCGCACGGCCTCGCGCAGTTGCGGCCAGCGCAGGTAGCGCAGGCAGCGCGGCCTCATGGCGCCCGCCCCCCGCGCGCGCGCAGGCGCCCGCGTTCGGCCAGGCACCACACCGCCAAGCTGGCGACATCGGCCGCGGCCTGGGCGCCATCGGCATCGGCGCCCAACGGCCGCTTGCGCGCCAGCGCCGCAGCGACGTTGGCGTCCTCGTGCAGCGGCTGCGGCACCAGCGGCGGACCGCCGTCGATCCACAGCTGCATCAGGTCGCGCTGCACCGCCAGCGCCGGGTCGTAGCGGTTGCACAGTACCCGGCGCGCATCGTGCGGGCGCCGCTGCAGCAGCACGTGGCAGCCCGGGTCCACCGTCGCCAGCCGCAGCGGCAGCGCGCAGGCGGCGTGCTGGTTGACCGCGTCCACGTGCGCGTCGAGCCGCTGCGGCAGGTCGAACAGGATCCAGTCGAACTGCGCCGCCAGCAGCGGCAGGCGTTCGGCCCAGAACCGCGGCGTGCGCCGCAGCCGCTCCTCGACCGCGGCCACCTCCGCGTCGCCGGCCAGTCCGTACGGCAGCAGCGCCAGCCCGGGCATCGCTTCGAACGCCGCCTCGCGCCAGTCGCCGCCGTCCAGCCATGCCCGTGCCCAGCCGCGCGCTTCGGCGGCGGGCAGGCCAAGGTGCAGGCCGAGCAGGTGGTCGGGGTTGCACTCGACCAGCAGCACGCGTTCGCCCTGCGCATGCAGCGCGTGGCCCAGCGCGGCGCTCATCGTGGTCACCCCGACGCCGCCGCGCACGCCCTGCAGGGACAGCGTGGTGCTCATCGCCGCGGCTCCGGCGCCAGTTCGGCGAACAGCGGCCAGCGCGCCAGCGCCTGCGCCCGCGCACGCTGCGCCGAGAAGTCCAGGTACGGCAGTTCGGGCATGTGCAGGTGCGCGCGCAGCACGTCGATGTCGTCCTGTTCCGAGGTCAGGCCCGCAGGCAACCGGTCGCTCGTCACGGCTTGTCCTCCGGGTAGGGCGTCCAGGCCGGGCTGCCCTTGAGCTGCAGCCACGGCTTGCCGTCGTAATCCATCACCTTGGCGCCTTCGTTCTCCGACACCGACGGCGTGGTCGGCAGGCCCTGCAGCAGGCCGTCCCAGTTGCGGTCGCCGGCCGTCGCCTGGGCGTTGAGCGCGTAGATCCGCGCCACCAGCTCGGACAGCGCCAGGTAGCTGCTCGGCGCGGTCACGTGGCGCGGGCCGGCCGCGGCCGGGATGCCCATGCCGACCAGCTTCACGCCCACCGGGACATGGGTGATGGACGGGCTGGGGATCTCGCGCATGCCCGGGATCTGCATGCGGTCGCCATGCAGCGCCGCGCCGTGTTCCGGCACCACCACCACGACCGCGCGGCGGCCGTTCTTCTCCAGGGCGTCGATGAAGCCCTGCAGGTCGCCCAGCACCATCTGCGCGCGCGCCTTGTAGTCGCTGGCCATCGCGCGCCCATCGGCGCCGACGATGCGGTTGCCGTCGTGCAGCGAGATCGTGTTGTAGAACAACGCCACCTGCGCGCTGGAGACGGCCTGGCGCTGCTTCAGCCAGCCGGCCAGCACGTCGCTGTCGCGGCGCAGCGGCGATTTGTCGAAGGCGATCAGCGCGCGCGGATAGCCTTCGATCGGCAGCGGCTTGGCCGCCAGCCCGCCGTAGCGGGTGAGGTCGCCGATGAAATCGTCGAAGTGGCCGTCGTGGTTCATCGCCAGTTCGTTCTGGAAGCCCAGCGCCTGCAGGTTGGCGAACAGCTGGCACTGCGCCGGCACCGGGTCGAACAGCGCGGTGTGCGAGGTCTGCCCGCAACTGGCGCGCAGCAGGCGGATCGCCGCCGGGCCGCTGTAGGACGTGGCCGAATTGAACGCGTCGAACACCACGTCCATCCCGTCGAACAGCGGGTTCTGGCGCATGCCCACTTCGTCAAGGTCGCTCCAGGCCAGCGAACAGATGTTGAGGACGATCACGTCGAAGGGGGTGCCCTCGTGGGCCGGCGGGAAGGTGGTCTTCAAGCCGGCCTGCTGCTGGTAGAAGCCTGCCAGGTAGGCGTCGAGGGTTTCGTTGCTGGCAGGACCGCCGCGTGCCGCCGCGCCGGTTGCGCCCGCCCCCTGCGCCGCCGTCGCATCGCCGCCGCCGGCGAACTGCAGGCCGGCCGGCAACGGCAGCGCCATCGCCGCCATGCCCAGCATTCCCAGCACGCTGAGCGTGGTGACCCGCAGCCAGGGCTTGAGCAGCAGGTAGCCGCAGACCAGCAGGGCCAGCAGCGCGACCATCTGCCAGTTGATGAAGCGGCCGAGCAGCTCCAGCCAGTACGAGGCCGAGAAATCCAGCACCCCGGGCTGCGCCAGCAGGCGTTCGAACGGCGGCCACCAGGTGTCCTGGTAGTACAGCGCCACCGCCACCGGGATCGCGACCACGGTGCGCGCGATGCGGGCGCCGCGCCACGGCAGCGGCACCAGCAGCGCCGCCAGCAGCAGCAGGTTGGGCAGGATGTGCAGGTCGAGCGCGCCCATCCACGCCAGGATCACCTTGGACAGGAAATACAGGTTCCAGCCGCGCAGGTCGGGCCATGCCTGGGGCGCGGCGGTCGCGGTGGCGGCGGCAGGGGCGTCGCTCATGCCGGCCTCCGTGGAACGGCCTGGCGGCGGCGTTCGCCGACCCGCTTGAGGTAGCGCGGCGGCAGGCCACGGCGCAGGCGCGCGCGCAGCGCGCGCACGATCGACCCCAGCATCACGCCCAGGGGAATCATCACCAACGCACATGCGGCCACCAGGCTCCATACCTGCTGGTCGTTCATCCTTCCCCTCCCAGGCGGATCGGTCGCGGTGCCGTCCATGACGGCGCGGGTGCCGCGGGCTCGGGCGGCGGCATCTGCTGCGGTGGCGCGGCGGCAAAGCCGCCAGTGGCCGCGCTCATCGCGGCCACGTCATGCCCGGCCTGGCGCTCGTAGCCATCGAACAGCTCCCGCCACGGCAACCGGAACAGGTTGCCCAGCGCGCGCTCGACGCCATCGCTGCGGCAGGCGAACAGGAACAGCCACACCTGGCCGGCATACATGCAGGCGAAATCGCCGCGGCGGCGCATCTGCAGCTGCTGCAGCGCCTGCACCGGGCTCACCCCGGCCACCGGCTGCAGCACCAGCACCGCGCTTTCCACCACCCCGCCGCCCTGGTCGAGCAGCTCAACGGCCAACTGCCTGAACTGCGCCGGGGTGACGATGCCGCCGACATCCGGCGGCCGGTGCAGGCGGATCAGCCGCTCCGGGTCGTCCGGCAGGCGCCCCTGCCAGGTCTGGCCCTGGATCGTTTCCAGCAGGGTCAGGAAGCGCGCCAGCGGCAGGTTGGCCGGGGCCACCAGGCTGGCACCGGATTCCAGCAGCAGCCGCTCGTCGGCATAGCGCAGGCAGGGCTGCATCTCGCGCACCACCAGCTTCAGGCCGTTGCCGCGCTCGCTGCGCAGCTGGAACACGATCCGCGCCAGCGCATCGACATCGGCGTTCTCGCCGATCGACAGCACCACCGTGGCCGCCTGCGCCTGCAGCGCGGCGCCCACCAGCGCCGACCAGTTCTCGAACAGGCGCCAGGCAGGCGAGAACGGCGGTGCGCCTTCCAGCGCGTCGGCCTGGGCCAGGTACAGGAAACGGTCGCCCCCCTCGTGCGCCAGCGCCGCGGCCGCCGCGCCATCGCCATCGGCGACCACGCCAAGCCGGACGCCACTCCACCGGGCCTCGAAATCGCGATGCGCGAACACGCCTTCGGCGTTGCTCCAGTAATGCACCAGGTACTGCAGCGCACCGCGGTGCGGGTACAGCTGGGCCACCCCGCTGCACAGCGGGTTGAGCGGCAGCAGCCGCGGTGCCAGCGTCGCCGCCTCGCCGTGGCACAGCAGCAGCACGCAGTGGCCACCAGCGCTGGCCCAGTCGTGCAGTTGCCGGCACCAGTGGGCGAGGTGCGGGCCCTCGAGGCTCTCCAGTGCGGCCGCCGGTACCTGCACCACGCACAGGGTGCCGTGCGCGCCCGCGCAGCGCGCCAGGTCGGCGGGCAGCGCGCGCAGCGCAGGCGCCAGGTCGGCGACGGCGGCTTCGTACAGGCGGATGCGCGCGGGCCCCTGCTCGGCCGTCAGCGGCGCGACCATCGACGCCGGCGGGCGCCCGAGCGCGGCCACCACCGCCAGCGGCAGGGCATCGGATCCGGCAAGTACGCCGGCCGCGAACAGGTCGGCGTGGCCGGCATCGGCACAGGCGACCCAGTACACCCCGCCCACGCGCAGACGGGTGAGCTCGAACGGCAGGCCATCGATGGCAAGTGAAATCGTCTTCAAATTCGTTTTCCCGTCGGCAGGCGCACTCCGCGCACCGCCGTTTCCCATCCTTCGGCCCCTCACCAAAATCCATGACGGACGTCACAGTAAAACCCGGCCCGCCCTTCATCTCAATGTCACTTGCTCACCACA
>Ga0209930_1003331_pt1 | contig 16267 bp, 9 predicted proteins | sample ThiBiot_500_biof_2_FD_183948 | JGI IMG/M metagenome (GOLD analysis project Ga0209930, IMG submission 183948) | Wastewater bioreactor microbial communities from Cape Town, South Africa - Thiocy_cont_500_biof (SPAdes) | ecosystem: Engineered > Bioreactor > Thiocyanate-remediating >... | reverse complement strand
CCCGCCACGGCATCGAGCCGGGCCGTCAACCGGCAGGTATAGCGCAGCCTGTACCACTGATGCCGGCTGCGAAACGCCGCTCCCATCGCCTCCAGTGACGGGCCGGAAAACTTCGGTTCCTCGAACGTATAGGCGACGACGAAATCGGGATGATGGGTTTTTTCCCAATGCCCCACCTGCGCCATCGCTTCGAGATTGCAGGTTTGCACCATCTTTTCCGAGTTTTCGAGCGCACGCAACGCCGCCTTCGCGCCACGGCTGCGCGGGTCGTTGAGGATGCCGGTCGAATAGAATTTCGTGGCGGCGATCAGGGGGGGATCATCCGCCGGGATTGGCGGAGGTGGATCTCCCGTCTCCACGGTGCCGACCCCCGGCTGAATGCGCGTGGCTTCCTGTGATGGAGGGACGTCGGCGACCTTCTCCGGTGCTTCGATGTGGGGCGACGGCCGGTCGACCGTCTGCACGGGGGAGGGCGTGGGCTGCGGGACGAGTCTGACGGCAATCGGCTGCTCGATGGCTTCGACAAGCTGCGGCGGGTTGCGCGCCAGCAGCGCAAGAACGGCAAGCAGGAAGAAATGAAAGGCCAGCGAAGCCATCAGGCCCCGGCTCAGGCCGCCGCGCCATTGTTTCTGTATGATTGCCGCCACGAGAATCGTCCGCCCAGAAGGCCGCAGCATCGTCGGCAATCATGGCGATAACAAGCAGGATCAGAAATCCAGATCGGCGGATTCCATCGCGTCAGCAAGCATCTTGGCGTATTCCGCCTTGGGCACGTCGATGGCGCCGAAGGTTTTCAGATGCTCGGTGGTGAATTGCGTGTCGAGCAGGCGGAAACCCTTGTTCCGCAGCCGCTCCACCAGATGCACGAGACAGATTTTCGAGGCATTGGTGGCGCGAGAGAACATGCTTTCCCCGAAGAACGCAGCGCCCAGCGAGACGCCGTAGAGGCCGCCGACCAGTTCATCACCCCTCCATGCCTCAACGGAATGGGCATAGCCGTAGCGGTTCAGGGTGGAATAGAGCGAGCGGATCGTGGTGTTGATCCAGGTTGTCGGCCGGTCGCCGGTCGATTCGGCGCAACCGGCGATGACGGCTTCGAAGGCGGTGTCGAAACGGATGTCGAAGGGCTTCTTGCGCATCTCCTTGGAGAGGCTGCGCGAGACGTGGAAATCATTAAGCGGAATGATGCCGCGCATCTCGGGTTCCACCCAGAAGATGCGCGGATCGTCCGCCGACTCGGCCATCGGAAACAGGCCGATGGAATAGGCGCGCAGCAGAACCTCGGGCGTAACCTTCGAATATCCGCTGCGCCGCGCCACCGTGGTTTAGTTGGCCTTTCCGCCGAGATAATTTTCCAGCCAGTGGATATCATAGTCGCCATTGGCGATATCCGGGTTGGAAATCAGATCCTGGAACAGCGGCAGCGTCGTCTTGATGCCGTCGATGACGAATTCGTCGAGCACGCGGCGCAGGCGCATCATGCATTCGTTGCGCGTGCGTCCGTGGACGATCAGCTTGCCGATCAGGCTGTCGTAATAGGGCGGGATTCTGTAGCCCTGATAGGCGCCCGAATCGACGCGTACGCCCAGGCCGCCCGGTGCGTGGAAATGCGTGATCGTCCCAGGCGAGGGCACGAAGGTGCGCGGATCCTCGGCATTGATGCGGCATTCGATGGCGTGCCCATGGAAGGAAATCTCGTCCTGGGTCACAGACAAGCCTCCACCTGAGGCGACACGGATCTGCTCATGCACCAGGTCGATGCCGGTGATCGCCTCGGTGATCGGGTGTTCCACCTGCAAGCGGGTGTTCATTTCGATGAAATAGAACTCGCCGTTTTCATAGAGGAATTCGATGGTGCCGGCGCCGCGATATTTCAGCTTCTTCATCGCATCGGCGCAGACCTTGCCGATCGCCATGCGCTGCTCGACGTTCAGGGCAGGGGAATTGGCCTCTTCCCAGACCTTCTGGTGGCGGCGCTGCAGCGAGCAGTCACGCTCGCCCAGATGAATGGCATTGCCTTCGCCATCGCCGACAACCTGGATTTCGATGTGGCGCGGCTTGCCGAGGTATTTTTCCATGTAGACAGCATCGTTGCCGAAGGCAGCCAGCGCTTCGGCGCGGGCAGTCGAGACGGCCTCTTCCAGTTCCTCTTCGGTCCTAGCGACTTTCATGCCGCGACCGCCACCGCCGGCGGTGGCCTTGATGAGAACCGGGAAGCCGATTTTTCTTGCGACTTCAAGCGCATTTTCAGGCTTCACCTCGCCATCCGAACCCGGAACGACCGGGATGCCGAGCGACTCGGCGGTCTTCTTCGCCGTGATCTTGTCGCCCATGATGCGGATGTGATCGGCGGTTGGGCCGATGAAGGTGATGCCGTGGGCGTCGAGGATATCGGCAAACTTGGCGTTCTCCGACAGGAAGCCGTAGCCGGGATGCACCGCATCGGCGCCGGTGATTTCGCAGGCGGCGACGATCTGGTGGATGTTGAGGTAACTTTCGCGCGACGGCGGCGGGCCGATGCACACGCTTTCGTCGGCGAGGCGCACATGCATCGCGTCGGCGTCGGCGGTGGAATGGACCGCGACGGTGGCGATGCCCAGCTCCTTGCATGCTCTGAGCACGCGTAGCGCGATTTCCCCGCGATTGGCAATGAGGATTTTGGAGATCATGCCGTGTCCTTTATTCGACGACAACAAGCGCTTCGCCGTATTCGACCGGGCGGCCGTCATCGATGAGGATCTGCGTCACCGTGCCGGAGCGCGGCGAAGGAATCTGGTTCATCGTCTTCATCGCTTCGATGATCAGCAGCGTCTGGCCTTCCTTGACCGTGGCGCCGACCTCAATGAAGGGACGCGCGCCCGGGGCGGGAGCCAGATAGCAGGTGCCGACCATCGGGGCGGTGATCGTATTGGCCGGGTTCAGCGCCGGCGCGGCCGGGGCGGCTGCAGCCGGAGCGGCAGCGGCGGCCGGGGCCATGGCGAGCGGAGCCGCCATCGGAACCGGGGCCTGGATATACTGGGTAGCGCCGGCGCGGGAGACGCGAATGCGCAGGTCGTCCTGCTCGACTTCGATCTCGGTCAGGTCGGTCTCGTTCAGGATGTTCGCGAGGTCGCGGATCAAAGCCTTGTCGATGCCGTTCTTCTTTTCAGACATGAAGTTCTGCCCTGTCTTTTCGTTCTCTTGACGTATGGTGGGACGCTGCCGCACCGCGAGGATTCGCTGGCGGCCAGGCGTTTCAGCCGAAATCGGTCCCGAAGCTATAGACCGGCCAGCCGCGGAGGAAAAGCCCCCGCGGCGCGCTCAACCCTTGAGAATGGCCGGAAATGCCATGTTGACGGTGGAAAGACGTCCGCTCAGCACATGGTCTTGCCGCAACTGCGGACATTGCCGATCTTTTCTTCCAGCGCCTCGGCGCCGACGGCGCCGAACACCGCCTCATTGCCGATGACGTAAGACGGCGTGCCGGTAATGCCGAGCGTGCCGGCGAGCTGATAGACGTCCTTGACGGACGCATCGTTCGGCTTGTCCGCCATCTGCTTGCGCAACGCATCTTCCTTGACGCCGAGCGAAGTCGCGACCTCGATGGCGCGCTCTTCCGTCGCCCGCACGTCACCGCCGAGCAACGCCCGGTGGAACTCGCCGTATTTCTCCGGCGCCAGTGCCTTGAAAGCATAGGAGACCTTGTGCGCAGCCATCGAATCCGGACCGAGGATCGGCAATTCCTTCAGGACGAAGCGGACGTTCTTGTCGGCATCGATGATCTCGTTCATGTCCGACAGCGCATGCTTGCAGTAACCGCAATTGTAGTCGAAGAACTCGACGATGGTGACGTCTCCCTTGGGATTGCCGAGGATCATGTCGCCGCTATCGGAGAAGATCGCTTTCTTGTTGGCCGCGACCGCCTCCGCGGAAGCCTGCGTGCGCGCAGCCTCCTGCTTGGCCTGCAGCGCGTTCTGGACGTCGAGCATGATCTCGGGATTCTGGATCAGATATTCCTTGATGAACTGACCGATCTCTTCCTTTTGCTTGTCATCGAGCGCCATGGCCGGAGCCGCGACGCCCATGGACAGGGCGAGCACTGCCGCTGCGATCGGTTTGAAGGTGAAGGCCATGGTGTTTCCTCGTCGTCTTGAATTGCCTGTGCCGAAACGGTCGTGCCGGCCCGCTTGAGTCCCGCGGAGAGTAGGGCGGCCGGCCCCGGATGCAAACCGAAAAAATCGCCGCGCCCGCGCGAGTCGCAAGAACGTGATGACCGCAACAATACGGCATTTGTCGGGCCTCGCCGCAAGCACTGGATTTGCAGTCCTTTCAGCGGTTTGCCGCGCATTGCGGATTCAGTTTCGGAAGGTCTTGAATTGATCCCGCAAAGAAAAACCGGCCGCCAGGGCCGGTTTCCGTGTTCGATAAGACTGGCAAGGCCTCAGAGGAAGCCGCGGCGCTGCCACCAGCCGGCTTTCTTCGGCTTCGGCGGCTCTTCGTCGCCATCGGCGGTCGCGCGCTTCGAAGTCACAACCGGCTCCGACGAGGAGACATTCGATGCGCGATTGGCACGCACCGCCCTGGCCTCGGCTTCGGGCGCAGCCTCATCCATAGCGGCCGGCTCGGCGGGGAGATCGGCAGCATCTGCCGCGATTTCCACCGTTTCGCTGACCTCTGCCATGGGTGCCGCTTCCTCGGCAACCGGGGCTTCGACCGGCGAAGCCTTGGCCTTGCGGCTGCGGCGGGCCTTGGCCGGCTTGGCGCTTTCCTCGGCAGGGACCGCTTCCGCGACGGCGGCAACAGGCTCGACCGGTGCCTCGGCGTCGGGCTCCGCGGATTCGACGGATACGCTCACGCTTTCCGCGGCGGTTTCGAAGCTTTCGTCCTCGTCGTCGCCATCATCGGAGGCTTCGCCGTTCTCATCGATCAGCGAGCCATCCTCGCGGTTGCGGCGACCGCCACGCTTGCCACGACGGCGGCGCTTGCGCTTGGGCTGGTCGTCGGAAGTGGCGGCTTCGGACTCGGCGCCGTTATCGCCTTCGTCCTCGTCGCCATCCTCGTCATCGTCCTGGTCGCCGGCGATCGCGTCGCTGCGGATGGCCTGGTCGTCTCCGGCCTGGCCCTTGTTGCCACGACGGCGGCGACGGCGCTTGCGCTTGCGATTGCCGTTGTCGTCATTGTTGCGCGCAGCCTTTTCGGCGCTTTCTTCGCGCTCGCTGACGATTTCGTCTTCTTCGTCCTCGTCCGCCTCGATGACGATGTCGTCGTCATCCTCGGGCTCGGGTTCGAAGTGGATCAGGGTTTCAATCCTGACCGGGTTTTCCACCGGCTCGCCGCGCTCGATGCTGAAATGCTGCGAACCGACCGCGTTGTCGGCCTCAACGACGATCGAGACGCCGAAGCGGCGTTCGTAGTCGACGATGGTGCCACGCTTGTGGTTTAGCAGGTAGAGCGCCGTCTCCGGCGTGGTGTGGACGATGATGTCATGCGTGGTGTTCTTGAGGAGATATTCCTCGATGCCGCGCAGGACATGCAGTGCCACAGACGACTGCGAGCGGATATGGCCGGTGCCGGCGCAATGCGGGCAGACCTGGGTGGTAGATTCCAGAACCGAGGCGCGGATGCGCTGGCGCGACATTTCCAGAAGGCCGAAATGCGAGATGCGGCCGACCTGGATACGGGCGCGGTCGTTCTTCAGGCAATCCTTCAGCTTCTTCTCGACGGAGCGGTTGTTGCGCTTCTCCTCCATGTCGATGAAGTCGATGACGATCAGGCCGGCAAGGTCGCGCAGGCGAAGCTGGCGGGCGATTTCTTCCGCCGCTTCCAGGTTCGTCTGCAGCGCGGTGTCTTCGATGGAGTGTTCGCGGGTCGAGCGACCGGAATTGACGTCGATGGCAACCAGCGCTTCCGTCTGGTTGATGATCAGGTAGCCGCCGGATCTCAGCGTCACCTGCGGCTGCAGCATGCGATCGAGCTGCGCCTCGATGCCGGAGCGCGAGAAGATCGGATGCAGGTCGCGGTAAGGCTGGACCACCTTGGCATGGCTCGGCATCAGCATCTTCATGAAGTCTTTCGCTTCACGATAGCCTTCTTCGCCGGCAACGATGATCTCGTTGATGTCCTTGTTGTAGAGGTCGCGGATCGAGCGCTTGATCAGCGAGCCTTCCTCGTAGACGAGGCAGGGCGCGATCGAGTTCAGCGTCAGCGTCCGGACGTTTTCCCACAGGCGCATCAGATATTCGAAGTCGCGCTTGACCTCGACCTTGGTGCGGTTGGCGCCGGCGGTGCGCAGGATGACGCCCATGCCCTGCGGCACTTCCAGCATGCGGGCGATTTCCTTCAGCCGCTTGCGGTCGGTAGGGTTGGTGATCTTGCGGGAAATGCCGCCGCCGCGCGCCGTATTCGGCATCAGCACCGAGTAACGGCCGGCCAGCGACAGATAGGTGGTCAGCGCCGCGCCCTTGTTGCCGCGTTCTTCCTTGGCAACCTGCACCAGCAGGATCTGGCGGCGCTTGATGACTTCCTGGATGCGATACTGCTTGCGCGGCTTGCGCACGACGCGATCCGGAACCTCTTCCATGGCGTCTTCGGCGCCGACGGATTCGATGACTTCCTTTTCGCCGTCATCGTCATCATCGTCGTCGTCATCGTGGCGACGCGCCAGCGTCTCCTCGGAAATGCTGTCGGTGTCGACCATAGCGGCCATTTCGCCGGGCTTGCCGTCGTCGTCCTGCTCATCGGCAGGCGTCTCGGCGCTTTCGACGGCGACCGTCTCGGCGGCGGCCTCGACATCGGCCTTGCGCTTGCGGCTGCGGCGCGGCTTGGCTTTCGGCTTGGTCTCTTCTTCGGCGGCAGCGGCCTCGACGGGCGCGGCTTCCGTCACCGGCGCGGCTTCGACGGCCGGCGCTTCCTCGGCGGCGACCTCGACCGTTTCCTCGATGGAAGCGGCCTCGACATCGGTGCCGGTCTCGACCGGTTCGATGTCGTCGTCCTTGCGATGCTCCTCGGCTTCGGCCTTCAGAAGCGCTTGCCGGTCGGCAAGGGGGATCTGGTAATAATCGGGATGGATTTCGGCAAAGGCCAGGAAGCCGTGGCGATTGCCGCCGTAATCCACGAACGCCGCCTGCAGCGACGGCTCGACGCGGGTCACCTTTGCCAGGTAGATGTTGCCGCGGATTTGTTTCTTATGCTGAGATTCGAAATCGAATTCTTCTATGCGGTTGCCGCGAACGACAACGACGCGCGTCTCCTCTTCATGAGACGCATCGATAAGCATTTTGTCTGCCATTGACTTTCTGCTCCTCGGCGCGAATGCGAGCGAGCAGGCAAACCGGTTCGTGAAGCGGAAAATGCGTGCAAAGCGGACAAAGCGCCGGAAATTTTAATTCCCGCCCGGGAGCGTCGAGCGGCCGGCAGCAGGACAGCACCGGGACAAGATACATCCCTGGACCTGTTCACTTCTGACGAAAACTGCTGCAACGACATCAACGACCAAACGAGAATGACGATACCTTGAACCCTATGAGGATCCGATGAATTTGCTCCTGCGAGCGTGACGGCATGCCGTCGATGTTTTTCTCCGGCCACCGCCGGCTGATCCAGTTTCAGGCAGCACTGCTTTGACGACGGATGAAGCCTGCGCCAGTTAGCGCCAGATCCGAAAATACGGCTGGCTGCCTTGCGGCGATCTATCCCGTCAGCACCTTATGCCTTCATCTATGCTTGTATGTCCTCCGTGTCGCAATAGCAAGGGAAAAGCCAAGTGCGTCATAATATTGATCGATTTCTGTCGATGAGCGGGGTTGCGGTCGCCGGCCTCACGTCTTCCGCCTTCAACCCGCCGGAATTTTCCGGCATATGAGACAGGGCCTCGGCGAATCGCCAGACAGCAACGGGCTCCGGGAGAGGGTGCATCCGGCTTTGACATTCCTTGCGATCCGCAATGCAGGCTTGAGGGCGATGCGCGCCGTCGCGCTTTTCGCCTGCTTTCTCGCGGCGATGCCCGCGCTGGCTGCCGATGATGCGGTGCTTGCCTTTGGCGCGCGGATCGCCGGCGACGACGCCCGCTCGCGCATTGTCATCGATCTGGAGAAGAAGATCGACGTTGCCGTGCATTACGTCACAAATCCGCCGCGCGTGATCGTCGACCTGCCAAGGGTCGCCTTCGGTTTTCCCGCCGACCAGCTTGCGCCGCGCGGCCTGTTTTCCGACATCCGCTACGGCACGATGGATGCCGACAGCGCCCGGCTGGTGCTCACGGCCCGCAAGCCCGTGGAACTGACCACCGCCAAGGTGCAGGTCGAGGGCAAGGATATCCGCCTCGTGCTCGACGCCGTCTCGGTGCCTGAAAAGCGTTTCCAGGCGCTTGCGGCGGCCGAGACCTGGCGGCAAGGCGACATTGCCCCGAAGCCGGCCAGCGCGATGCTGGCGCAGAAGCCGGCAACGGACGGCGCCTTCGTCATCGCGGTCGATGCCGGTCATGGCGGCATCGATGCCGGGGCCATCGGCGCCGACAGCAAGACCGAGGAAAAGAACGTCACGCTCGCCTTCGCCCGTGGCCTCGTCGAACGGCTCAACCGCGAACCCGGCATCAAGGCCGTGCTGACCCGTGAGGACGACCGTTTCCTGTCTTTGTCGGAACGGGTGCAGATCGCCCGCGAGAAGCGCGCCAATCTCTTCGTCTCGTTGCATGCCGATACGCTGCAGCAGAATTCGATCCGCGGCGCCACCGTCTACACGATTTCCGACAACGCTTCGGATGGACTGGCCGCCGCCCTTGCCAAGCGTGAAAACCTCTCTGACGAGATCGCCGGCATCAAGCTTGGGGACGAGCCGGCCGAGGTCGCCGATATCCTGCTCGACCTGACCCGTCGCGAGACGCAGGCCTTTTCGATTGCCATGGCCCGCTCGGTGGTCGGCGCTTTCGAGGGGCAGATCGGGTTGATCAACAACCCGCATCGCTACGCCGGTTTCCGGGTGCTGCAGGCGCCGGACGTGCCCTCCATCCTGCTGGAACTCGGCTTCCTGTCCAATCCCGAGGACGAAAAACTGCTGCTCGACGAAGCATGGCGGGCGAAGGTTGCCGACCTCCTGGCGGTCGCCGTGCGTCGATACCGCGAAAAGGCGGCGGCGGATGGCGGCTGAGCGCCGTTGCGATCCGGTGACAGATGCAGGGAAAACGTCGGCGAGGCCCTATTTTGCTCACATTCGGACCATTATTGACCGGCACAGTTCGTCGATAGGGACGAGTCGTGATGCGTCCGGTGGCGACGGTCTCTTGCAAACCGGCAGGCGTCGTGCAAAACGCGGGCATCTATGCGATTGTATCGCTGGCGCGACGCTCGGCGCGGCGAAACGAATTTCAAATACAGCTTTTCTTCCTGTGAAGGACCGGTAGCTCAGACGATGATCAGACTGATTGGATACTTGTTCGGCTTGGCCTGCGTCTTGTTTTTCGGCGTCGCCGCCGCTGTCGCCGTCTATCTGAACGGGGTTTCGAAAGATCTTCCCGATTACGCGGTCCTGGCGAGCTATGCGCCGCCGGTCACCACCCGCATCCATGCCGGCAACGGCGCGCTGATGGCCGAATATGCCCGCGAGCGCCGCCTGTTCCTGCCGATCCAGGCCATTCCGGACCGGGTGAAGGCCGCTTTCCTCTCTGCGGAAGACAAGAATTTCTACAATCATCCGGGCGTCGATCTCACCGGTCTCGCCCGCGCCATGGTCAACAACATCCAGAACATCGGTTCCGGCCGTCGCCCCGAGGGCGCCTCGACCATCACCCAGCAGGTGGCCAAGAACTTCCTGCTCTCGTCCGACCAGACCATCGACCGCAAGGTCAAGGAAGCGATTCTCTCCTTCCGAATCGAACAGGCCTATTCCAAGGACAAGATCCTGGAACTGTATCTCAACGAGATCTTCTTCGGCATGAATGCCTATGGCATCGCCGGCGCGGCGCTCACCTATTTCGACAAGTCCGTCACCGAGCTGACCGTCGCTGAAGCCGCCTATCTCGCCTCGCTGCCCAAGGGGCCTGCCAACTACCATCCCTTCCGCCGCCCGGAAGCGGCGCTGGAACGCCGCAACTGGGTCATCGACCGCATGGTTGAGAACGGTTACGTCAGCAAGCCGGATGGCGAGGAAGCCAAGGCGCAGCCGTTGGGCGTCACGCCGCGCCGCAACGGCTCCTATCTGTTCGCCTCCGAATTCTTCTCCGAGGAAGTGCGCCGCCAGATTATCGAGCGCTATGGCGACAAGGCGCTGTATGAGGGCGGTCTTTCGGTGCGAACCTCGCTCGATCCGACGCTGCAGGCCTATGCGCGCCGCGCGTTGCAGGACGGCCTGATCAATTACGACGAGCGCCGCGGTTTCCACGGCCCGGTTTCCACCATCGATGTCAGCCATGAATGGGGCGCCCAGCTTGCCAAGATTCCCGCGCTCGCCGACGTGCCGGAATGGAAGCTGGCCGTCGTCCTCGGCGCCGATAAGAGCGGTGTCGACATCGGCATCCGGCCGCAGATCGAGGCCAGCGGCAAGGTCGGCGGCGATCGCCAGACCGGCCGCATCGAGGCGGAAAACATGCGCTGGGCCTACCGCTCCGCCAAGGGCGACCGCAAGACAGCGAAATCGCCCGATGGCGCGCTGTCGCCGGGCGATGTCGTCTATGTCGAACAGATCGGCGGCGCCAATTCCGGCAATTACCGCCTGCGCCAGCCGCCCAAGGTGCAGGGCGCTCTGGTCGCCATGGATCCGCATACCGGCCGCGTCCTGGCCCTGGTCGGCGGCTTCTCCTATGCGCAATCGGAATTCAACCGCGCCACGCAGGCAAAGCGCCAGCCGGGTTCCTCCTTCAAGCCTTTTGTCTATGCCGCCGCGCTCGACAACGGCTATACCCCGGCCTCGGTGATCATGGACGCACCGATCGAGATCGTCTCCGGCGGTCAGGTCTGGCGCCCGGAAAACTATGGCGGCGGTTCCGCCGGCCCCTCGACGCTGCGCCTCGGCATCGAAAAGTCGCGTAACCTCATGACGGTGCGGCTGGCGAACGACATGGGCATGAACCTCGTCGCCGAATATGCCGAGCGTTTCGGCATCTACGACAAGATGCTGCCGCTCCTGTCGATGTCGCTGGGCTCGGGCGAAACCACTGTCCTGCGCATGGTCTCGGCCTATTCCGTGCTCGCCAACGGCGGCAAGCAGATCAAGCCGTCACTGATCGACCGTATTCAGGACCGCTACGGCAAGACCATCTTCCGCCATGAGGAACGCGGCTGCGACAATTGCAATGCCGGCGGCTGGCAAAACCAGGACGAGCCCACCATCGTCGACAATCGCGAGCAGGTGCTCGACCCGATGACCGCCTACCAGATCACCTCGATGATGCAGGGTGTCGTCCAGCGCGGTACGGCGGCCGGCAAGATCAAGCTCGACGGCCGCGATGTCGCCGGCAAGACCGGCACGACCAACGACGAGAAGGACGCCTGGTTCGTCGGCTATACGCCCGATCTGGTCGCCGGCCTTTATATCGGCTTCGATACGCCGGCGCCGCTCGGCCGCGGCGGCACCGGCGGGTCGCTTTCGGCGCCGATCTTCAACGAATTCATGCAGCAGGCGATGAAGGAAAGCCCGCCGACGAAATTCATCGTTCCCGAGGGCATGAGCCTGATCCCGGTCAACCGCAAGACCGGCATGCGGGCGATGGAAGGCGAGCCGGACACCATCGTCGAGGCTTTCAAGCCCGGCACCGGCCCCGCCGACAGCTTCAACGTCATCGGCATGGAAGGCACCGTCGATCCCGACGAGATCATGCGCACCTCGCCGCAGGCCAACCAGGCGGTCACCTCCGGCGCCGGCGGGCTTTTCTGACCCCCGATCCTTTTCGGCTGCGCGCTCCGGCTTTACATCCGGGGCGCGTGACCTTATGGACAGGCCACGATTTTTTGACAGAGCAAAGACAGGAACGATGCGCGCTGAAATCGAGAACGTAGTCGACGAAATCAAGCAGGCCATAAGCCTGCTGAGGAGGCATCTTTGACTGGGACCAGGCGATAAGACGACTGGACTGGTTGAACAACAAGGCCGAGGATCCGAACCTCTGGAACGATTCGACGGAAGCCCAGAAGCTGATGCGCGAGCGCCAGCAGCTGGACGACAGCATCAACGGCGTTAAGCGCCTGACGCAACAGCTCGACGACAATATCGAGCTGATCGCGATGGGTGAGGAAGAGGGCGATCAGGATATCGTCACCGATGCCGAAAATGCGCTGAAGGAATTGAAGGCCGAATCCGGCAGGCTTCAGGTGGAAGCCATGCTTTCCGGTGAAGCCGACGGCAACGACACCTACCTCGAAGTCCATTCCGGCGCCGGCGGCACCGAGAGCCAGGATTGGGCGAGCATGCTGCTGCGCATGTACACGCGCTGGGCGGAGAAGCAGAAGTTCAAGGTCGAACTGCTGGAAGTACATGACGGCGAAGAAGCCGGCATCAAGTCCGCGACCCTGCTGGTCAAGGGTCACAACGCCTATGGCTGGCTGAAGACCGAATCGGGCGTGCATCGCCTGGTCCGCATCTCGCCTTATGACAGCAATGCGCGCCGCCATACCTCGTTCTCGTCGGTCTGGGTCTATCCGGTCGTCGACGAATCGATCCAGATCGAGGTCAACGAAAGCGATTGCCGCATCGACACCTACCGCTCGTCGGGCGCGGGTGGCCAGCACGTCAACACCACCGACTCGGCTGTGCGCATCACGCATATCCCGACCGGTATCGTCGTCGCCTGCCAGCAGGAACGATCACAGCACAAGAACCGCGCCAAGGCGTGGGACATGCTGCGCGCCCGTCTCTATGAGGCCGAACTGAAGAAGCGTGAAGAAGCGGCCAATGCCGAGGCGGCCTCCAAGACCGACATCGGCTGGGGCCACCAGATCCGCTCCTACGTTCTGCAGCCCTATCAACTGGTGAAGGATCTGCGCACCGGCGTCGAAAGCACCGCCCCCGGCGACGTGCTCGACGGCGACGTCAGCCCCTTCATGGAGGCTGCGCTGGCCCATCGCATCAGCGGCAAGGCCGACGCGGCCGTCGCCGACATCGATTGACCGGCATCGATTGACCGGCAAGGCGGCGCCTTCGGGCGCCGCCGTCCTATCGTCTCTGAAAACCGCGCGAGACGTATTGAATGGCGTCGGCGAAATCGCGCGGCGCCTCCTGAGGCAGATTGTGCCCCGTCTCGGGAATGACGCGGCGCTGATAAAAATTCCGGAAATGCTTCGCATCGCCATCCGATCGTGTGGGCGGATCGACGCCATCATCCGCGCCTTGCAGGACGATGGTGGGAATATGGATATCCGGTTGCCTGGCCAATCGCGCCTCGATCGCTGCATAGGCCGCATCGCCCGGAATGCCGCCAAATCGATGCCGATAGGAATGGACGACGATATCGGCGAAGTCTGGATTGTCGAATGAGGTCGCCGAGCGTTCGAAGACATCAGCGGTAAAGCGCCAGGACGGCGACCAGAGCTGCCAGATGTAGCGGCAGAGGTCGCGACGGTTCGTCTCAAGCGCCGTGCGACCGCGTGCGGAATGAAAGTAATACTGATACCAGTAACGTGCCTCTTCTTCCGGCGCGACCGGCATTGCCGCCGCCGCAATGTCCTGGATGTTGTAGCCGGTTCCGCAACTGACAAGCCCGTGGACACGATCCGGATGCAGTGCCGCGACGATGCAGGCCGCACGCCCGCCCCAATCATAGCCGCCGAGCACGGCTTTTTCGATGGACAGCGCATCGAGCAAGGCCAGCAGATCGGCGCCGAGCGCTGCCTGTTCCCCCGAACGTAACGTTTCCATGCTCAAGAAGCGGGTCGGACCATAGCCGCGAAGATAGGGAACGATGCAGCGATGCCCGGTTTCGGCGAGCAAACGGCTGGCGTCGTCATAGGCATGGACGTCATAGGGAAAACCATGCAGCAATACCGTCGGCACGCCGTGCGGCGGGCCGAATTCGAGATAGGCGATATGCAGAACGCCTGTGTCCACGGTTTTCATCGACCGTTTCCCTCGTCAGATACCCTTCCCCGCAGGTGGGTGTTCAGCGGCCCGGCCGTCCGGTCTTGCCCTTGGTGCGGCCTTTGCGTTTGGCTTCGCCAGGCTCCTCGTAGGAGCCGGCGCCGACGCGGCCGCGAACGAGGGGACGGTGATCGGTTTGGTCGTCACTGCGTTCCGGCTGCCCCTCGAGCAAGGGCGAAAACCGCTTCTTGCTGGAGAGCGTTTCCTCCGGACGTTCCGGCAATTTGCCGGTAACAGGCTTTTCGGTGCGGCCGACCGTCATCTCGTCCAGCGTGTTGCGGCGGAACAGGCTCTTGCCGGCGGGCTCGGCCACGTCGCGGCCCATGTCGTCGAGGTCGGGCTTGCGGAACAGGGGCGTCGCGGTGTCCGTTCCCGGCCCCATGTCGTCGAGCGAAGGCTTCTGGAAATAGGAGGGCGCGGCCGGTTCCGGGGTCGAACCGCGCCTGGATTTGCCTTCCAGTGCGCGCGATTCCTCGCGGGCGATGGGATCGTCCATCGCCGCGAGCTCGACAGCCTTGAGGCGCTTGATTTCGTCGCGCAACCGGGCGGCAGCCTCGAAGTCGAGGTTCGCGGCGGCGTCGCGCATCTGCTTTTCCAGCGCGTTGAGGTGCGATTGCAGATTGTTGCCGACGAGATGCCCGCCATCGGCAAAACCCTTGCCGGCGGCGCCGGAAATGTCGGCGCGCACATGATCGCGCTCGTAGACCGAGTCGAGGATGTCGGATATCCGCGCCTTCACCGATTCCGGCGTGATGCCGTGCTCGGTATTGTAGGCCACCTGCTTTTCGCGGCGGCGGCTGGTTTCCTCCATCGCCCGCTTCATCGAACCGGTGATCTGGTCGGCATAGAGGATGACCTTGCCATCGACATTGCGCGCCGCACGCCCGATGGTCTGGATAAGCGACGTTTCCGAGCGCAGGAAACCTTCCTTGTCGGCGTCGAGGATGGCGACGAAGCCGCATTCGGGAATGTCGAGGCCCTCGCGCAGCAGGTTGATGCCGACCAGTACGTCGAAGGCGCCGAGGCGCAGGTCGCGGATGATCTCGATGCGCTCCAGCGTGTCGATGTCGCTGTGCATGTAGCGGACGCGCACGCCCTGCTCGTGCAGGTATTCGGTGAGGTCTTCCGCCATGCGCTTGGTGAGCACGGTGACCAGCGTGCGATAGCCCTTGAGGCTGGTCTCGCGGATTTCACCGAGAACGTCGTCTACCTGGGTACGGGCCGAACGCACCTCGACCGGCGGATCGATCAGCCCGGTCGGGCGAATGACCTGCTCGGCAAAGACGCCGCCGGATTGCTCCATTTCCCAGGAGCCGGGCGTGGCGGATACGGCGACCGTCTGCGGCCGCATCGCGTCCCATTCCTCGAAACGCAGCGGACGGTTGTCCATGCAGGAGGGCAGGCGGAAGCCGTATTCGGCCAGCGTCGCCTTGCGCCTGAAGTCGCCGCGATACATGCCGCCGATCTGCGGCACCGTCACATGGCTTTCGTCGATGAAGATGATGGCGTTGTCGGGAATATATTCGAACAGCGTCGGCGGCGGCTCGCCGGGATTGCGGCCGGTGAGGTAGCGCGAATAGTTCTCGATGCCGTTGCAAACGCCCGTGGCTTCGAGCATTTCCAGGTCGTAACGGGTGCGCTGTTCGAGGCGCTGCGCCTCCAGCAGGCGGCCGGCCTTTTCCAGTTCGACCAGCCGGTGCTTCAGCTCTTCCTTGATCGCCCTGATCGCGCCGTTCAGCGTCGGGCGCGGCGTGACATAGTGCGAATTGGCGTAGATCTTCACCGATTTGAGATCGCCGGTCTTCTGGCCGGTGAGCGGATCGAATTCGGTGATCGAGTCGATCTCGTCGCCGAACATCGAGATGCGCCAGGCTGCATCCTCAAGGTGGGCCGGGAAAAGTTCGATCGTATCGCCGCGCACGCGAAAAGAACCGCGGGTAAAATCCATGTCGCGGCGCTTGTATTGCTGGGCGACGAGATCGGCGAGGAGCTGGCGCTGGTCGAGCCGGTCGCCGACCGACATCTGGAAGGTCATCGCCGTATAGGTCTCGACCGAGCCGATACCGTAGATGCAGGAGACCGAGGCGACGATGATGCAATCGTCACGCTCCAGCAGCGAGCGCGTCGCCGAGTGGCGCATCCGGTCGATCTGCTCGTTGATCGAGCTTTCCTTCTCGATATAGGTGTCGGAGCGCGGCACATAGGCTTCCGGCTGGTAATAATCGTA
>Ga0209930_1003323_pt1 | contig 16303 bp, 17 predicted proteins | sample ThiBiot_500_biof_2_FD_183948 | JGI IMG/M metagenome (GOLD analysis project Ga0209930, IMG submission 183948) | Wastewater bioreactor microbial communities from Cape Town, South Africa - Thiocy_cont_500_biof (SPAdes) | ecosystem: Engineered > Bioreactor > Thiocyanate-remediating >... | reverse complement strand
GAAGGTGTCGCCACGCCGCGGGCGGGGCGCGGGCCCTGGCCGGCGGCGGGCTGGAAAGCGGACGGCCGCATCGCTGCGGCCGTCCCGGTGCTGCTTACTTCAGTGCCTTGAACCGCAGGCGCTTGGGACCGGCGTCGTCGCCGAGGCGGCGCTTCTTGTCCTCTTCGTACTCGCGGTAGTTGCCCTGGAAGAACTCCACGTGCGAGTCGCCCTCGAAGGCGATGATGTGGGTGGCGATGCGGTCCAGGAACCAGCGGTCGTGCGAGATGACGAACGTATTGCCCGGGAACTCCAGCAGCGCGTCTTCCAGCGCGCGCAGGGTTTCGATGTCCAGGTCGTTGGACGGTTCGTCGAGCAGCAGCACGTTGCCGCCCTGCAGCAGGGTCTTGGCCATGTGCAGGCGGCCACGCTCACCACCGGACAGCGAACCGACCATCTTCTGCTGGTCCTGGCCCTTGAAGTTGAAGCGGCCGATGTAGGCGCGCGACTGGATCTCGACGCCGTTGATGTTGAGGATGTCCAGGCCGCCGGAGATTTCCTGGAAGACGTTGTGGTTGCCTTCCAGCTTCTCGCGGCTCTGGTCCACGTAGGACAGTTTCACGGTCGGGCCGATCACGATCTCGCCCGAGTCCGGCTTCTCCTGCCCGGTGATCATCTTGAACAGGGTCGACTTGCCGGCGCCGTTGGGGCCGATGATGCCGACGATGGCGCCCGGCGGGATGATCATCGACAGGTTGTCGATCAGCAGGCGGTCGCCGAACTTCTTGGACACGTTCCTGAACTCCATCACCGAGTTGCCCAGGCGCTCGCCCGGCGGGATGAAGATCTCGTTGGTCTCGTTGCGCTTCTGGTAGTCGACCGACTGCAGTTCTTCCAGGCGGGCCAGGCGCGCCTTGCCCTTGGAACGGCCGCCCTTGGCGTTCTGCCGCGACCATTCCAGTTCCTTGGCGATCGCCTTCTGGCGGGCCTTTTCCTGGTTCTCTTCCTGCTTGAGCCGCTCTTCCTTCTGCTCCAGCCACTGGGTGTAGTTGCCCTTCCACGGGATGCCGCGGCCGCGGTCCAGTTCCAGGATCCACTCGGCGGCGTTGTCCAGGAAGTAGCGGTCGTGGGTGACCGCCACCACGGTGCCGGTGTAACGGTGCAGGAACTGCTCCAGCCATTCCACCGACTCGGCGTCCAGGTGGTTGGTCGGTTCGTCGAGCAGCAGCATGTCCGGCTTCTGCAGCAGCAGGCGGCACAGCGCGACGCGGCGCTTCTCGCCGCCGGACAGCTTGCCGATCACCGCGTCCCACGGCGGCAGGCGCAGCGCATCGGCGGCCACGTCCAGCTGGTGTTCGACGGTGTGCGCGTCACCGGCGGCCAGGATCGCCTCCAGGCGCTCCTGCTCCTTGGCCAGCGCGTCGAAATCGGCGCCTTCCTCGGCGTAGGCGGCGTACACCGCTTCCAGCGCGGCCTGCGCCTGCAGCACGTCGCCCACGCCTTCTTCCACGGCCTGGCGCACGGTGTGCTCGGGGTTCAACTCCGGCTCCTGGGCCAGGTAGCCGACCTTGATGCCGGGTTGCGGGCGGGCCTCGCCCTCGAAATCGGTGTCCACGCCGGCCATGATCTTCAGCACGGTGGACTTGCCGGCGCCGTTCAGGCCCAACAGGCCGATCTTGGCGCCCGGGAAGAACGACAGCGAGATGTCCTTGATGATCTGCCGCTTGGGCGGGACCACCTTGCTGACGCGGTTCATGGTGTAGATGTATTGCGAGGACATGACGTCTCCGTAGCGCGCGCCCGCGCCCGGTCCGCAAGGCGGACGAGCCCGAGGCAAAAGGGAATGGGCGATTATAGCGGGAAGCCGCCCCGCACCGGCGGCCGCGGCACGGCTGGCCGGTTGATGAATGGCGCTGTCGGTAACCGTTTCCAGCCGGAAACCGTTCAGATCGCGTGAGCATGATGGGATGCGTCCATCAACACCGCGAGGGCCACCATGAAGATGCACCGACTTGCAGTCGCCGCGATGACCACCCTGCTGGCCTTCGGCGCCACGGCCCCGGCCTTCGCCGCCGGCGATCGCGACCACGATCGCGGCCGTCACGGCTGGGACGACCGTGGCCGCGGCCACGGCCACGACCGCCGTGACGACCGCCGCGACTGGCGCGACGACCGCCGCCACTACAACGCCGGCTACCGCGAGGGCTACCGCGATGCCCGCCACAACGACCGCCGCTACTACGCCCCGCCGCCGCGCGTGGTCTACCGTCCCTACGGGTTCGAGCGCGGCTACCGCTACAACAACTACTACGGCGGCCCGGTCTACGTGGTCAACGACTACGACCGCTACCACCTGCGCCGGCCGCCGCACGGCCACCGCTGGATCCGCGACGACCGCGGCAACCTGCTGATGGTGGCCATCGCCACCGGCATCATCGCCGACATCGTGTTCAACCACTGAGGCGGCTGCGGTCGCGTGACGGCAGGGCGCCCCCGGGGCGCCCTTGCTTTTCGGGCGCGGCGCGGGCGGCGGCCGGTGCGGGGCCGGGGAAGCGCTACAATCGGCGTTCTCCCCGCCCACCCTCCCAGGAGCCGAGATGTTCCCGCGTGACGCCCGTATCGAGTCCTACGACCCCGAGTTGGCCAAGGCCATCGCCGCCGAATGCCAGCGCCAGGAAGACCATGTCGAGCTGATCGCCAGCGAGAACTACGCCAGCCCGATGGTGATGGAGGCCCAGGGCAGCCAGCTGACCAACAAGTACGCCGAGGGCTACCCGGGCAAGCGTTACTACGGCGGCTGCGAGTACGTGGACATCGCCGAGAAGCTGGCCATCGACCGCCTCAAGCAGCTGTTCGGCGCCGATTACGCCAACGTCCAGCCGCACAGCGGCTCGCAGGCCAACCAGGCCGTGTATTTCGCGCTGCTGCAGCCGGGCGACACCATCCTGGGCATGAGCCTGGCCCATGGCGGCCACCTGACCCACGGCGCCAAGGTCAACGCTTCGGGCAAGCTGTTCAATGCCGTCCAGTACGGCGTGAACGAGCAGGGCCTGATCGATTACGACGAAGTCGAGCGGCTGGCGCTGGAGCACAAGCCGAAGATGGTCGTGGCCGGGTTCTCGGCCTATTCGCAGATCGTCGACTGGGCGCGCTTCCGCGCCATCGCCGACAAGGTCGGCGCCTACCTGTTCGTGGACATGGCGCACGTGGCCGGGCTGGTCGCCGCCGGCGTCTACCCGAACCCGATCGAGCACGCCCACGTGGTCACCTCGACCACCCACAAGACCCTGCGCGGCCCGCGCGGCGGCATCATCATCGCCAAGGGCGCCGGCGAGGAGATCGAGAAGAAGCTGCAGTCGATCGTGTTCCCGGGCATCCAGGGCGGCCCGCTGATGCACGTCATCGCGGCCAAGGCGGTGGCCTTCAAGGAAGCGCTGGAGCCGGAGTTCAAGGCCTACCAGGAGCAGGTGGTCAGGAACGCGCAGGCGATGGCCGACACGCTGATCTCGCGCGGCTACAAGATCGTCTCCGGCGGCACCCGCAACCACCTGATGCTGGTGGACATGATCGGCAGGGACGTGTCCGGCAAGGACGCGGAAGCCGCGCTGGGCAAGGCCCACATCACCGTCAACAAGAACTCGGTGCCGAACGACCCGCGTTCGCCGTTCGTCACCTCGGGCCTGCGCCTGGGCACCCCGGCCATCACCACCCGCGGCTACAAGGAGCCGGACTGCGTGGCGCTGGCCAACTGGATCGCCGACGTGCTGGACAACCCGAACGACGACAACGTCATCGCCGGCGTGCGCGAGAACGTCACCCTGCAGTGCCGGCAGTTCCCGGTCTACGGCTGATCCGGCGCCGCCGCCGGCAGCCCCGGTGGCGGCCGTGCCATGCGTCCGCCACCGCTGCGGTGGCCTCGCTCCGGGCCGGGCAGTCTTGCTCCGTCCCGGGGTTTGCTGTATCTGCGTTGTAGTGAAGGGATGCCGCAGCCGCGGCGCCTGATGTCCAAGGCGAGATAGATGCACTGCCCGTTCTGCCAGCACACCGATACCCGCGTGATCGATTCGCGCGTTTCCGAGGATGGCGCGACCATCCGCCGCCGGCGCGGCTGCGAAGCCTGTGGCGAGCGTTTCTCCACGCTGGAAACCATCGAGCTCAAGCTGCCGGTCATCGTCAAGAGCGATGGCGGGCGCGAGGCGTTCGATGCGCGCAAGCTGCGGGTTGGCTTCGACCGCGCGCTGCAGAAGCGGCCGGTGGCGGAGGAGCGGATCGAGGCGGCGGTGCGCGCGGTGGTCCACCAGCTGCGCATGAGCGGCGAACGCGAGGTGCCGTCGATCCGCGTCGGCGAGTTCGTGATGGACGAACTGCGCAAGCTCGACCACGTGGGCTATGTGCGCTTTGCCTCGGTGTACCGCAGTTTCGAGGACGTGGCGGACTTCCGCGACGAGATCGAGAAGCTCGAGCGCGACCACCCGGCCGGCGACGAGCAGCTGTCGTTGCTGGATGCCGCCACCGCCGCACGCCGCGAGCGCAAGGCATCGCGCTGACGCCGGTGCGCATCGTCGGTCTGCAGGCGCGGCCCGGGTGGCTGCCGGCATTGGCGCGGGCGCATGTGCAGGCCTTCGGCACGCTGCTGCCGGCGTGGACCGTCGAGCAGGCCGAGGCCGAGCTGCGCATGCAGCGCGACGACACCATTCCCTGTACCTGGGTGGCCGAGGACGCCGCCGGCTGGCTGGGCTCGGTGAGCCTGCTGCATGACGACCACGAGCAGATCCGTGGCTGGTCGCCGTGGCTGGCATCGCTGTACGTGCGGCCCACGGCGCGGGGCCGCGGTGTCGGCGCACGGCTGGTCCGGCACTGCGTGGCGCATGCCGCGCGGCTGGGCGTGCCGCGCCTGTATCTTTACTGCGAGGCGGCGATGGTGCCGTGGTACCGCGCGCTGGGCTGGGCGCCGCACACCCGGCTGCAGCTCGGGCCGCTGGCCGTCACCGTGATGCAGATCGATCCGGCGCCGCCCTGAGGCGGTACGCCACCTGTTTCCGATGAGGTTTTCCATGCATGAGTTCACCGCCACCGACCACCAGCTGATGGCGCGCGCACTGCGCCTGGCCGAACGCGGGGCATGGACCACCCGGCCCAACCCGATGGTCGGCTGCGTCATCGCCCATGGCGGGGAGGTCGTGGGCGAAGGCTTCCACCAGCGTGCCGGCGGCCCGCATGCCGAAGTGTTCGCGCTGCGCCAGGCCGGCGCGCGCGCGCGCGGTGCCACCGCCTACGTCACCCTGGAGCCGTGCGCGCACTACGGGCGCACGCCGCCGTGCGCGCTGGCGCTGATCGAGGCCGGGGTGGCGCGGGTGGTGGCGGCCATGGGCGATCCGTTCCCAGATGTCGATGGCGGTGGCTTCGCGCTGCTGCGCCAGGCCGGGATCGAGGTGGCGGTGGGGCTGATGGCGGACCGCGCGCGCGCGCTCAACCGCGGCTTCCTGTCGCGCATCGAGCGCGGCCGGCCGTTGGTACGGGTCAAGCTGGCGGCCAGCCTGGACGGGCGCACCGCCATGGCCAGCGGCGAATCGAAGTGGATCACAGCGCTGGCGCGCCCGCGCCGGCGCGATCCTGACCGGGGCGGCGACGGTGCTGGCCGACGACCCGGCACTGACCGCGCGCCCGGAGGCCGGCGATTTCCTGCCGCCGCTGCGGGTGGTGCTCGATGCGCGGCTGCGCACGCTGGCCTGCGCACGGGTGCGCGAAGGCGACGCGGCCACGCTGTACCTGCATGATCCGGCGCTGGCCGCGCCGGTGCTGCAGGGTGCGGAATTCGCCGCCGCGCCGCTGCTGGCCGATGGCCGCTTCGACCTGGCCGCGGTGATGGCGCTGCTGGCTGCCCGCGGCATCAACGAAGTCCATGTCGAGGCCGGCCCGACCCTGTGCGGGGCGCTGCTGCGCGCCGGCCTGGCCGACGAGCTGCTGCTGTACATGGCGCCGCTGCTGATGGGCGAGGGCGCCCGCCCGCTGCTGGCCGGGCTGGGGATCGGGCGCATGGCGCAGGCCTGGCCGCTGGAGGTGGCTGACCTGCGCATGGTCGGCGGGGACCTGCGCCTGCTGCTGCGCCCGGACCCGCGCTGACGCCCGCTGCTGCAACACTGCCATCCATCTGCCGGACAGGTCCGCCGCGGATGGACTGGTACAATGCGCCGGCCGGTTCGCCGGCAACCACGAACGTCTTCAGGGCGGGGTGTAATTCCCCACCGGCGGTAGGTACGCGGATCCCCGAGGGGAGCGCGCACGAGCCCGCGAGCGCCGAGGCCGGCGCGCGAATCATTCGCCGGAACCCGCGCGCTGGCGTGCGGGTTCCACGGCCAAGGGTCAGCAGATCCGGTCCGATGCCGGAGCCGACGGTTGGCGACGCCGCGAATGCGGTGGCGCCTAGAGTCCGGATGAAAGAAGACGGCCCGCGCGCGGCCCCGCCGTGCGTGCGCCTGTATGCCTTGCGGCGTTTTTCGCTCTCCAACCGCGGGAAACGTTCATGAAAACCCTCTCCATTCCCCATCCGTACTCCCGGCCGCTGGCCATGGGGGTGCGCTGATGTTCACCGGCATCATCGAAGGCGTCGGCCGCCTGGCCGCGCACGAGCCCGTTGGCGGCGACGTCCGCTTCACCTTCGAGGTCGGCAGCCTGCCGTTCGAGCAGGTGCGGCTGGGCGAAAGCATCGCGGTCAATGGCGTGTGCCTGACCGTGATCGCGTTCGACGCCAGCTCGTTCCAGGCCGATGCCTCCACCGAGACCCTGGGCCTGACCACGCTGGGCCGGCTGGCCCCCGGCGCGGCGTTGAACCTGGAGCGCGCCATGCGCCCGAGCGACCGCCTCGGCGGCCACCTGGTCAGCGGCCACGTCGATGGCGTCGGCACGGTGCTGTCGATCCATGACGACGCCCGCGCCCAGCGCTGGCGCTTCGCCGCGCCCGCGCCGCTGCTCAGGTACATCGCGAAGAAGGGCTCGATCTGCGTCGACGGCGTCAGTCTCACCGTCAACGAAGCCGACGACGCCGGTTTCGAGGTGGCGCTGATCCCGCACACCGTCGCCCATACCCGTTTTGCCCATACCGGCGTCGGCGACGCCGTCAATCTGGAAATCGACCTGGTGGCGCGCTATGTCGAGCGCCTGCTGGGCCAAGGAGCCGCCGCATGAACTTCGCCCCCGTTCCCGAACTGCTGGAAGAGATCCGCGCCGGCCGCATGGTGGTGATCGTCGACGACGAGGACCGCGAGAACGAAGGCGACCTGATCATGGCCGCCGAGCTGGTCAAGCCGTCGGACATCAACTTCATGGTCACCCACGGCCGCGGCCTGGTGTGCCTGCCGCTGACCCGCGAGCGCGCCGGCCAGCTCGGGCTGGCGCCGATGGTGCGCGCCAACACCGCGCAGTTCCAGACCAACTTCACGGTCAGCATCGAGGCCGCCGAGGGCGTGACCACCGGCATCTCCGCCGCCGACCGCGCCCACACCATCCGCACCGCGGTCAGGCCCGGTGCCCGGCCCTCGGACCTGCACCAGCCCGGCCATATCTTCCCGCTGATCGCACAGCCCGGCGGCGTGCTGACCCGCGCCGGCCACACCGAGGCCGGGGTCGACCTGGCGATGCTGGCCGGGCTGGAGCCGGCCGGCGTGCTGGTCGAGATCCTCAACCCCGACGGCACCATGGCGCGGCGTCCCGAGCTGGAGGTGTTCGCGCGCGAGCACGGGCTGAAGATGGGTTCCATCGCCGACCTGATCGCCTACCGCCTGGCCACCGAACACACCGTCGAGCGCGTGGACGCGCGCGAGATCGACACCGAGTTCGGCGCCTTCACGCTGGTCACCTACCGCGACCGCATCGCCCACGACCTGCATTTCGCGCTGGTCAAGGGCCAGCCGCACAAGGACACCCCGACCGGCCCCGCGCGATTCCGACGCGCTGCTGGCGCGCCTGCGGCGCGAGCCGGAAGTGCGCCCGGCCGGCAAGGACAAGGACGTGGGCCAGTGGCGCCGCAACGGTGCCGGCGCGCAGATCCTCGCCGACCTGGGCCTGGGCAGGCTGCGCGTGCTCGGTACCCCGCGCCGGCAGATCGGCCTGGCCGGCTACGGCCTGGAGATCGTCGAGACCCTGCAACCCTGAGCCTGCGCGTGGGTGCGGGGCCGGCCCCATGCCCGCTGCGGCCGCGTGCGGTGCGGGGCAAGCCACGCACCTACACGGTAAACTGACCCACCTTTTGGATCGCACCGCCCCATGAGCCACTACGAAGGCGACCTCCGCCCGGCCGGAACGGCCCGTTTCGTCATCATCGCCAGCCGCTGGAACGCGCGCATCACCGACGTGCTGGTGGCCGGCGCGCGGCAGAGCCTGGCCGGCAACGGCATCGGCGAGGACGCCATCGACGTGGTGCGCGTGCCCGGCGCCTGGGAGATCCCGCTGGTCGCCACCCGCCTGGCCGCCGCCGGCCGGCATGCGGCCATCATCACCCTGGGCTGCGTGATCCGCGGCGACACCCGCCACTACGAGCACGTGGCCGACCGCTGCGCCGAGGGCCTGATGCGCGCGCAGCTGGATTTCGGCGTGCCGGTGCTCAATGGCGTGCTGGCGGTCGAACGGGTGGAGGATGCCGAGGCCCGCGCCGGCGGCAGCCACGGCAACAAGGGCGAGGAAGCCGCGCTGGCGGCGTTGGAAATGGTCAATCTTCTGGAGCAGCTGCCATGAGCAACAAGAACCACGGCAAGCCTGCCGGCAAGCCCTTCCGCCGCGACGGCGTCGACCCGGTGCTGCGTTCGCGCGCACGCCGCCGCGCGCTGCAGGCGATCTACGCGTGGCAGATTTCCGGCGGCAACGCCGAGTCGCTGCTGGCCCAGTTCGCGCACGAGCAGGCGCACGAAGTGGCCGACCTGGCCTACTTCGAGAACCTGCTGCGCGGGGTGCTCGACCACCGCCGCGAGCTGGACGAGGCGCTGCTGCCGTTCCTCGACCGCCCCGTCGAAGAGGTCGACGCGATCGAGCGCGCGGTGCTGCGCGTGGCCGCCTACGAACTGCGCCACCGCGTCGACGTGCCGTACCGGGTGGTGATCAACGAGGCCATCGAGACCGCCAAGCGTTTCGGTTCCGAGCATGGCCACACCTACGTCAATGGCGTGCTCGACCGCGCCGCCGTGGAATGGCGCAAGGTCGAATCGGGCCAGTGACGCCGCTGCCGGTGCGCGGGCGCGCCGGCCGCTTCCAGCACGACGCCGGGGCCGGCAGCATCGGCGCCGGCGTTTTCGTTCCAGGAATGCCTGTCCATGAGCCTTGACGAGTTCGCCCTGATCGAACGCATCGCGCGCCGCACCCGGGCGCGCGCCGACATCGTGCTGGGCATCGGCGACGACGCGGCGCTGCTGCAGCCGGCGCCGGGGCAGCAGCTGGCGGTTACCGCCGACACCCTCAACGCCGGCGTGCACTTCCCGGCCGAGAGCGCCCCGGCCGACATCGGCTGGAAGGCCCTGGCGGCCAATCTGTCCGACCTGGCGGCGATGGGAGCCGTGCCGGCCTGGTGCACGCTGTCGCTGTCCCTGCCGCAGGCCGAGGGCGACTGGCTGGATGCCTTCGCCGACGGGCTGTTCGCACTGGCCGACGCCAGCGGCATCGCCGTGGTCGGCGGCGATACCACGCGTGGGCCCCTGTCGATCTCGATCACCGCGATGGGGCAGCTGCCGGCCGCGCAGGCGCTGCGCCGCGACGGCGCCCGGGTGGGCGACGACATCTGGGTCAGCGGTCATCCCGGCGAGGCCGCCGGCGCCCTGCGGCTGTGGCAGCAGGGCCGGCTGGACGTACGTGGCGTGGTGGCCGATGCCGCCCACGAGCGCCTGCGCCAGCGCCTGCAGCGGCCGATGCCGCGGCTGGCGCTGGGGCTGGCGCTGCGCAGCTGCGCGCACGCGGCCGCCGATGTGTCCGACGGCCTGCTCGCCGACCTGGGCCACATCGCGTCGCGCAGCGGCGTGGCCGCGGTGCTGCAGGCCGACGCGGTGCCGCTGTCGGCCGCGCTGCGTACCGCGCTCGGCGATGCCGCCGCCCTGGACTGCGCCCTGCGCGGCGGCGACGACTACGAACTGTGCTTCACCGCCGCGCCGGAACGGCGCCAGGCGGTGCAGGCCCTGGCAGCGGATCTCGCGCTGCCGCTGGCGCGCATCGGCGTGATCGCCGAAGGCCGCGGCGTGCACTGCGAAGGCGATGCCGGCGCGGGTCGCAGCGGCTACCGCCACTTCGCGGAGTAGGGCGGCGGCTGGCGCATCCCGGGCGCGTCCGGTTGCCCCGGTGCCGGCACGCCCCCGCGGCACGCGAAGGCGGCGTGTGGCCGCGCCGCGGGCCGTCCGCCCGGTGGCTTCCAATCCTGCGCACGGCGCCTGCCGGATCCCGGTACCTGCGCCGCGCGGTGGCGCCGTCAGCGATGCGCGGCGTCGGTATCGGGCAGCACCTTGCCCGGATTGAGGATGGCGTCCGGGTCCAGCGCCCGCTTGATCGCGCGCATCGCCGCCAGCGTGGCCGGGGTGAAGGCCTGCGCCATGAACGCGCGCTTGGCCAGGCCGATGCCGTGTTCGCCGGACAGGGTGCCGCCCAGCGCCAGCGCCAGCGCGAATACTTCCGGCAGCGCCGCATGCGCGCGCGCGTTCTGCCCGGCGTCGTCGGGGTGGTAGAGGATGTTGACGTGCAGGTTGCCGTTGCCGGCATGGCCGAAGGTGACGATGGGCAGCGCGAAACGCGCCGACAGCGCCTGCACGCCGGCCACCAGCTCGGGGATGCGCGAGACCGGCACCACCACGTCTTCGTTGATCTTGCCGGGGGCGATGCGCCTGAGCGCCGGCGACAGTGCGCGCCGCGCCGCCCACAGCTGTTCGCGCGCGCTGCCGTCCATTGCCACGTCCAGCGCCAGCAGGCCCTCGCCTTCGGCGGCCTGGGCGAGCGCGTGCAGGATGTTGGGCAGGGTGTCGTCATCGCCGTCGGCGTCGATCAGCAGCATCGCGCCGGCATCGGGCACCTGCGCGCCGTTGCCGCGCAGCAGCTCCAGGCTGCGCGCGTCCATGAATTCGAGCGTGGTCGGCGTGGCCGGCTGCGCCATCACCCGCGACACCGCCGCCGCGGCGCTGGCCGCGTCGCGGTAGAGCACGCGCAGCCCGGCCTGCGCGCGTGGCCGCGGCGCCAGCCTGAGCGTGGCTTCGACGATCAGCGCCAGCGTGCCCTCGCTGCCGACCAGCAGGTGGGTGAGGTCGTAGCCGGTGGCGTCCTTGGTCCACGGGCCGCCGCATTCGATCAGTTCGCCGGCGCCGGTCACCGCCACCAGCCCGAGCACGTTGTCGCGGGTGGTGCCGTACTTCACCGCGCGCGGGCCGCCGGCATTGGTGGCCAGGTTGCCGCCGATGCTGCAGCTCTCGAAGCTGGACGGATCCGGCGGCCAGAACAGGCCATGCGGCATCAGCGCCTGCTGCAGGTCGCCGTTCAGCACGCCCGGCTCGACCACCGCGCAGCGGTCGCCGGGGCGCAGCGCGAGGATGCGGTTCATGCGCGCGAACGACAGCACGATGCCACCTGCGACCGGCACCGCGGCGCCGGTGGTGCCGGTGCCGGCACCGCGCCCGACCAGCGGCACGCCGTGCGCGCGGCACGCCCGCACGATGGCCTGTACCTGCGCGCGGTCCTCCGGCAGCGCCACGCCCAGCGGCAGCGCGTGCCGCCAGGAGTTGTCCTGCGCGTGCGCGGCCAGGGCGGCAGGGTCGGTGCGCCAGTGCGCGCCGAGCAGGTCGGAGAGCGTCTGGTCGAATGCGGCGGGCAGGCAGGTCATGGGGTGCGGGAACCGGCGGGGGAACGGTGTGGGAGCAGGCGCCAGCCGAGCACCGCCAGGGTCAATGGCAGCCACACCCAGCGCAGTTCGGACAGCACGGTCTGCAGGCCGCGTGCGCTGAAGAAGCCATTGGCGAAGGGCGAGACCCGGATCGGCCGCCACGGGGCGAACAGGCGTGCCTCGCTCCATGGCCACCACAGGGCGACGCCGAGGCCACCGGAGGTGAACGCGTCGAGCAGCGGGTGCGACAGCGCGCAGGCGAAGACGAAGGCTGCCGCCTGCGCCGGTCCCGCGCGCAGCGGCCGGTACAGGGCCAGCGCCAGCGCCGCCAGCACGGCCGAGAACAGCAGCGAATGGCTGGCACCGCGATGGCCGAAGGCATCGGCGTAGGGGACGTGCAGGGCGAAGCCCAGCACGTCGGCGTCGGGCAGCACCGCGGCGACGACGCCGGCGGCAAGCAGCCGCGTGGACACGCGCCCGCGCGCGCTGGCGCACCACAGGGCCAGCGGCACGGCGGCATGGGTGAAGACGCTGGGCATCAGCCGTCGTCGGCGCGGAAGGCGTCGCGCAGCCAGTGCAGCTGCGGTGGTTCGCCGCTGGCTTCGACCACGTCGAAGCGGCACGGCGCCTGGGCATGGGCCGGGTGCGCGCCCAGGTACAGCTGTGCGGCCAGCAGCAGGCGCCGGCGCTTGCCGGCATCCACCGACGCGGCGCCACCGCCGAACGCGCGGCTGCGGCGGTAGCGCACTTCCACGAAGACGAGGCCGCCGCTGGCCGGGTCCGCCATCACCAGGTCGAGTTCGCCACCGCGGTAGCGGACGTTGCCCGCAAGCCAGCGCAGGCCGGCCCGCTCCAGGTGGCGGCGCGCGGCGGCTTCCACCGCGGCGCCGCGTGCGGCCTGGTCAGCGGCCATCACCGATCGGCACCGGCTGGCCGGCGCTGAAGGTGGACCACGCCGGGGTGCGCAGCACGTTGCCGAAGCCGTCCAGGTGCAGGGTGCCGGTGGCGCCGGCCAGGCCGCCCTGGGTGCTGTTGGCCAGCTTTTCCAGGTAGGCGGAGATCTTCCAGGCATCGAAACCGAAGGCGAACAGGCGCGCGGCGGCACCGCGCGCGGTCGGCAGGGTGGCGGCCAGTTCGGCGGCTGCCGGCAGCCCCGGCGCACCGCGCACGGCCCATGCCTCGCTCGGGAAGGCGATGCCGTCCAGCGCCATGTCTTCCTCGGCCTTGCCGGTGCCCGACACCAGCTGCGAGGTGCCCACCCGCGTGGCCCCGCCGATGCCGGCCAGCGCCAGCTGCGGCGCCAATACCCGCGCCTGCGCGCCCTTGACCGCCAGGAACACCGCATCGACCGTGCCGGCCTGGCGCAGGCGCGCGCCGATGTCGCCGGGGGCGTCGCCGACGGTGAGGCTGGCGACGACCTTGCCGCCGCGCTCGGCGAAGCGCTCGCCGAAGGCGGCGGTGGCGCGGCGGCCGTTGTCGTCGTTGCTGCCGATCACCAGCACCTTGCCGCGCTCGCGGGCCAGCAGGTACTCGGCGGCCATGATGCCGTCGTCCTCCGGTGCCAGCGAGAAGCCGGCGCTGCCCGCCGGCGGCGTGTCCTTGCCGCGGTTGAGCGCGAGCAGCGGCACCTGCAGCTGCTCGCGGCCGAACAGCGCATCCACCTCGTCGCGGCCCAGCGGACCGACCACGAAATCGGCGCCGCCGGCCACGGCCTTGTCGTAGGCGGCGATGGCGCCGGCCGGGGTGCCGCGGGTGTCGATGAAATCGACCTGCGGGCGGCGGCGGTACTCGCCGTAGTAACCGGCCAGCAGGCCATCGCGCACCGGCGCGGCGGCAGTGGCCAGGGTGCCGGACAGCGGCAGCAGCACCGCCATCTTCAGCGGCGGGCGATAGCCGTCGGTGTCGGCCGGCGGGCGCTTGCTCGTGTCCAGCTGCCACGCGGCATCGCGCTCGAACGGCCGCGGCAGCGGCAGGCCGCGGCCGATCAGCGCGCGGCCGGCATGGTTGTAGAGCGGGTCGCCGGCCGGCAGCGCGGCGCTGCGGCTGGCCAGGGTGGCATCGTCCAGTCCTGCCAGCAGGCGGGTGATGGCGCGCTGGTTGTCGGTGCGCGCAGCGCCGGCCAGCAGCACGCCGGCGCGGGCGCGGGCACCGGCCGCGGCGAAGGCATCGCCATTGGCTTCCAGCGCCTGGCCGCGGGCCAGGTGCCAGCGCGCCTGCTGGGCGGCCGCGAGCAGGTCCGGCTGCTGCGTGCCCAGCGCCTGCAGCACGGCGGCCGGCTGCTTGTCGGCCAGGGCCAGTTCCGCGCCAAGCAGGGCATGGCGCTGGCGGCTGGCGCCGCTCAGCTGGCGCGCCTGCACCTGCGGCAGCAGCATGCGCGCGCGCGCATCGTCGTTGGCCTCGTGCCAGGCGAATGCGGCATCGGCCAGCAACTGCGACCTGGCGGCGCCGCGGACCAGCGCGGCTTCGGCTTCCAGCTGCTGCGCGGCTTCGCGCGGTTTGCCCTGTTCGAGCAGGGCGATGGCGGCCTGCTGCCCCGGCGAGGTGGTCGGTGCCGGGCCGGTGGTGGCGCAGGCGGCCAACAGCAGCAGCGACAGGGACAGGGCGGTGATCCGTGCGGCGGGCTTGTTCATTCGGGGTCCGTTCAACGGCACGCGGCGGCGCCGGGTGGGTGACACGGTAGGATTCTACCCTTGCCCATGGAAAAGCCGATGATGCCCGCTGCCCCCGCCACCCTGTACGTTGTCGCCACGCCGATCGGCAACCTTGCCGACCTGAGTCCGCGCGCGCAGGAGGTACTGCGGTCGGTGGCCGCGATCTGCGCCGAGGACACGCGCCATACCGGGCAGCTGCTGTCGCACTTCGGCATCAGCCGGCCGCTGGTGGCGCTGCACGACCACAACGAGGAAGCGATGGCCGAGCGCGTGGTGGCGCGCCTGCTCGGTGGCGAATCGATGGCGGTGGTGAGCGACGCCGGCACCCCGCTGGTCAGCGACCCCGGCTTCCGGCTGGTGCGCGCGGCGCGTGCGGCCGGGGTGAAGGTCAGCCCGGTGCCCGGCGCCTGCGCCGCGATCGCGGCGTTGAGCGTGGCCGGCCTGCCCAGCGACCGGTTCGTGTTCGAGGGTTTCCTGCCGGCCAAGGCGGCGGCCCGGCGCGAGCGCCTGCAACGCCTGGCTGGCGAAACCGGCACCCTGGTGTTCTACGAATCCTCGCACCGCATCGCCGAATCGCTGGCCGACATGGCCGCCGCGTTCGGCGATGAGCGCCCGGCGGTGGTCGCGCGCGAACTGACCAAGCTGTTCGAAACCGTGCTCGACGGCACCCTGGCGCAGCTGCGCGCGGCGGTCGAGGCCGACGACAACCAGCGCAAGGGCGAGTTCGTGGTGATGGTGCAGGGCGCGGCCGACGATGAAGCGGCGAAGATCGCCGAAGGCCGCCGGCTGCATGCCCGGCTCAAGGAATACCTGCCGCCGTCCACCGCGGCCAAGCTCGCCGCCGAACTGAGCGGCGCACCGCGCAAGCTGCTGTACGGCGGTTAGGCTGGGGCATGAAACGGGCAGGTACGCGGCATGGAACAGGTGAAGCGCCGCCTTCTGCGCGAGGGTGAGGCGACGGCCGCGGCGACGGGCGACAGGCGAGACGCACGCCGGAACCTGAAGTCTGTCCGGCGGACTTTCGCGGCAATGCCCGCAGCGCCGGCGCCAGCACGTACACTATGCGCGGCGGAGTCGGCCGGGCAGTCGCGTCGTTCCTTCGGGAACGCCGAGGAAAGTCCGGGCTCCACAGGGCAAGGTGCCAGGTAACGCCTGGGCGGCGCGAGCCGACGGAAAGTGCAACAGAAAGATACCGCCTACGTCTCTTTCGGGAGGCCGGTAAGGGTGAAATGGTGCGGTAAGAGCGCACCGCGAGTCCGGCAACGGACCGGCACGGCAAACCCCACCTGGAGCAAGACCAAATAGGGACCTAATGGCGTGGCCCGCGTCGGGTCCGGGTAGGTTGCTCGAGCGTCACGGTGACGTGGCGCCTAGAAGAATGACTGTCCACGACAGAACCCGGCTTACAGGCCGGCTCCGCCGCTTTTCCCGCCTGCCGGGCGGGAAAAGCCCCATTGTTCCGTACCGCGGAAGCGGTACAGAACAATGGGCCCCGGGCCCTTTGCCCTCCACAACCCCGCGCCTGTCGGCGCGCCCCCTTTACTAAAGGGGGCTGTGGCTCCGGAGGCATGGCTTGCTCGCTTCGCATCGCGTTTGGCGGGCGGGAGAGCCAGCCGATCCTTGTTACGGCTGCGGGATTGGAACAGCGGGCTCCAGGTCTTTTGCAATCCGCCCTGCGCCTGTTGGTGCGCCTCCTTTGCTGGAGGGCGTTGTGGCTCCGGAGGCATGGCTTGCTCGCTTCGCATCGCGTTTGGCGGGCGGGAGAGCCAGCCGATCCTTGTTACGGCTGCGGGATTGGAACAGCGGGCTCCAGGTCTTTTGCAATCCGCCCTGCGCC
>Ga0209930_1003319_pt1 | contig 16322 bp, 11 predicted proteins | sample ThiBiot_500_biof_2_FD_183948 | JGI IMG/M metagenome (GOLD analysis project Ga0209930, IMG submission 183948) | Wastewater bioreactor microbial communities from Cape Town, South Africa - Thiocy_cont_500_biof (SPAdes) | ecosystem: Engineered > Bioreactor > Thiocyanate-remediating >... | reverse complement strand
AATACATATCCATTCGTTAGAACAGATGCCGTATGATAGTAACGATTTTGAGTCATAATACTAACAAAACGAAAATATCTATTAATTTTATTCAAAACAACACTGATGACATTACTCTTAGTTGAAGTTGTCGTTGTCGTCAATGTACCTAAGCACAATTATATTATCTCTATAATAACAGAAATAGTTGTCTCATTATAATTACTAATCGTTCCGGTTGCTTTCGTCGCTGTTGCCGCTCCTACAAAAAGTACTTTTTTTTCTAGTTCGATTTTTACACAAATAATAATTTCATAAAGCCTTGAAATATCTTTTGTTTTTAATTATAGCAATAGATGAAAGGAAGCTTTGCCAAACAAAAGAATAACTCACCAGTTTTTTTACTAACTTTTTTTGATAATAATATGGACATGGCAACTACCCCAGCGGTAGTACCAATTGCAGTCAATACAAATAGACAGGCAAATAATAGACAGCATCTATAATTGTTAATAATAAGTACAATAGAATATAAAGTGATAGAATTAATCAACGACCTTTATTTCTTGTATGAAGTTTTTTCTTTTTCTTTTCATAATCGGTATGATTTGCTCGTGTCTATTTCATTCGTATCAATAAAAAAGAATTTCTTTTATAAAACAAAAAAAACTACCGAACAATCTATTTGATTCGAACGGAATATTAGTCAAATGTAAATCAGCAGAGCGAATAAGAGATTTTCTGTTCGTTGCTGTTCGACGATGCTAAGAAAAATATGATTTAGAAATAGAAAAGATGAAACTTAAATTTCAAATAAAATATTTGCCTTGATATTCATTTGTTTTATGCATCGACGGCTCGAGCATTTCTTTACAAAAGAATATAAAAGTGAATAGTGAGTTCGTTTTTTTTTCTTTTCGAGCGAAATTTATAAGCTTTCTTTTTCAATTTGATTTACAAATGACATCAGGAGCAAAGCGATGAGTTGAACTATTGCGTTTCTCTCTTTTATTGCATTATATACGTATGTATGATTTAACAATTGGAAAAATAAATACATTTATTAAACTTTGTAAGTGATTTTTAAGTAGGGTAATGCTTGTCCGTATCGATAGACGATATATTCGTCGTCCTTTGGTCGACCAGGATGTGTTCCATGAACTGAATGACAACCGATCGGAGCCGATTTCAAATTTGGATCAATGTTATCCATTTTGCATATTTTTCCAAGAATAACTTTATTATAATAAATAACTCGCGTTTGATCCTTGCTATCAGGTGCTGTATGTCCATGAACATGAGCACCTGGATTGTCAGCAAAATACAAACCGTGACCTACACAAAAAAAAAAGCAAGAATGAATACATACGTATGAACATATCCATCGAATTCTTACCCCAATCACCTCCATGATTAGTCGTCGATCCCGAATATCGATCGTCATAGCCGTACATTTTAATACCATCAATAGCATTTCCTTTGGTACCATGAAATAGATCTCGTTCATCTGCATTCGAATTGTCACATTGTGATTGGACTAATTTCTTCATTCCATAGTAGAGCTCTTCGAGTCCAGGATTTCTCAGCTGTTCAATTTTGATGATCGTTACATTTCCAATGCCATCTTCCATTTGTTTGACTATCTGTTTGTAGAGATCGAAGGATGCTGGTAAAGGCACGAGAATAGCTCGATATCTATTCGGTGGTTTCGGAATGATATGCATCGCTGGATTGATAATTGTCCATCCACGAATCTTAGTCATTTTATCGATACGTTCTTGAAGCAGATCATCCATTGGACGTAGAATTCGTAATTTTTTTTGTTGAATATGCTCGATAATTTGTTCTAAATCAATCGAATACGGTGCTTGTTCACTATCGACTCTCATGCCAATTTCTTTCGTATAATCTTTTTCAATATAAAGATTATTAACATCGAAATCAATACGATCATGAGTTAAAGCAACATGTGGTTCAATTAAATCCATTGTAAATGGTCCTGTTTTACTGTGTTCATCGAATAGTAGAATATATCTCCAATCTTCACGTATGACTCGACATTCAATTTGATATTTATAAATGAAATCCAAGAATTTATCAATATCAAAATAGGAGAATACTGACAAATGACAATCGATATCTGCCGGAACGATTTCTTTGTTAATTGAAGGAATTTGTACTTTATCTGGATTTGTTTTATATGAAATCCATTTCGATGGTGCTTCTTTCGATCGATTGGTATAATGTCCAACAATCCAATCGCGAACAAAACCTCCTTCGACCTTACAATTAAATATGCAAACAGCAATCCATGCAACAACTTCCATGCGAGTTTCTCGACTCGATTTCGGTCCTTGCAAACCATTCCAGAGATCGATTCGCGTACGTTTACTATCTGTTACATGTGAAATTCTCTCTTCCGTATCGCCATATTTATGACGTACCTGTGGTATTAAGAGTCTTGGCGGTAGACCTAAAAAAAAAGCGAAGAATTTTAGAGAACAAATTGATTATTTATTTTACCGGAATTTGGTGTTCGAATGACAACACATTTCTGTAGCCAGCTCAATGCTGATTGAAATTCTTTTAGGACTAAACGATTTTTTGAATCTCTTCCTCGTACAGTGATAGCTAATTGTGCTTTTGAATCTTGTTGCAAATTGATTTTTACTTGTTCTTGATTTTCCCATCGCCATTTCATTGGATTGAATATGTGTAACATTTTCATAAGACCTTCTAAATTTCGTTGAAGTGTTTCGTATTCTTCACGATTTCCCGTCGGTTTACTTTCTGACGAGAATGTCAAATCTTCGACAAGACTCTGTAAAATAAACAATTCAGCATTGAGTACAATTCCCGATGGTCCTTTTATTGTAATAAGATTATCTTTGATTTGAATATGAGCCTGAGGACATTTTTGTTGTGCATTCGATAGAATTTTTTCTTCGTTTAATTTTTCTTTTTCGATATCATTCAATTGAATCCGTCGTTCAACATCGTATTCAATCCATTGAGGTTTAATTTGACCGACGAATGATAGGATAGACTTCGCTCGAATCGATGTGGCATAGCGAATATCACGAGCAATAACCAATGAAACCGGTGCTGCATTTTTCGAACGATTCAATGTTGATTGTCTATCGATAACTGCTTGTTCAATATCTGTGTTCGATGTTTGATAACGTGTATATCGATCAGTTCGACCTTGTAACTCTTTAAGAGAAACAAAAACATTGTTCGAATAACCTTTTAATAGCGATTTGCCAATTAATTCCCAATTTCCACTTTGAACTTGTGCTTGATTTCGATATTCTTTCGAGAGATTGAATGATTTCTCAAGTGCTTCATATCGTTTACATGCTTTTTCTAAACTGGGATAAGCATTGCCAAGACCTTTCTTTTGACAAAAATCTTTCAATTGAAATTTTTGATTCGACATCGATTGTTTGACTTTTAAAACTTCATTCATTACATTGAGAATAGTCATAAAATCTCCATCAGGAGATTTATATCGATCAGGTAAACTGACAAGTACATTGGATGTATTCAAAACACTTAACATCGACGATATAGCAATCATATCTCGACCACATTTGTAACGTGTTAGAGCATAGAAAACTGCTTTTGACATTTCAACCGAACTAAAATCAGGTAATTTAGCAATTTCATTGCCTTCCTTGGTAAAATGATCACTCGGTGGACGAGTAATTATATCTAAATATATGTAGCGTTGTTTTCGGTTGTATCGAGTAGAATTTTTACATACCGAAATGTCTTAATTTTTTCAAAGCTAAATCCATCGCGTGTTGTGAAGGTTGATTCGGTAGGTATCGTTTGATTTCATTGAGACCTTCTTGTGCTGGTGATTTTCTTAGAGATAATTCGATGTTTGTCAATTCCGATTGACATATATGTGGCGTTGGATATTTCATTTCATCAACTTTAAAATCATACAATGCATAATAATCACCTGGTTGGGTTCGTCCTAAACGTCCTAGACGTTGTTTTATTGTTGAATCAGCAGCTCGAACTGTCTGTAAGACTGTTTGTTGACTTTTAAAATCATAAATCGGTAGATTTATCATACCAGTATCAATAACATATCGAAGATAAGGAAATGTCAACGATGTTTCAGCTACTGTCGTCGAAAAAAAGATATTACCCTGTGCAATATACATCTGTTGCTCCCTTGCCGATTGCGATTGAATTAATGGATAGGCAACGATATTACCCGAACTTATTTCTTGTAATAAACGACATGAAACACGAACGTCACTTGTTGAACTAACAAAACACAGAATTTGTTCGTTAGCTTTTCGTTTTTTATTTAATTCTTGTACTAATGTTAAGAGATTTGTATTCGGTTGTTGATGTTTGGTAACTGGATAGAGTGTACCTAATTTTGGCATTGTAAATTCAGCGAATTGTAGACGATTTATTTGACGAAACAGTGTTGGAACGGATGTGTCAAGCGTAGCTGATGATATAATCAATTTCATTTTCGATCTTAAATGTGGTTCACGATCGAGTAAACGAGCCAGGAATGAAAGACATAAATCAATATTAATTGACCGTTCATGAACTTCATCGAGAAAGAATATCACCGATTTATTCACTTTTGTGTGTTCAGTAATTAAACTTTCGTCGTACAATAATTGTTCTTTTAGAAGACCATCAGTTAAATATAGAATAGAAGAATTAATATCTTGTTCAGCACCACTCACAGCCCAACCAGCTAATGGATCGGCATCATCATTCGAATTCATTGTACTATTGATACGTTGACAAAGTGATGTACATGGTAATCGACGGGGTTGTGTCACTATTACTTTATCATAACCTTCGGCAACTAATAAAGCTGGCAGGAGAGTTGATTTACCTAGAGAAAGACAAAATAAAAACTATCAATTAAAATCTAATTATAGTCGTATACCAGATCCTGTCGATGTTGAAATGGTAACAACTGTATTCTGTTGAATTTTCTTCAAAAGATCAGGTGCTGATTCAAACAAAGGTAATTGTAATAGAAAACAACGATGATACAATGTTACTGTTCGTAATAATTTCGATAATAATTTCCATTATTCAACATGTAAACCTTTGTAATTCGAATCGTTTTTCAAATCATTTTTCTTCTCTCGAATAAAATCATTTAAGACTTTAATCGATTCTTTTGATGGTTCTTTTTCGGTTTTGATTTGTTGTGAGAAAATTTTCTCTTGAATAAATTCTTTCAAAGCATCATATTTACTTTGTTCAAATTCTATTTCGAATGATTTTGATTTTTTATAATTTTCGACATGTTTTTCTAAATCTTTTTCAGGTTTAAAATCTTGTTCATTGATTATTTGATCCAATAATAATCTCGATTTTTCAATTAAATATTCATTGAAATCTTTTAAATAGTTTTCCTTTCTTTCGTTTACAATTGCTAAGAAATATTTCGTATATGTTTTCCAAATATCTGTCTGTCGAATTCGTTTTTTCATAAGTGTCATCTGTGTTGAATCAATGCTTCGATCGATTTCTTTTTTATAATCATATTGCATTCGCTTTGTTTGATAGGCTAAGTATGAAACTCGTTGTAGCAATAATTCAAATTCATGATGATGCGTTTGAACACCGGTTAGACTTGCCTTATAAATCCGATTTGTTTTATCGAAAAATAATCGCGGTATTTTATCAACGTAATAATCAGGAAGTTGTTGTTTTTTATTTAAAAATTTCGTAATCAATTGACCACTGCCGAGTAAGTACGTTTCCATGGCTTCGACTGGCTTAGTAACATAATCTGTTTCGGTTGTAATTTTTTTCTCAAATTCTTTCAATGCTTTTTCATATTCTTTTTGTTCATTTAAATCTTTTTCTAATCGATTAATTCGATCGATTAATTCTTTCATTTTTTCTCTTTCATTCTCTGGTATTGCTGGATGTGTTACTTCTGTTGGTTGAACATACTTCGGAGGAGTATCCATATCACTTTCCGTTTTTGAACTATCATCGCTTATTAGTTCGTTCATCTATAATAAAGCACTGTATGGTATTCATCTATATTTAAGTAACAATCCAACAGACCTTCTTTTTAGTTGTTGTTGTTTTATCTTGACTTGCATCACTATCGTCATCGTCATCATCTACACGAAATTCGTCTTCAGAAGAAGTTGAACCATCCGAAAGATGTTCAATATTTTGTGGAAATGGTTTCACATTTGGCTTTATATTAAAATTATCGACTTCATGAATTTTGTTTTTTCCATGAAGATCTTTTGATATTAATTTTGGAATCCATCTTACGAATCCAACTATTGTTTTATCATCATTAGCAAATGTAAATGATTGAAGATCACATTGCACAGATTCATCATTGTCCATATCTCGTGGAATATCGATTTGAACTAGTTTTCGATGGATATCCATTGAATTATTCAAATGTAAATTCAATCTCTCATCACATGTATACCATTTATTGAGTTCAATATGAGAAATTGTTGTTAGATCAGCAGCTGTTAATAGTGAATCGTTGTTGGGATTCGTTGCTTTCGGACATTTCGTAAACATTAGTTGCCAAATAGATTCGATGTTAAAATGTTGAATACTTGAACTTCGACAACGAATCCAAGCTTTCTTTTGCTGATCGGATTGAAGAAATGTTGCCATGGAAATATTGGTTGAACCTTGATTTGTTTGCAATTGAATTTCAATTTGAAAATCATCTTTTGAACTCAGTGTTTCATGAAGAAGTTGAGCTTGATCGTTGGTAAATCGATGCCAATCCGATGTTAACAACGGTTTATATTCCCAAATAGAGCTTTCATTTGTTCCATCATCACTATTAAGATATTCTTTGAAGAATTTTCTCACATCCAAATGTTGTTCTCCATAGGCAATCGGTGTCTTTTTGGCGTCATTCTCAGCAAGATAGTTGGCATGTTTTTCTCGAACGAGATATTCGACAATACGTAGATGACCTTGAAGGCAAGCTCCATGAAGAGCTGTTGATCCTGCTGTTGGACTTCGAGTATCGGCATTTGTTGTCAATTGATTTTTGTGAATATCAGGCCAATTCGTTGCATCTGTTGCGCAATGACCTTTCTCGACCAAATATTTGACAACTTCAAGTTGATTGTTGAGAGCAGCAGCGTACAGTAATGTTGTTCCACCAAAACCCGATCTATCTTTCAATGTTGGATATTCTTGGATGAATTTCTTCACTACAGCTAATTTACCGGTTGATGCACCTTCAAAAGCTGATATCGATTCTAAAACAACGAGTGAAATCTGTAGAGAACTTCGTTTCGTCTTGTTTAGAACGACTTACCCAAAAGACCTTTAAATTCACGTTGTATTGAATAAAGCATCGGCTTTGTCAATGGTCGAGAGAAATCCTCTCGTTCTCTGTTATAATTATATGGATGCAAATAATCTGTCAGAATAGACGCACAGATGGATGTCACATATGGAAGACATTCATCCAGAGCATCCTTTACATCTTCTGCCACCTGTTCGAGAAGATCAATTTCTCTTTCATCCAATGTTATCGTATTCAGATTTGCATTAATACGATCATTACCAGGATTATCGGATAAATCACGTTTCTTTGCCAATGTTTGTCCATTTTCAAGACCTTGACTGACAGCATTAATGATGCGTGTCAGACAGAGTTTCAATTTTTTTTCATCGTTTGTTGAATACATTATCTAGAATATATGAAAACAATGCATTTCTATTATCCTTCAATCGATTGTATTCGATGTTGAAATAAATTGAGTGTGTAACGTATTTATACATGGTTGATAGTCAGAGGGAAAAATCCAATGTGACTCTTTTTTTCTAATGAGTAATACCGTAGCGTCATGCGCGCCCTTACTATTATTTTTTAGTCTTCTTACTAATTATTCTTACCCTCACCTTCCTTTATGTTCGTTTTTTCTTTTCTTATTCATCATTACTAAAATAAATGTCTGAGCCTTGGAGAGTATTCTTTGTTAGTTTCGAATTTATTTTTTACCATGGGTAATGCTAGTCGTAGTGGCGGTGCAGGTGCTGCAGTTATTGACGTGGTAGCAGGTATTGATAAAATAATAGCATCATTTAACGATCAAAGTGTAGACAGAGGTACTGCTACACAGGCAATCGTTGAGCATTTATACGAAGCGTATCCTGACAAGAATGTCATGGTTGTGCATAGTCCTCATTTGGAGACGTTCAACGGATCTGTACATCGACATATGGAGTTGCCTCAAACTGTTGGAACAATCGGCTTTGAGATATACGTCTTTGACGATGGTGATTTTACTTTACTCGGTGATGGTGGCTTCCAAAACTGGTGTTTTAAGGGCAACTATGAGCGTGATGGCAAGTCAAGAAAAGTGAAATTTTTAAAACGATAGTAAAATCACTGTATTAACTTTTTTTTCTAATTATATATACGAGAAATATACAGAAAAAATAGATTAGTTAATTGATTTAGTTATTTGATGATTTTCGGAATAATGTCCAAGGTACGTTTTTGTTGAATTATTGATAGTCTGTTCTTATCATAAATATTAGTCGATATATCATGTGACATTTGCAGAATAGCTTTATGAATCATTGCTGTGTCTGATATATTCTTAAATTTGATCAAATATTGATACAGAATGTTGATTTCTGCACGACAATCATAGCAATGATCTAATCCTTCACTATTCGAATCGTCTATATCATGTTCATAATACTGTGTTCGTATCACATTTTGAAAGTATGAAAGAGCAGACAGCATACGTTTATTATCGTAGGTCGTAAGTTCTGCATGTTGAACGGTGACAAAACGGTAATCGATAGTTCGTCTTGAAGTCCAAGGACCTAGAACAACGTCACCTTGTAAGAATTTCGTTGTCGATTGACTTCGTGATAGACGAAATGTCAACAAGGATGCAATAGGTTTCAATTTCGAATGCCAGCTAATTTGATTTTCAAGATCTCGTTGTATGCATTCATCCATATCTTTCCGTGGACCAAATGTGTGCATATCACAAATTAATAGTAGATTCTTGTCCGATTTTGAATAGAGTTTAATCCAATCATCGATTAACTCTCCCGAACGAATTTGAACTCTTGATGATTTTTCACAGGTGATTTGCCTTGTACCAATAAGAACAAAGTCCACATTCGGAAATAGATCACAAAGATAATTGATGTAGAGACCTTGTGAAAAACCGATATAAATGACCAAGTATTTTCCATTTCTAGCGAATTGTGTGAGAAATTCGATTTCGGTTACAAGTAGTTTTCGTTGTCCCCAATGTTCGGTTGTGATATTTTTTGTTGGGAATAATTCACGCGCGGGTGCATGAGGTGACAAATGTAAAAAGCGATTTTTCTTTTGAAATATTCCATTATATTTCACACAGGTTCTATGATCGATAAAGATTTCACGTAGATGTGGATTGAAATTGTAGATTCTCTCAGACATAACGTCTAGATTCAGAGTTGTAACATCAGTTTTTTTGTCGAGTTCAATACGTGACAGAAGTCTCTGTTCGTCAGCAAATAGTAACGGTTGTTTTTTAGGTTGATTTGGTTTTTTATTTCGACGTCGAGCTATAGCACTATAAAGAAATTTTAGTTTATACGTATATATCTATATATGGATGAAAAATTACGTGTTATGCGCCAAAAGTGGTTGAAATAATTTCATAAACTCGATTGACCATTCAATGTCATCCATGGCTCAATGATTGACTGAATCTCGGCCATTTCTCGAGAGTTGATACATAAATTTTGATTCGGTTTTCGGTGCCCATCGTCGTATCATTCCACGGAATGAACTAACATCGACGATACGATACGTTAGATAATCATGTATTCGTGGCATTCGTTTCTTGAGAACTTCTTTATCGATATGAATGGAACTACCAGCCAATGGACATTCTTTTTCTGGACAGTATCGTTTTAACAACTTCAATAGATTTTCTTCGACTTGTGCTTCAGTCAGTTTCGATTTCAAGCAATCATCGAAGAGACCATTTCCACCAAGTTCGATACTTTTGAATTGATTTTGATGCCATTCACCAAGTGTACTTAATTCGCTCTGTTCGTAATGAACAACCCATTCATCTATGCAAATCAAATATGTTATTCTTTAGTTGAAACAGGACACGACAGAACTTACCACGAGCTAATTCATTCAGATATTTATCTGTAATAATAACAGCACATTCCATAATCTTCGGATCTTCGAGAGACGTCATTTCCAAATCCAACCAGACCATGTTTAGTTTATTACAATTTTTCGCGTCGATTTCATCGTCGTTTGTGTCATTGTATTCGTCTGGATTATTCTCAAGTTCGTCCAATAGATTTAACATTTCCTCGCTTGATTCTAATTGAGCCAATTGAATAGGATTTTTGCCATCGGATTCACGATGAATATGCGTATTTAAATGATATTGGCTGACAGTGTGTCGAACAACATCAGTTAAGTTTCTTTCGACTAATTCATGAATTAACGCATTTTTGCTCTTATTTCTGATATTTCGCCAATTTTGAACTGATTCAATACCGAACTTTTGAACAAGTTTATCTAATTGATTTATCAATGTCGATTGATCGTCGTCTAATTGTTCAAGCATCGATTGTATTTCATCATCCAAAGTCTCTGTCGACATGTTGATACTATTTGTGCTCTGAAATGTAGAAACAAAAAATTATGTACATAAGCGATAAATAAGGCTCAGACATTTATTTTAGTAATGATGAATAAGAAAAGAAAAAACCAACATACGTATGTACATATGAATAATTTCAACTATTTTAGTCAAATCGATGAAGGTGAGGGTAAGAATGATTAGTAAGAAGACTGAAAAATAATAGTAAGGACGCGCATGACGCTACGGTATTACTCATTAGAAAAAAGAGTCACATTGGATCTTCAGTTTGAAATAATAGTTAAAAATTTGCTTGTGCCGCTGTCTTTTCCTTTTTGTTCTCTCTTTGTTCTGACACGAGTGTGTGGTTCGTCACCCACCAAAAAGAATATCTTTCTCTTTCTTGATTTTCGTTCTCGTGCTAGTTCAGTCTTGTCTTATTGTCTCGTCTGGTCCTTGATTGCAATAGAGTAACCCGAGGTGCTACACCTTCCATTCTGATATCTATTTTATGTATTCTTTTTTGCTTTTTAGAACTTAAATGGTTTCGCAGGACTCCTGGTTTTTTTCGAGTGTGTCATAAAAGTGAAATATGCCTGCAGATTAATTCTACACTGCATTTAAACTAGTTAGTGTTTCACATTTTTAATCGCACGGCTTTGTTTAGATAAAAAATGGGCAACATCTGCAAAAGATTGATCTTCACTTTCTTTTATTTCATTTTTATAATTTGGATTAGATATTTCTTTCTCTAACTGATAACGATAACATTTAAAAGTCGCAGTTGCTGCCAATTATGACAAAATGATAGATAATGATGCTCATGAAAGAAGAAAGAAAAACAAATATTAAGTAAAACAGTCATCAGAGCAGTGTTGATAACAGAAATTTTGAGCAAAATGCTTTTCTACACTTCTTTTTTGTATGCAAAGTGTACATGTAGCTACATTTTCCTTTCGCTCAAAAGGTGTACAAAGATTTTTCTTACACGAATTAAATACTGTATTGGTGTTACGTTTATAGTTCGTATTCTCCAGAGTCAAAAACTGAAAACGATGGATCACAAATTACATTCTTATTTATAAGATGAGTAAGGATTGTTCGAAATACTTTAGAAAATAAAACGCTCTTTTCATATTCTTTTTGTTGTTGTCGTTGAAAAACGCAAAAAAATACTTCATTTTGATTAATGTAGCTAACATTTATTCTATTTTTATGTATCTTTTTAAAAATTCCATTCGACTTTGTCCAAGTAGCTATGGCAACTGTTAGCTACAAAAATGTTGAAATGCAAACAAGAAACATGACTGATTAGAGAGAAAAAAGACACGAACAATTTTCAACATATTTCTCCGTAAAAACTATAATCTGTTGATGTTTTTAATGCGATCATATAAAACTCATTAAGTACTACTAAGATTTTCAAGAGCAAAGTGTAAATCATCTCGTTCAGAAGATGTTCTGTACATTTTTGTTTTTCTATTATAGTTTCGCCTTATATGATCATATATGACTCATTTTTAATGGACCATTGATACGTCACATGCCTTATGCATACACGATTTAATTAAATTTGTTGAAATTCAAGTTTATCCACTGCAGAGTCTTTTAGAAAAAGAGAGATCAAGTAATGGCTGTTAGAGATCTTTCCTAAAATTTATTCTTCAAGTGATCAATGAGATTAGAAAAAATCACAACGTATGTCTTTGAGTCAAAGACTTTGACTGATATTCTAACTCTATTTGTTTTAACTCTTGCACATTAGGGAATTGCAGTTAGGCGCCTTATCTACTCGGCTTTGTCTCGAGTAGAATTCTAGTTTTATTTCTTATCCAAGTCTTACGAGTGTTGAGCTTTCAATAAAGGATAATTCCGAGTTAGTCACGACCGGCTTCGACTGTTGCTCAAGCAGTCATCATCAGATAAAATTCGGAATTGTCATTCATTATAAACATTATCTAAACTCATCTTGTTGATGTATATAAAACAAGATATATAATTAAATAAATAAATAAATCTGACAATTCATTAATTTCGATTTTTCATCAATACATTTCTGTCATATGACCAGGGATGCCAGATCTCCTGAATTAGCCAGGAGTCTCCTGGTTTTGAGATTTTTCTCCTGACTGAAAATCTCCTGATTTCAGGAGCTGATTTTCGATATTTTCTACTTATTTTAATTCTTTTTCCTGATTATTTCTCAACAATATGATGGAATATTATCAGAATACTTATTTTCATTTTTTTTCTCTGATTGTATACAGTATTTCAATTAAAATCACATAACTTCATCCAAATTATTTTTCGAGCTTTGATTAGACATGGAAATCTTAGTATTTTTCTATTCAATGTCTTCTTCGTCACACGATGAAATTATCGAAATCTCAAGTTCACTATCATCGTCATTGTTAGATAATGATTCATCGGGATCATCTCAGACAACTCCTGGATAAAACGTACCATCGATTTCGTCTCTATCTTCTTTAAATTCAGTATTAGAAAAACGAAACGATCATTATTTTAATTTAGCAAACGTTATCAGTCAAAGTTTAAGAAAGAATGACTGTCGAATCCTACAAAAGCATTGTGTTGCATCTGTAATGTTTAATTTTCTATTATACAACGGAAAAATATCGATATTTGATCTTTTAACGAACTGATAAATATTTCCTGAACGTCAGAAAAAAACTCATGATTTTTGCCCTGTTTTTGAAAAAAAATATCCTGATAAAATCCTGATTATCAATTAAAAATCCCTGATTTCCGAAATTTCGATCTGGCAACCCTGGTCATATTCTGCAAAGAATGACAACAACAACACAAGCTGTCAAACTATTTTGTATGCCATTACTTATTTTTTTACTAACATCAAATACTAAATCTCTTCCATTCCTAGAACATAAAAGACGTCACTCAACGTCGAATTATTAGAACATCTTGATTTCATTACCGCCAATGTCCTGAAGGGAAATGAGTTGGCGAGACAGCATCTGCTTTCAAAACAGAGGAAAATATATGATTATTATTTTTTTTTCTCCTCAGAGCACAAAAAATGATCCTAATTCAAGTTTTATTATATTTCATCTGCATACATTCGTCTCAAATTATATCACCAAATAATTTATATTATACAAATCAAGCACGATCAAATAATAATAAAAACGATACTGTGCAATACAATTGTTTATCTATTCTTATTGAAAATAAAATATTTTTCTATTGTATGAATGAATATTCATCGGAATTTCCAATTGAAAACAGTGAATATAACTCAAATTTGACTTTTATTGAACTAGCTAAACGTAATATCACCAGTGAACAATTATATTTCTGGTCAGCTCCTATCGATCTTATTGAAAAGTATCAATTCTATCTCGACACAAAGAATTCGTCATCCGATAATGAAATTTATTTGAATTGTTCATGGCCAAGATTTGGTCTTCAATGTGAATATGAATTAGATATTCAATCTGAAGAAATAATTGAACCGACAACGTTAACTTGTTATACTCATTTACAATGCAATTCGAATTCAGTACTGCCAATATATTTACATTGGGCTGATATTTGCGATGGAAAAGTTGATTGTCCTAATAATGCAATCGACGAACAAGATTGTTTACAATTAGAAATAAATTCATGTCAAAATGATGAATATCGATGTTGGAATGGACCATGTATTCCAAGGTCATTTCAAAAAGAATATACTTATGATTTCGAATGTTTTGATCGTTTTGCTGAAACTGGAAAAATCATCGGCAAATATTCTGCTTTAAATCATGTTACAACAACAATACGTCGAAAATCTTATTATCAAGAAGTATGTCGTCTTTCTAATTCATGGACGAGATATTGTGAACAAGCACGTGACAAAGTATTAGTAAAGGCAATGTTTACAACGAGAGATGAATCTATTCATGAAAACTGTTGGTCAGCATTCAAAGATCTACTGTATACTCCTGATATGCCAACAAGACCGTATGGCATACCTTGTTCGAAAATGAATTGTTTAGAAGAGATTGAAGCATACTGTCCACCAATGTTATTTATTCCCAATGTTCCCGTTTTATTTAATGATATCTACTTGGCTTATCAAAGAATAGACGCAGCTGATTATTATAACAAGGGCGAATACTATATACATTACCTATGTCCAAATAATCCTCGTTATTATGAACTTTTTACAAATCATTCAAAAATTTCATTCAAAAATCGAACATGTTTCCGTCCACTTTACCCGTTGCAACGTTCACCCTCAATGATGTGGGCGTTGTCATTTGATCAACATTTACGACGATTTATTGAAGAATTCAGTATTTATGATCCAACAATAAATTATCCATCGAATATTTGTCATCGTTCGGATATGTATCAATGTCAAAAATCATCAAAATGTATTTCGATTCATCGTGTTCGAGATTCGCATATCGATTGTCCACATAAAGATGATGAGGATACCGATCAGCTTACAAACGATATTCAATTAATCGAAAAATTACAAAAAACACATTTTCTATGTTCAAAATCGAATAATTATATTTCATATACTTTAGTTGATAATGTTCGATGTGATTGTCAAAATTGTAGTGATGAAACCAATACAGAATTTGATCCATATCAAACAATATCATTTCAAACTGTATGTGATGGATTTACTCATTTAAAAGATCAATTAATCGATGGAAAAAATGAAACTGATGAAACAGAATGTCAATATTGGTCATGTAACAATATCTATACTCGTTGTAATGGTCTATGGCAATGTCCAAATGGTGAAGATGAAATAGGTTGTTTAACATCTTCAGTATTAAATTGTTCATCTGATTATCATTTGTGTATTTCATTGAAAACATATAGACTTCATTGCTTACCCAAAGAGAAAATCTTTGATGGTTCTGTCGATTGTGTTGGTGCAACAGATGAACCACACTTATGTCGATACATCAGTAATTCTCCTCATATATATTCTCACTATTTTTATTGTTCAAAAAATGACAATCCAACATGTCTCGGACGTGGTGCTCTTTGTGACAGCTTTGAAAATTGTGATGATGGGTCCGATGAACGTCTTTGCATAACGAATATCAATTATAATTCCCTTTGTTTCGAAGAACATCAACAAATCCTATCTGACCAAGAGAAACTCATCTGTCAATATTTAGGTATTAAACAAGTCTTTAATCGTATTCATTTTCAACTGAGTCTAGCAATAGATTTAACAAGTAATCGTCAACATGTTTATCCATCAAATTCGCCCGCAATAGTTCATCTATCAAAAAGCATTACAAATGATTGTAATTACGGAATACGAATGAAAGTTTGGCTAAATAATTCAAAAGCTGAAACAACATGTCTTTGCGCAGCGAATTATTACGGTGATAGATGTCAATATCAAAATCAACGTCTCGCACTTTCGATTCAATTTCGTTCATTATCGAGTTCAATACGGACCATTTTTACTATTATAATATCACTTATTGATGATAGTCAACAACGAATTGTTCATTCCTATGAACAAATTACTTATGTATCAATACGAGATTGTCGACAAGCATTTCATATGTATTTAATTTACGGAACTCGACCGAAAGATTTTTCAAAAAATTATTATCTTCATATTGATTTCTATGATCGAATTCTTATGGAATATCATAGTAGTATTTTATTGCCGATTAAATATAAATTTCTGCCTGTTCATCGTCTAGTGTTTGT